>Ga0105352_1001880_pt1 | contig 10357 bp, 9 predicted proteins | sample EN8Hudsemesocosm_FD_83507 | JGI IMG/M metagenome (GOLD analysis project Ga0105352, IMG submission 83507) | Methane-oxidizing microbial communities from mesocosms in the Hudson Canyon - EN8B Hudson Canyon | ecosystem: Environmental > Aquatic > Marine > Cold seeps | place: Hudson Canyon | collected...
TCATTCACTTCAGACTGTGTCGGGTCTCGCTCTTCAGGTATCTTACATTTTATAATATTTGTCAGATAAACCGCTTCACGTGCCCAACCCATTGCCCTGATCATTTCTGTTAACAACTGACCGGATTGACCGACAAAAGGACCGCCTAACTGATCCTCTGTTTCATCCGGGGCACCGCCAATAAACATCAAATCGGCATGACTATTACCTTCACCCACTAACGCCTGGACTCGGTTTTGACAAACTGTACATCGTCGACAATCTGTCACATTATCAGTAAGTACTTGCCAGTTTAGGCTATCACTAGCAGCGACATAACGTTCTTCTTCTAACGACTCTAAAAGAACGTGATCATTTAGCAACTCTGATTCAATGACTGAACAATGGTCGCGTGGAACCCAAACTTCAATTCCCATAATTGCTAAAAATTTAAGCCGCGTCCTTTCCTTCACACCGTCTCCTCCCTGTTAAACAGTCCCTTTTTGCGGGTGCGATCTAATATCGGAAGATTGAATCTTATTAATTGCATTAATATAGGCTTTTGCAGAAGCAATCACAATATCAGTATCTGAACCTAAACCATTGACAATTTTACCATCTTGCTCCAAACGAACGGTAACTTCGCCTTGTGCGTCAGTGCCATCGGTTATATTATTTACTGAATATAGCCTGAGCGCTGCATGATTATCGACTAACTTGTCAACCGCTCTAAGGCTTGCATCTACCGCCCCACTGCCTTCTGCATCGGCAGAAACTTCACGCTCATTTATACTTAATGTCACATAAGCTGTAGGAATTTCCCCGGTTTCGGAACAGACCTTTAGGGCAATAAACTTAATTGCATCATCCAAATCAACGCTCGCCTCAGAGATTAACGCTTGTAAATCCTCATCAAAAATATCATGTTTCTTATCGGCTAACTGCTTAAACTGGAAAAAGACATCATTCAATTCTTCTTCACTGGAAAAATCGATGCCAAGTTCACTCATGCGTGTTTTAAAAGCATTGCGTCCAGAATGCTTTCCCAAAACCATACGGTTTGCTGACCACCCTACATCTTCAGCACGCATTATTTCGTAGGTTTCTCTATTCTTTAAAACCCCGTCTTGATGAATGCCGGCTTCATGAGCAAAAGCATTAGCTCCGACAATAGCTTTATTAGGCTGCACGGGGAATCCCGTAATACTGGAGACTAACTTTGAACAGGTTAAAATTTCTCGTGTATCCAAAGTGGTTTCACATGAGAAGACATCTTGTCGTGTCCGTACCGCCATCACCACCTCTTCAAGTGACGTGTTACCCGCTCTCTCACCCAAGCCATTAATCGTACATTCAATTTGTCTGGCACCATTAATCACCGCAGACAAGGAGTTAGCAACGGCTAACCCCAGGTCATTGTGGCAATGTACTGAAAATATCGCCTTATCAGAATTTGGAATTCGTTCAATCAAATTCTTTATCATAGTTCCAAATTGACCCGGTACACTGTAGCCCACCGTGTCTGGAATATTTAACGTTGTTGCACCCGCATCAATCACAGCTTCAAGAATACGGCACAGAAAATCTTCTTCCGAACGGCCTGCATCTTCAGGTGAGAACTCAACATTATCAGTATACCGCCGCGCGCGCTTAACCGCTCTGACCGCGTACTCAATGACTTCATCCGGTTGCATATTCAACTTCACTTGCATATGAATGGGTGAAGTTGCTATAAAGGTATGAATTCTTGAACTATTTGCATGCCGGAGTGCTTCACCGGCACGGTCAATATCTCTATCCAAAGCTCGTGACAAACCACAAACGGTACTGTCCTTAATAACGTCGGCTACGGCTTTTACTGCTTCAAAATCACCAATACTCGCAGCCGGAAAACCAGCCTCCATCACATCAACTTTCAAGCGCTCCAAGGCCTTAGCTATCCTAACCTTTTCATCTTTGTTCATTGATGCGCCCGGGCTTTGTTCGCCATCACGCATGGTGGTATCAAAAATTATTAACTTATCTTTCATGAGAACTCCATTCATGAAGAAACTTCAGTCTTAGACTGAAAAAAAGGACCTGCGTTGCGAGCTGAGTTTCTTATCTTAGGACACAACATCCCAGCACGGTTAATAGACTCAATTACTAACTGATCCTAGTTCTTCTTAGCCATCCGTCTTTGCCGTGCTAGAAGCGCCACAATAGGCCCTGAAACGGCATAACTCATCGCCATTAAAAACAACATGATTGCAGGTTCTGCAAAGATAATACCTATCACAAGCATAACACCAATAGTCACTACAAAACTGACACGGCTTTTAACGTCTATATCTTTAAAGCTGTAATAAGGAAAATTGCTGACCATCAACAACCCTGTCATGATTGCTAGGAGTAATGCAAAATATCTAAATGCACCTTCATCAAAGCCAAAACTATAAGCTTCACTAATCCAAATATAACCGGCTATTATTGCGGCTGCAGGCGGGCTTGGAAGCCCTTGAAAATAACGTTTATCAGCCACTTCTAGCTGCGTATTAAAACGCGCCAACCGCAGAGCACCGCCAGCAGCATGAACAAAAGCTGCAAACAATCCCAACTGCCCAAGCTCAGAAAAAGCCCACAAATACATAATTACTGCTGGAGCAATGGCAAAAGAAGTTACATCAGCCATACTGTCGTACTGCGCACCGAACTCACTTTGCGTATTTGTAATACGCGCCACACGACCATCCATGCCATCTAAAATCTGTGCTACAAAAATGGCTGCTGCAGCTGCTGAAAATTCACCATGAATTGCTGAAACAATGCCATAAAACCCAGAAAATATTGCTGCAGTAGTTAATAGATTCGGTAATAAATAAATACCACGCTGCCGAATTGTTAGTTTTTTTGATTTCATATTTTTTTAAAGTTTAGAAAAACACTTTCAGCTAAAACGTCAACCGTAACGGACAAATTATCAACTTGCCCGTTCGGTTAAGTGTTCGCAGATTAATGCTGAACGTCTATGCGTGCACCCTTAGTCTGTCCAAGTTCTTCTAACATTTCGTTGAACCAGTCTAAATCTAAATCAAATGGCTTACCGCCCTTAATACGAGGGAACTCAATAGCCCGCAAGATATTACCCTGATCTTCATCATGCCCCATTACACCGGACTCACTGCGTAAAGCACATTCAACCGCCAAATCCGCACAGGATTTAATTAAGCGAATGTCCTCAGCATTAGAGGCAGAAGCGCGGCCAAAATAACCTGACTTCTGAATCAGTGTTTTTTCTGCACCAATCATTTTAGAAAATTGCTCACCAAACCACTTGCCCGGATTAACAGCATCTAATTTAATATGACCGAATGCATCACGCGGTACTTCTTCGCCATTAGCCTGCATCTCTGCGATAATCGCTTCAACCCCCGCACCTTCGGATATAAAAATATTAATACAATCAACATCGTCCATAATGTTACGTAAACGCCTAGCTTCTTCTGCAAAATCTATTTCCATTTCTGGAATATAAACACCGTGCACCTCATAACTATCGCGGTTAAGTCCTAAACCCGGTAACCATTGGCGCTGACCTAATAATTTCCGATATTCCAGTGCTGTCGCCGCCGTCAACCAACCACAACTCCGGCCCATAACCTCATGAACAATCAGCATTCTAGGGTTCGAGTTATTTTCTGCTACCACATTCTGAAAATAACGCGCCCCTTGCTCTGCAGCGGTCCAAGCACCGAGCGATTGCTTGATTGGAAAAACATCGTTATCAACTGTTTTCGGCAGCCCTATAACAGTCAAACCGTAATCATTATCCGCTAAGAATGCGGCTAAATCTGCTGCTGCCGTATTCGTATCATCACCGCCAATCGTATGTAAAACATCAACACCGTCTTTAATGAGTTGATCGGCTGCAACTTTCTGAGGATCCTGTCCTTCTCCAACTAATCCTCGAGCCACACAGTCTTTAATATTGGTTAATTTGACTCGACTATTACCAATCGGTGAGCCACCAAAATCATGTAACAACCCTGCATTCTCTCTAATCTCAGGTGTTACCGTATAATAATCACCTAATAATAAGCCTTTATAGCCACTGCGGTAACAAATAATTTCAATGGAAGGATCAATTTCGCTGTAACGCTCAATCAAACTCCCAATAGCAGAACTAAGACAAGGGGCAAGGCCGCCTGCGGTAAGAATCGCAATTTTTTTTGGTTTACTCATATCTCTTCAATCTTTTAATTAAATTTAAAACGCTTTATAAAACAGTAGAAACAAGACCCGCTTAAAAAAACTTAAGCCCTGAAGTCCTCAACAGTTATTAATTTTTTGACTTATCTACAATTTTATTGGCGCTAATCCAAGGCATCATGTCACGCAGGCTCTTCCCAACTAACTCAATCGGGTGCTCTGCATTTAAACGTCGCTGGGCTGTCATTTCCGGATAGCCTGTCTGCCCTTCCATAATAAAACGTTTCGCATAATTACCCTGCTGAATATTCTGTAAAGCTTCACGCATAGCGCGGCGACTTTCTTCATTAATGACTTTAGGTCCAGTGACATACTCACCGTATTCAGCATTATTTGAAATAGAGTAATTCATATTAGCAACACCACCTTCATACATCAGGTCGACAATAAGTTTTAACTCATGAAGACATTCAAAATAGGCCATTTCTGGTGCATAACCAGCCTCTGTCAATGTCTCAAAACCAGCCTTAACCAACTCGACTGCACCGCCACACAAAACCGCTTGCTCACCAAACAAATCCGTTTCCGTTTCATCCCGAAAAGTTGTCTCGATAATACCCGAACGTCCACCACCAATCGCTGAAGCATACGACAAACATATCGCTTTTGCATCTCCAGATGAGTCTTGATCAATCGCAATAAGATCGGGTATCCCGCCACCGCGAGTGAACTCTGACCTGACCGTATGTCCGGGCGCCTTAGGGGCAATCATAATCACATCCAAATCTGCACGGGGAACAACCTGGTTATAAAGAATTGCAAAACCGTGTGCGAATGCCAAAGCTGCACCCTGCTTCAAATTCGGCTCTATTTCTGCTTTGTATAACTGCGATTGAAATTCATCTGGGGTTAACAGCATCACCACATCTGCTCCAGTAACTGCCGTCGGAACATCATTTACTGTTAAACCTGAAGCTTCAGCTTTCGCTACTGACGCTGAGCCTGTACGCAAACCAACAACAACATCGACACCCGAATCTTTTAAATTATTAGCATGCGCATGCCCTTGAGAACCATAACCAATAATAGCTACTTTTTTTCCCTGAATAACTGATAGGTCAGCGTCTTTATCGTAATAAACTTGCATGTGTTTTCCTGTTTTCTTTTAAGTTAACGTTAATCATAATTCACTATCAATGCTGTATAAATCCATCAATAGCCTGTGTTTTAGTCTCTACTTACTGTCACAATGTCAAACTACCCACTCCTCTAGGCAACCCAGTAGCACCCGTACGAACAATCTCCATAATATTATGTTCGCTGATGGCCGCGACAAAAGCATCCAATTTCTCAGAAGACCCAGTCATTTCAATCATATAACTCTTTGACGTGACATCAATGACCTTGCCACGAAAAATATCGGCCATTCGCTTAATTTCTGCCCGGTTACTCGGCTCAGTCTGCACCTTAATCAGCATCAACTCCCGTTCAACATGAACGACATCAGCCAAATCGGTCAATTTAACAACATCAATTAATTTATTCAGTTGCTTGGTAATTTGCTCAATGACCTCGTCACTGCCACGCGTCACCAGCGTCATCCGGGATAACGTCAAATCGTCAGTCGGTGCAACAGTCAGTGACTCTATATTATAGCCTCGCGCAGAAAATAAACCCGCCACACGCGATAACGCACCGGCTTCATTCTCAATCAAAATTGATATTATATGCCGCATTATGCCAACTCCCTATCAATAGGTGTTCCCGGCGCGACCCTTAGCCGCATATCATGATGCCCTTTACCGGTCTCAATCATAGGATAGACATTTTCTGTTTGGTCCGTAATGATATCCAAAAATACCGTTCTATCTTTCATCGCAAACGCTTCTTCTAATGCCGGTGTAACGTCCTCTGGCTTGTCGATCTGTATGCCAACATGACCATAAGACTCCGCCAATTTCACAAAATCAGGCAGTGCTTCCAGATAAGAATGCGAATAACGACCTTGATAAGAGAACTCTTGCCACTGACGTACCATCCCCATATAACGATTATTCAAATTAATAATCTTGACAGGCGTTTGATATTGTTGCGCAGTCGAAAGCTCTTGAATACACATTTGAATACTGGCTTCACCGGTGATACAGGCTACGTCTGCATCAGGGTGTGCTAACTTTACGCCAATAGCTGCTGGCAAACCAAACCCCATCGTGCCTAAACCACCGGAATTAATCCAACGTCTGGGTTCATCAAAGTGATAAAACTGAGCCGCATACATTTGATGTTGGCCCACATCCGAGGTGATAAAAGCATTCCCCGCCGTTACCTTATAGAGTTGTTCAACCGCATACTGTGGTTTAATCAAAGTGCTTTCACGATCATATTCCAAACAATTAACTGACTGCCATTCTTTAACCTGATCCCACCACGCGGCCAAAACCTCAGCCCCGACTCCTCTTGGATTCATATTAATTTCGGCTATCAACTGCTTTAAAACGATACCGACTTCACCGACAATCGGCACATCAACTTTAACTGTTTTGGCAATAGATGCCGGATCAACATCAATATGAATGATTTTAGCGTAGGGGCAAAACTCCGTTAATTTACCCGTTACCCGATCATCAAAGCGCGCACCAATAGCAATAATGACATCACTTTCATGCATCCCCATATTGGCTTCGTATGTCCCGTGCATACCCAACATACCGATAAATTGAGAATCGGTTGCAGGAAACGCCCCTAAGCCCATCAGTGTACTGGTTACCGGATAACCCAACAGACGTGAAAAAGCCCGCAACTCGTCACTCGCCTCTCCTAAAACAACGCCCCCGCCGCTATATATCATGGGGCGCTTCGCTGACAATAATAAATCAACCGCTTTCTGAATTTGCGCCTGATCTCCTTCTCGTGGTGGATTATAAGACCGCATACTCACCGACTCAGGGTACGCATAAGGCACTTTAATGTTTGGATCGGTAATATCTTTAGGAATATCGACGACAACCGGCCCAGGCCGTCCTGTTGTTGCTACATAAAATGCTTTTTTCATGGTCTCAGCAATATCGGCAACATTGGTAATCAAAAAATTATGCTTAACACAAGGCCGTGTAATCCCAACCATATCAACTTCTTGAAAAGCATCACTGCCAATCACAGCCGATGGCACCTGCCCAGAAATCACCACCATGGGAATTGAGTCCATATAAGCCGTCGCTATACCGGTCACTGCATTTGTCGCACCGGGTCCTGATGTCACCAACACAACCCCTGGCTTACCGGTAGAACGCGCATACGCGTCTGCTGCATGTGTCGCCGCCTGTTCATGGCGCACAAGAATGTGTTGTACATCATCCTGCTGAAAGATTGCATCGTACAAATGCAATACTGCCCCACCCGGATACCCAAAAATTAATTCTACGCCCTCGTCTTTTAGACACTGGACAACAATTTGCCCGCCACTCAGTTCCACACTCATATCCTCAAAAACTATATTTAATCACCACCCTCATCATTGTTTTATACGCAAAAATTCCAAGCGCAATGAACACAAAGGGTATAAAAAAACCATACCAAATTTAATTCCTTAACCCTTTATCATACTTGTTCCTTGTAAAATTGTCATTTATAGACACAAAAAAACTTTGTTTCCTTGCCTAACAGCGTCATTTTTCTTTTCAAAAAAGATCAAAATGTTACTATCCTCTCCAGTTCCTTCATCTGCTCATACCACCCGTTAGGTAAAAATAACTTCCCATGACCACCCTCAGTCAAAAATCTAACGAATCCGCAGCCACACAACTGCGCCGACTACTCGAACAACCGGAATTACTGGCGATACCCGGGTGCCACGACGGCCTTTCCGCAAAACTTTGCGAACAAGCGGGCTTTAGCAGTGCTTTTATGAGCGGGTTTGCCGTCTCAGCCAGCCGATTGGGACTGCCTGACACCGGCCTAATCTCTTATGGAGAAATGCTCAACCAAGGGCAAAACATCTGTAACGCTGTCTCAATACCAATCTGGGGTGATGGCGACACCGGCTTTGGCAATGCCATCAATATTAAACGAACCGTTCAGGGCTATGCCCAAGCAGGCTTTGCCTGCATTATGCTGGAAGATCAGGTCGCCCCCAAACGCTGCGGCCATACCCAAGGAAAATCCGTAGTCAGCCGAAATGAGGCGGCTATGCGAATTCAAGCCGCAGTCGACGCACGAAACGAGGGCGCAGACATTCTCATTATGGCAAGAACCGACGCCAGAGCAACTCACGGATTAAATGAAGCTATCGCCCGCACTCAACTTTTCCACGAAATTGGCGCTGACATTAATTTCCTAGAAGCCCCTGAAAGCCTTCAGGAAATGCAGCAATATTGTCAATCCACACCGGGTTATAAACTAGCCAACCTCATTGAACACGGCAAAACCCCCCTCCTAAGCCACGATAAATTACACCAACTAGGCTATAAAATTGCCGTCTATCCCCTCACTTTGCTAAATAGCTCTATTCAATCCATGCAGCACGCCTTAACGGCCTTAAAGAACGGCCACCCACCGGCTGGACTCAACTTCAATGAACTGACCAAAACGGTCGGATTTAACGATTATTATCTAGAAGAAAAAACCTATAAAGTCGATTAAAACATTACAGTTCCAATTCAACCTCATACCCTGAAAATTTCCGAATATTGATAACACCCGTATCTAAAATCAAATATTGCCCTTTAATTCCTTGCAGCAACCCAGAAACTTCAGCCTGTTTATCCAAGTTAAATGACTTCACTTTTTCAGGGTACACGGTCACCGGAAAATGAATATCCACTACCGCCTCAGCATCAAGATATTCAATAGCATCTTGACTAAACGATCCCGCTACCGCGGCCAACTCCTCCTGACATTCTGCAACCAACCGATCACGCACTACGATCAAATCGTCATCACCCACTTGATTTTTCAACATCCGCTGCCAATTGGTTTTATCTTTAACATGTTTTGCCAGAACAACTTCAATAAGACCCGACAAATACCGTGACTTGACTTTAAAAATAGGCAATGCCTGAACCGCCCCTTGATCAATCCAACGAATAGGGATTTGTGAATATCGCGTAATCCCGACCTTAACACCGGATGTTTTTGCCAAATACACAAAATGAGGCTGCATACAAAAAGTTTCGCCCCACTCAGGCTCTCGACAGGTTCCCTGTTCAAAATGACATTGCTCAGGCTTCATAATGCACATATCACACTGGGCTAACGAAATAAAACAAGGGTAACAATGGCCTTGATTAAAACTTTTCTTCGTCTGACGCCCACAATGCACACAAAAAATATTGCCGGTATGACGCAAAACAATAGTCCGTCCAATCAACGCATTTAAATTGATCCGTTCATCCGTTAATGGCAACTGATAACCAACAGTTTCATCTAATTTAACAACCATCTTTCTTAACTGTCCTAACATATCCCCTCTTAAATACTTAATTATTCAAAACAAACCCCAGTTTACCACCGGATAAAGACTAACAATGACAGGAAAAACAAGCTATTCTTTAACCCACCCATCACACAGTGTTTTTTTAAGTTTAATTAAATCTTAAGGAGTCAGTATGCCCTTATACAACGTCTCACCCGGCAAGAACCCTCCCCACGATATCAATGTTATTATCGAAATCCCCGCCCAGGGAAACCCGGTTAAATACGAAGTTGACAAGGAATCAGCCGCTTTATTTGTGGATCGATTTATGGGTACCGCTATGCAATACCCCAGCAACTACGGTTATATTCCACAAACATTATCCAGCGATAATGACCCCGTTGACGTCCTTGTGGTCACACCGGTGCCACTCTTATCGCGCTGCATCATTCGCTGTCGCCCCGTTGGTCTGCTTGATGTTACTGACGACGCCGGGCCTGATCCCAAAATTCTCGCTGTACCGATCAAAAAGCTAACATCTTTTTATAACCATATCGACGATTATCAAGATTTTCCCGACGCCTCCTTGATCACCATTGCGCATTTCTTTGAACACTATAAAGACCTAGAGGACAACAAATGGGTACAAGTCAAGGGCTGGCTGAACAAAGAGGCTGCCTATGACGAAATCACCAAATCGATTACTCGCTATCAAATTAACCAACAAGATCGCCGCGAATTAGACCGAAGATCACCTTAACAATATGCCCTACCTTTTCA
>Ga0105352_1001887_pt1 | contig 10347 bp, 10 predicted proteins | sample EN8Hudsemesocosm_FD_83507 | JGI IMG/M metagenome (GOLD analysis project Ga0105352, IMG submission 83507) | Methane-oxidizing microbial communities from mesocosms in the Hudson Canyon - EN8B Hudson Canyon | ecosystem: Environmental > Aquatic > Marine > Cold seeps | place: Hudson Canyon...
AGGGGGTAAGGTGTTCGGTTTTCATGTTTATTATCTACAGCTTTATAGTTTGTTATCGGCCGAATAAGCCTTCTAGTGCGCGAACGCCTTTATTGATTAATTGTTTTTTAGCGCGGTCTTTTTCAGAAAGGTCAGCATCATCTTTGCCACCAAATTTCTCGGATAGCTTTTCGCTGAGTTTTTGTGAGATTTTTTCTTTGGCCTTCGTTTTAACTATCTGGCCTATTTTTGACGTGTCGGGTCTGCACAACTGTTTGTTCGGTGTTACGCCTAGTTGACCTTTGCAGATAAGAGGCCATGGTGTATTGCGTAGGTTTTTATTGGCTGGGCAGTTTTTGTCATTCGCTTCGCAGGTAATGGTGAGTTCGACCGGCACGTTCATTTTTAGCGTTATTAAATCGAAGGTACCTTTACTGGATTGAATTTGTTCATACTGTCGTCCGCCGGTTACCTTGGTGATTAGCAATTTGTTGCCGTCAATCGCAACGTTGGCTTTTAGTGTAGCTTCGTCTTCTGGGCGTAGTTTATCTTTTTGGCTTTCTAATTGTTGACTAAAGGCGGGAACGGATTGCTGAATACCGCTTAACAGACTTGAAAGGTCTAGTTTCGCTTTGGTGATGTTTAGCAAGGCGTTACCTTTGGCGTTTCCACGAATGGCATCAATGCTGTTGCCTGTTGTGCTGAAGCTGGCGTTTAAGCTTAGATCCCCACTGGTGACTTCTTTACCGGTTAGCGCAATGGTAAGGGGGCTAATATTGATGCCTTGTAGCTTTTTATTGGCCTGTATCACGGGTTGCTTGCCCTTAGCATTAATTGTTGCATCCACGAGAAAGTTGCCGGCGAATAAATTACCGCTTAATTGTTTTAACTGTACTAGGCCGCTCTTTGCGCCGACTTTAATAATCATGTTTTCCATCGGCATCTTGTTAATGGTGATACCTTTCATGGTGAGTTCGCCGCCAAGATTAAGTGAGCGTAGTGTTTCAATGGGCAGTAATGGCGCGGTTGATGTCGGTGCACTCTTAGCGCTAGTTTTAGCTTTTTGAGAAGTGCTTTGGTTCGCTGTTGTTGTATTTGCGCTGCTCTTAGTGGTTTCTGCTTTTTCAGGTTTAGGGGGTAGGTAGTCATCCACATTGATGCTGGTACCCGCTAAATTAAAAGTAATGCGTTCGCTGAGATTTACTTGGCCGTTTATGTTGGTTTGATCCAATTGAATCGCGAGATCGTTAAGGACCAAATCTGAAGCTGTGCCCGCAATTTTTGTGCTGACACCCACTTGAGAAAGGGAAGCTGTATTGGCGGTAACAGGTGCAGCTATGCCGAGTTTGGGTAGCAAGGTCTTTACATTAAACGGGGATAATTTAATGCTGCCATTAAGAGACTTGGTTGTGCCCCAGTCTTTTATGGCGACGTTGCCGGACACGGCTAAGTCTGCAAGTGCCAGTGATAGTTTTGTGATATCCAATTGCTGAGTAGAAAGTTTTACCTTGGTATCCATCATCAACTTAACGGGCAGTGTTTGGTTTTTGGTGGCGTCGCCTTTAACGTCGGCAGATAGCTGAAAGTCATTTAAACTGATTTCATCAAATTGATTAGCCAGTGTTAACTGGGTGTTTAATTGTGCGCCGACATTAAGTGCTGGTTTTTGTTGAGAGAAGTTAAAGCTGAGTGCGAGTGGAAACGCTTTTTCTGGTTCGATGTTTTTTGCATCAAAGTTTAAATCGCTGAGTGCTAGGGTTTGCTTTGTTTGCTCGTCGGTAAATTGAACCTGACCACCCTTTATGGTTACGTAGTTAGCGGTGAAGGCTATAGCGGTTGATTTAGCTGGCGTTGCTTGAGTTGTTTGAGTGGAAGTTGACGCAGCTGGTGTGGTGAGTACTTTGGGTGATGTGGTCGCACTGATCTTCGGTGCCTCCCAGTTGCCTTTGCCGGCTTTATCTTTCTTCAGCTTGAGTGTTAAACCATCAATCAATAACCCGTTTAATTGTATTTGTTGACTAAAAAGTGGCATCAGCGCGAGATCTAATGTGGCCTTGGATAATGTTGCCAACGCGGGTGTGGATGATGACCCATTGCTTACGCTGGGGTCATCAATTACTAAATCGTTAATGGCAAAGCCAATTTGTGGGTAGAGCGACCAGGCAATATCGCCGTTAATGTGCAGCGAGTAACCCGCTTTTTCTTTGGCGATTTTTTCGATTTGGTCTTTGTAGTCGTTCGGATCGATAAGGGTAGTGATGGCAATTAAAGCCAAAACCACAATAGCAGTGAGAGCTATCAGAATGCCGAAAAACCATTTAATGAAACGGGCCATGTGTTCTCCTTTACGGTGCCTTTTCCTAATGGATAAGCCCATTGCGCTAACAAAGGGTGATGTACTGAATTGGGGCTAATTATAGTTAGCTTGAGGCAGGCTGGGTATCGGGTTTTCTGATTTAGTGGCTATTATTGCTGATTATTTAATAGGGATGACTTCGAGGTGCGGAGATATAGGAGGGGGCTAGGTCTGTGCTAGTGGTTTTTGCTGTAGAGCTATTCGCCTTGCTGTAAGGCTGACACGCTTAGATGTTCTACTAGCGTTTGATAGGTGATGGAGTTTGGGGGAATTTCTGCGGCCAATTCACATTCAGGAAATTGACGACGTAGGTTGTCTGAGGCGGCTGTTAGCAGACGAATGCCAATGCCCTTTTTACGAGCGCGTTTTAGTACGCACAGGTTGCGGCCATAAAAGCTGCGATCAACCTGTTGAACGACGATTGCTGCTAATAAGCCTTCTTTAAAGCGTGCTGCATAAATCGTGGTGTCAGGTTGCTGCAGCCAGCCGTCAATAATGCCTCGAATAGCATCCTCGCCTTGGGATTCCTTGCAATGGAGTAAGTCATCGGGAGCGTCTAAATAGATGGCGACTAGATCGTTCAGATCCTGGGCGCTTGGAGACTCAATGGTTTCTAAGTTGAGTGGCATATCTATATCCGTCCTATGATTACGTTTAACCGTATTCAATCGTGCGTAGTGTACTTAATGCGCCTGCTTTTAACGGCATAATAAGTACCGACCTATGCACGGATCTAAGCACCCACTAATTGCAGTACGCCGGCTTGTTCTAGGCTAGCGTAAACTCGGTTACGGCCTTCGTCCTTGGCTTTGTACAAAGCTTCATCCGCAGATTGCACTAAGTACTTCTGATGGTCACCGGGTTTTGGCCACATGGTAGAAACACCGATACTACCGGTTAGGGGAATATCTTCATTGTTGTACTGGTTGATGCTGTGTTCCAGTTCTTCTCGCACGCGATTCGCAAGCTCATGGGCTTGATCAGCTGTGGTTCTGGGAAGCACGATGGCGAACTCTTCGCCGCCGTAGCGGGTGATGATATCTGTTGAGCGACAAAGCACTTTATTCAGCAGTTTCGCGGTCGCTACCAAGCACTGGTCGCCAGCAATATGACCGTAGCGGTCATTGATGAGTTTGAAGTAATCAAGGTCTAGCAGGATCATTGAAATAACGGTTTTATCACGAACAGCACCATTGAAGGCGTACTCTAGGTTGTCTTCGAAGTAACCACGGTTCTTTAATTGCGTGAGCGGATCCCGAGTGCTGCGATCTGACATTTCTTCCGCATATTGTGTAATGCAGTAGTGGTTATATAAGGATGAGAAATATTCATCCCGTTGCAGTTTTGACAGGTACAACATGCCTGCGGTGAATAACGATAAAATATAGGCCGTGGACATGGCGTGGGCGGAGCTGTTATTACACATCACCCATGCAATTGGTATGAGAAGCGATGCTAAATGAAACAGCACCATACGGCGTGACGGTGCTAGGCCTAATGTGCCACCTGCACCCAGTCCGGCAATGGTGAATAGCACGAGAAAGGTAATCTTATCGGTATTAAAGTTGGCTAATAGATAGGCGCTTATCAAACCCCAAGCCCCGCCGGTAACCACTACGCCAAGTAGCAGTAAGTGAAAGTGATTGCCCTGTTCTGTTTCTGAGCGAGCGTGGAAGCGATTGACCAACCAAACGCGGATTAATGCGGCGATTACCATCACTATAGTGAGTAGTATCAGGTTTGGTGAAGACTCTGTGTTGTTCCACAGTAGGGGTACGAAACCCAGAAACCAGACAAACAGGTAAATAGCGACGCCTTGGAGTGAGCGACTGGCTATGTCTTTTTGGGTTCGGATTTTTGCTTCCTGTTGGAAGCGTTCCTCCAAGTTTGAGAACATTCAGGGTCCTTATTTATAATTGTTATAAATCATCGCGTTGCAAAAAGTTGTTGTGCACTCATGTTGTGCGTCAATTTGTTATATGCGTCACATTATTAATGCACATTAGCATTATCTAGAGCTTTTAATAGGTGAGCTTTGTGTGGGGCAGGTAAGCAACGTTACCTGCTTGTTACATGCTGTATACCCTCATATAAAGTTGGGTCTACAGCCCCTATCCCTTATAATCGCCGCTTTCCTAATCAAGCATATATAGATAGAGGTTACCCATGACGGCTCGTGTTGCCAAAGTAGAACGGAATACGCTGGAAACTCAGATTACTGTTGAGGTGAATCTGGACGGTACCGGTAATCTGGAGCTGGATACTGGGCTGCCATTTTTGGAGCACATGCTCGATCAAATAGCTCGTCATGGTTTGGTGGATATTAAAATTCAGGCTAAGGGCGACTTGCATATCGATGCTCACCACATGGTAGAGGATATAGGTATCACCTTAGGCCAAGCCTTTACTCAGGCTATCGGTGATAAAAAAGGAATTACTCGTTACGGACATGCTTACGTGCCGTTGGATGAGGCCTTGTCACGGGTCGTTATCGATTTTTCTGGTCGCCCAGGTTTGGAAATGGACGTGGCTTTTACCCGCGCAACAGTGGGTGGATTTGATGTGGATTTGTTTCACGAATTCTTCCAGGGTTTTGTGAATCACGCCATGGTGAGTTTGCACATCGATAATCTGAAGGGTAAGAACACTCACCACCAAGTGGAAACTGTGTTCAAGGCGTTTGGCCGAGCAGTACGTATGGCATTAACTGAAGATGTACGTATGGCCGGTATCATGCCATCCACTAAAGGTTGCTTATAAGATGGTTGCAGGTGCTTCCGAAATAAAAACTGATCAAAGTGTTGCAGTGATTGATTACGGCATGGGCAATTTGCACTCAGTAGCAAGTGCGTTTGCCCATGTATCACCTGAGACTAAGGTGATAGTCAGCAGTGATCCGAAAGAAATTCTTGCGGCGGATCGCGTTGTATTTCCAGGGGTGGGTGCTATTCGTGATTGTATGCACGAGATTAAACGCTTGGGAATGGATCAAGTGGTGCTAGAAGCTGCGCAATCCAAGCCGGTACTTGCCATTTGTGTGGGTATGCAAGCGCTACTGCAGCACAGTGAAGAGAATGATGGCGTCGACGGTATCAGTTATTTTCCCGGTCAGGTGAAGTTTTTTGGTGATGAGCTGAAAGATGCTCAAGGTGGAAAGCTAAAAGTGCCGCATATGGGCTGGAACCAGGTTAAGCAATTGAAGTCGCATCCCATGTGGAACGATATAGCCGACGACAGCCGTTTTTACTTTGTGCACAGTTTTTATGTGAATGCAGGGAATCAAGATCAGGTTGTTGCGCAAACTAACTATGGCGTTGATTTCAGCGTGGCATTGGCAGAAGGCAATATTTTTGCGGTGCAGTTTCACCCGGAAAAAAGCCACGTGGCTGGATTGCAGTTGCTGAAAAACTTTTTATCCTGGGAAGGCGCTTAGTTACTTTTCGTTGATACAGTTATGAGACTAGCCGATGACTCGAGTCGGTTAGTTAGTCCCAATTTTTGAGGAACAAACATGTTAATTATTCCGGCCATTGATCTTAAAGATGGAAAGTGTGTGCGTTTACGTCAGGGTTTGATGGATGATTCCACGGTCTTTTCTGATGATCCTGTTGCTATGGCTGCGAAATGGGTTGAGGCAGGTGCGCGTCGTTTGCATTTAGTGGATTTGAACGGTGCTTTTGCTGGCGAACCTGTGCACGGTGAAATTGTGCAAGCGATTGCCAAAAAATACCCAGAATTACCGATTCAAATTGGTGGTGGTATTCGTACACCAGAGATTATTGAATCTTATTTAAAGGCGGGTGTTAACTACGTCATTATCGGAACTAAAGCGGTAAAAGATCCGGGTTTTGTAACGGATATGTGTAAACAGTTTCCAGGCCATATTATTGTTGGTTTAGACGCTAAAGATGGCAAGGTGGCAACGGATGGTTGGGCTGAAGTATCTGATGTGAATGCGGTTGATTTGGCAAAACGTTTCCAAGCTGATGGAGTATCTGCCATTGTCTATACGGACATTGCAAGAGACGGCATGATGCAGGGCGTTAATGTGGAAGCCACGGTTAATTTAGCGCAAGTGGCTAACATTCCTGTGATTGCTTCAGGTGGCGTGACTAACCTTGACGATATTAATGCCCTTCTTAAAGTGGCTGATCAAGGTATATTGGGCGCTATCACTGGGCGTGCAATCTATGAAGGCACCTTAAACGTTAAAGAAGCGCAAACGCTGTGTGATGCAGCAGGAAATAAATAATCATGGCTTTAGCAAAACGTATTATTCCGTGTCTGGATGTTGATCAAGGCCGAGTGGTTAAGGGCGTTCAATTTGTTGATATACGTGATGCGGGTGATCCCGTTGAGATTTCCAAGCGTTACAACGAGCAGGGTGCGGATGAAATTACTTTTCTTGATATTACCGCCAGCCACGAAGCGCGTGATACCACGGCGCACATCGTAGAAGCGATTGCCAGTGAGGTGTTTATTCCGCTAACGGTTGGCGGTGGCATTCGCACGGTGGAAGATATTCGTCGCATGCTAAACGCCGGCGCTGATAAAGTGGGTATCAACACAGCGGCAGTATTTAACCCTGAGTTTGTGAAAGAAGCGGCTGATCGTTTTGGTTCCCAATGTATTGTTGTTGCTATCGATGCTAAAAAAGTGAGTCAGGCGGGTGAGGCCGATCGTTGGGAAATATTTACCCACGGTGGTCGAAAACCTACCGGATTGGATGCCGTAGAATGGGCTGAGCGTATGGTCTCCTATGGCGCCGGAGAAATACTGTTAACCAGTATGGATCGTGATGGTACTAAAAATGGTTTTGATCTGGGAGTCACTAGCGCCATTAGTGACGCAGTGCATGTGCCAGTGATTGCATCCGGTGGTGTTGGTAACTTGCAGCATTTAGTGGATGGTGTGAAGGATGGTCGGGCTGATGCAGTTTTGGCTGCCAGCATTTTCCATTTTGGTGAATATAGTATTCCTGAAGCTAAGCAGTTTATGGCGGATCAAGGCGTTGAGGTTCGATTGTAATTTGATCCTACCTCTGTATTTCCAGATAGTCGTGGTTCTCACGGCTATCTCCTAGTTTTCCCTGTTCGGCAGAATTTCGCATACCCTCAAAAGTAGCTGTGCTAGCGTGACCCATAGGTATTATTTTTGGGGATTACATTTGAAGTACGTTACTGGAAAAGTGGTTTATCTGGCTTGTATTTGGGTCGGGCTGCTTTTGGTGGCTGCTTCGATCTATTACGCGTATTACCTTCTTCAGCAGCGCAGTGAGCATTCAGCAGGTATTCTGGATGAACTTGTTACCTTGGAATTAGAGCTTGAAACTCTAGAGAACTCAGTAGCTGCACTTTCTGAGATTATTGAAACAGCGGATGATCACGGCTCAGAATTAATTTACGAAGATAAGATTTATTCTTATACCCCAGTACAAGTTGAGCAGCTGGAAAAGGAGCTTAGCCAAACCTTGCGTTTGATCGAGCAACAGCGCGATGCAGCAGATTCTCTAATGTGGTCACAATCAAAACTTTTGTATCAGTTACGTCGATATAGCGCTGGGTCTTTAGTGGGGATTGTTTGTGGTTTGCTACTGTGCTTTTTTGGTATCTTATGCTGGTATTTCAAATTAGATGTATTTCCGGATCGCCGCCAAGCTTCTCGTGATTAGAATTTGTTCATAAGAATTGGCTTAGATTAAGTTCGTCTGTTTCTTTAATTCAGGTGAGAATTAAGTGGCTTTAGAAAAAGGCGGCAGTTCGAATTTTATTGGTGATTCTCTTTTCTTCGCTGACTAGCAGTACTTGTGATGCGGGCACTAAAATTACTTCTTGCTTATTGAGTCTCGGGATTGCCATGCGTAGGTATTCTATGGTGACTGGATAGGGGTGGCCGATGGCCAGTGCGTGACCACGTTGTTTAGCAATAGTGATCAATTTCTTAAATTGTTGGTGTAAAAATTCTGTTGTCTGTTCATGATCTAAAAATATATCACGGGCCATGGCGGGTACTCGGTATTGATGTGCTGTTTGCTCGGCGATAGATTCTGCACTGGTCTTGCTGTCGATAAAAAACAAATTTCTCGCATGCAGTTGTTCCATTATCCAGCCCATTGGCTGCTGCATTTCGGTGAGTCGGCTTCCCATATGGTTGTTTAGGCCTCTAATATGGGGGACTGAATTCAAATCGTGCAGCAAGGTGGCTATCAGAGTTTGTTTATCCAGTGAGGATATTAACCCGCCGGGACCCAGGGGGCGTGCCGAATGATTTTCCATTGGTGCGTGTAAAATCACTTCTTTGCCATTTTGATGTGCGAGCTCTGCTAATGTGATTGCATTGGGGGTGTGTGGCAAAATGGCAAAAGATAGCGCGCCGGGTAATGCAATCGCTTGGCTTCCCTGTGATAGGTTATAGCCTAGATCATCGATAACTATGGATATAAGGGCGGGTGTATTATCTGCGAAGCTGCGAACAGATAAAAAAAGCATCAGCGTTAATAAGGCGAAAACCTTTAACGCTAATGCTTTGATTTTGTTCGTCAAATTACTTTTGCTCTTCAGATTCAGATTCAGATTCAGATTCATTCGAGTCAGTAACGAGCGCAACTTGGCTTTGCGCAATTATATGGAGCCCCTTGAGTAGATTAAGTGCTTCAAATAATTGGTAGTCACGTTCAGCAAGAGATACTTTTATATCCCCTTTTTTGCTGGCATCCCCTTTTTTGCTGGCATCTTCTTCGTCAGTGGGGTTGGCTAAGTGTCCCTCAAGGTCAGCTTCTTTAAAGCCGGCGCCTGCCTCAATTTTAGTCACCTTGGCCATTTCTACTTCGATATCCGGTACAATGCCTTGCGCCTGAATGGAGCGGCCGTTAGGCGTGTAGTAACGTGCCGTGGTGATTTTTAAACCGCTTTCATTGTTAAGGGGTAACACGGTTTGTACCGAGCCTTTACCAAAACTAGTCGTACCCATAATTACGGCACGTTTATGGTCTTGTAACGCACCGGCTACGATTTCAGATGCTGATGCAGAACCTCCATTAATGAGTACTACCATCGACAGGCCGTTAGTAACATCGCCTGGGGTCGCCATAAATTCAAATTCAGAATTTGGGATGCGGCCTTTGGTATAAACAATTAAGCCTTTTTCAATAAATGCATCAACAACATCGGCGCCAGCTTTGAGTACGCCACCTGGGTTGTTACGTAGGTCCAATACGAGGCCTTTCAAATTCTCATTTTCTTTTTTAAGGGTTTCAAAGGCATTTAAAATATCTTTACCTGTGTTTACTTGAAATTGAGTGATACGGATGTAAGCGAAATCTTCTTCTATCAATCGTTTCTTAACACTGGTGACTTTAATAACATCGCGCACGATAGTGACGTCAAAGGGTTTTGCCGCAGATTCTCTAGCGATGGTTAATATAATTTCCGTGCCGGGTTTGCCACGCATAATGTTGACGGCTTCATCCAGGCTGATTCCCTTGATAGGTTTGCCATCCAGTTTAACAATCAGATCACCGGCTTCTATGCCTGCGCGTTTAGCGGGGGTGTCATCGATTGGAGCAACAACACGTACGAAACCATCTTCCATCCCGACTTCAATGCCCAGGCCGCCAAATTCCCCCGTGGTGCTAACGGTGAGATCTTCAAAAGACTCTTTATCTAGGTAAGCTGAGTGGGGATCCAGTCCTGACAGCATGCCCTTAATGGCATTCTTCAGCAGTGTTTTGTCATCTACGGGCTCTACATAGGCGCTACGAATGCTATCGAATACATCGGTAAAGGTACGTAATTCTTCTAACGGGAGTCGGCCTTCTTCTGCAGGCTTTTCGGCTGCTTTTGGTTCGGCTTTTTGTTCTGTAACTTGTTCAGAGACCTCTTCGGCCGCAGGCGTCTCCACTGCAGCGGCATCTTCCTCTGCATAGGAAGGAAAAACAGTGCTGCTCGCCAGTAACAAAGCGAGAGAAAAGCGCGATAACAAATTCATTTAAAGTTCCTCGGCCGGGGGTAATC
>Ga0105352_1001899_pt1 | contig 10321 bp, 10 predicted proteins | sample EN8Hudsemesocosm_FD_83507 | JGI IMG/M metagenome (GOLD analysis project Ga0105352, IMG submission 83507) | Methane-oxidizing microbial communities from mesocosms in the Hudson Canyon - EN8B Hudson Canyon | ecosystem: Environmental > Aquatic > Marine > Cold seeps | place: Hudson Canyon...
GGCGCTTCGTCACGCATGGCCATATCAAAAAACAGCCTGGTTTCTTCTTCATATTCGGGGTACTGCTTGGCCAGCTCATAAAAACCATTATAGGCCCAGGCTCTCACAAATTTATTTGTCTCGGTTAGGCATTCCCTTAAGAATTGCTCTAACGCCGTTTTATAAGCATTTGGAATGTTTAAGAATGGCAGGCTTTGCAATACGTGCAGTTTGGATTCCCAATGATCAAGAGTATTGAGGCGTTTGAATATTGATTGGGTTTCAGGCTGGCTTATTTTATTATCATTTTCCAAGTGGTGTTTCAGCAGCCAGCTCGCAGCTTTTTGGCAATTTGCCTGGGCCATAAGCGCAATAACATTACGAGGGAACCCCGTTTGTATGTTAAAGCCATTATAGATTTTACCAATGTCGTGTGCCGACTTGCCATCCCACGCAGCCATTTCATCCTGAATAGTCATGACCTTCCTAGGTTAAAAAAGCTGCTGTTTATCGTTTATAAAGACGATAATTAAAACAAAACCCTATTTAATAAATGCTGTTTAAGCCGCTATTAAATAAGGCTCTGAGCCTTTGTTATTGTGTTTGTTTTTACGCATGTACGCGCCTCTTCCCTTCTTAGCTTTTACGATTCTTTGTTTATAAACCTGCGATGTTACCAGGGCAGCCAGAAAGTTATGATTAATATCGCCACGCCCAGTTTCAACAGGAGCATCGTTGACACTGGCCATATGCTTGCCAGGTTTTTTAGATTGTTTCATAGTGTTTTCCAATGACAGGAGCACACAGTGTAGCAAGAAACAGTACAAAATGAGGCTATTTTTAAGCGCCAACCATTTACGTAATTACATGAAATGAAGCCTAATTGAGCTCACTGGGGGCGAAGTGCGTGAGACGGTCATCCAGCTTATAATCGGCCACATCTACAATCTTGATATTTGAGGCTGCGCTGTGGGCCGGATTTAAGATGTAATTATGACTGTGGGGAATGATCACGCTAGGCACACGAAACAAGGGGTGACTGCCCGCCGCTAGCCATTGGTCTCCGTAATTACGGGTAAGGTTTACATTCTGCGTCCAGTCATCACCCAGTATATTTTCACTGGCAATGTTCATGTTGGCGTCACAGGTATCCACTCGAATTAACTTGTAGCTAGTGGGCAAGTCTTCGATGCTGTCGAATTCAAAATGGGCCAGGGTTTCCAGCAAGGCTAAAGCCGGATGATCGGACAGGTACACCACAGGGCTACCTCGGGTATGCCAGCGCCCCGATGCTAAGGTTCCCCCTATTCTCAGTAGATCAGGGAAATTACTAATTCGGTATAAAATCACGCAAAGAAGCCATGGTTTAACTGCTGAAGCAATTCCTCAACCATTCTGCCACCGTTGTCGGTTTGCATGAGCTCACTACCGCTCTTGCCTCCCCACCGAGTACGGGGCTTGGCCAAAAAGGTTTTGGCCTTTGCGGGATCAGCAAACACGGTTTCGGCCAAGGCGGTTAACCTTGCCATACGGATAAACCGGTCGGTTTCACCTGGGTTTAGCCGTTCATTGTTTTTAATGCGCCGCCCTAATGTTTTGGGGGTGATCACCCATTCAAGTGACGCCAGGCTAATGCCGTGTTCGCTCACAAATGCCGACACCATTTCGGGTTTAACCCCCTTCTCTTGCGCCTTGAGCAAAATGTCCTTGTTAGACACCACCTGCACACCAATCATCTTGCTAATGGCCGCATTGATTAGCACCGCCTGGGAGGCTGGCCTGGCGGGCGCCATGGAGCCTGGCTCAAATACATCTGAATGTGACATGGCAAAACTCCAGCTAATGGACATATGCCTAACTATATTAGGCATATGTCCAATTGTAAAGGTACATGCTTTACCTACACAGGCCTCCTTAATAACTGAACGTTAGGGTGTATTGCTGCTGGGTAGGCCCTGGGGTCATGGGAACGGAGGCCAGCAATGGCCGCACAATGAATTTACAGACAGGTCAGTACTATCCAAGCACCTATCAAGCTGCCAAAAATCCGACTGTTCAAAACCAATAAGAACAACCGAACTAAATATAAACATTAACAAGCAGGTGCGGGCTTGAGTTTTCCGTTTCTTCAACATACACCACAGCATGGCGATTAAAGATAGCAGTACAATCACCGGCAATAAAACCATCATGATCACAGGCAGATGCACCATAGCAGAAGCGCCTTTTTCATCCCGTCAGGGGCCTGGGTTTTGCCTTCCCTGTAAGCCAAAAGTCCAAGCCCTTAATGATTCTAATTGTACACCCACAGGTGAACGACTCGATACATCTTGATACAAAATGAAATACCCAGGCTGCTATATTAAATTTATCACTGGGGACAATGATATGCGCTTCCAAAAGATATTTATTTTGTTATTTATCATCATGGCACTGCCAGGTTGTACCGTACTTGGTTTGGCCCTGGATACTAAAATGTGTGGTGACTATTATCACAAACAAAATGATCGCTTTGGCATGGCTCACAATGAACCCAGTGAAGAGGACGAAGGCTGCAAACCGATCTTCACCCCTCTAGGCTTTTATCTGGACATGCAAGTTATTAAGGGGATTCAGAAGGCAGGCTAAACGAAACATGCCAGCCACTACTCATCCAAATATAGCAAACAAAAAGGATTGATGGCCATTTCGTCTTTGGCTAATAATAAGAATACAAGCTTTACAACAATTGAAGCAGCCCATGTTTCAGTTTAAAATCGTGTTACATCTTAATTAGTAGATCTATACAGTAATTAAGTGATGAATTTAAAAGGACTTAATTTAATCGTGTTAAAATTTAAACAACGCCAACTTTTAGGTACACCTAATAGTCTTCCTAACGTCAACGCCATGAAAACAGGTCTAACATCCATTTTATGTAGTTTTTTACTGGCTGGCTGTGACCTCAATGACGATGATAGTACGGGGAAAGTAGAATCCAGGTCTGTGGCTCAATATCCAGCCACTATCGGGGATAGCAATTCGGCCATGAGTGGCGTGTTTAGCGCAACAGGGTTAGTACAGGGGCTTGAATATAAAACAGCCACTATCTCAGGTGTCACCAGTGAAGATGGCGTTTTCTTTTATCAACCTGGTGAAGACATTGAATTTTTTATTGGTGGCACTGTTTTAGGAACCAGCAAAGCAAAGGCATCCTTAACCCCCGTAAATCTTGTACCGGGTGTAAAAGTTCCAGATACTCAAGATGAAGCCAAAGAGTATGTCACTACATTTCAATACACGTCTACTGCCTATTTAAGTGACGCCACCCATAAACTGGATCACCTGGCTAATATTACCAGCCTGTTACTATCACTCGATTCAGATAAAGATCCTGATACCGGCATTAAAATTGAAGCAGGCACAATAGCCCACCTAGAAGACATAAGCTTTGATGTGACTGCCCTTGGCAGAGAATTCGAAGATAACCGTTATTACTCTGTAGCGCTGCATCAACTATACAACTTGGGTTATTTGAAAGATGCCGTGGCCGTTAAATCCCTGCTGGCACTTGATCATCTTTCCAACTCACAACTGGCACCTGTTCCCTTGTTCGTTGAAAGCGAATATAAAAAATTCAATGAGACAAGCGAAGAATTCGAAACACAGAGAAAGAGCTTCTTTAACCAGTCAAGCTATATCACATCAGAAATGAACTGGAATAGCGGCAACATCCAAAACCAACGCTATTATCAATACTCAGATAACGGCGATTTCACACGGATCGAAAACGGATCTAACATTAAAGAGTATGAATACAACCAACATGGTAAACGTACTGTAAGAGAGGAATACAGTAGCCTGGTTTCAGGTGGTTTTAAGTACGAGGTGCAGTACGACACCAATGGCAACCTAGTATTTTTCACCCAAGACAACGATCGCGATGAGGTTATTGACTCTGTTAAGACCTATCAATATGACAGTCGAGGCAATTTATTAATAGAAGAACGGGATTACGAAAATGATGGCGTTTTAAATGATCGTCTTACCTACCAATACAACGATCAAAACCTTGAAACATACAGGGAACGAGACAATGGTAGTCACACCCTATATAGCAAAGAAACAAGATGGGATGATAATGGTCGCATGGTGTATTTTGCTAGGTTTCAGGGTTTAAGTGAAATTCCAGACAAAGAAATTGAAACAGTCGTAACAGAGAACGGCGAAATAAAAAGCTATAAATATGATTTAGATAATGACCTTCAGATTGACAGGATAATAATAGAAACAACAAATCTACACGGGGACATTATCAGCAGGACATCTGACAATGACGGGGATGGTATTTTAGAAGACATCCTCACTCAAGAATATGATGATAAAGGCAATATAATAACAAGCACACGTTTTATTAAAAATTATTTAGACTCAGCCAGCTACTTTTCCTACAATGAAAACAATCAATTGTTACGCTCTGAGATAGATAATAACCGAGACGGTGAGATCGACACGATTGAGGTAAGAACCTATGACGAAGCTGGCTTTTTAGCTGAAATTAGGGAAACTAAATTGCCAGACGAGATTACCACCATATCCACCTTTGAAAGAAACGACGATGGTTTAATTTTGTATTGGCAGGAAAAAATCGACGGCCAACCTCTGGCAGAACGGTTTACTCGCTATGAATACAACGACTATGGCGAGCAGACCCTTATAGAAAGAGACAAAGATGGTGATGGCGTAGTGGATGAGACCTTTGAATATGATCGTAGCCCCACCGATTTCTATATCCAAAGACAAGATCGTAACGGAGACGGGGTTTGGGAAAGCATCTTTCATACTGACGTTTATGGGAATGACTTTAAATTTGAGTCCTATGACCAAGATGACCAAACCCTAAGGATTGCTTCACTTCGTGAATTCAAACGTGTGGGCTATATGTCCTATTATTTATATATGTCTAGAAGCCGCTTATAAATATTAAAGCACTGCCAGCAAGAACGCGTGAGGGTGTAGCTGCGCCCTCGTTTACTCCTTGAGATCAGCCAGGCCATTATAAGGTCATGACCAATCTGACATATGACTAATTTTTACAGATTCAGGGCCGAGCTTGCAAACGCTGTATGTATAACTCCCTGATTTCTTTAATACGCCCACTGCCCTGCATCTTTGTTAAAACCCCGTTAATCTTTGGCACTAAGGCTTCATGTTTAACATGTAAATAATGATACAAGCCATGTTGCAATATGGGCGGCTCCAACATCTTTATGTCTTTAAACTTCAGACTTCTTAAATAATAGAGCCCGCCAACTCGCGTTAATACACCCACATCAATACGTTTAAAATTTAACATCATTAGTACTTGGTCGTAGCTGTTAAACGCTTCCACATCCATTTCTTTGGTACCCTGTTCAGCCACTACTATGCCTCTCATAATGCCAATTTTATAAGGCTTTAAACTATGCCAACCCTCAATCTTAAATGGTTTATCAACGGTAAATACCACCACCTCGGCTAGATTGATGGCGGTGGGCACTCTGATTAAATTGGGGTATTTATAATCTACCTTTTTAATGCGATGCACCTCACCATCCACCGATCCTTCATTTGAAATCATTAAACCTCGTTTGGCAGGAAAACTAACAAACTCAATTTTTATATCAAGTTTATGATAGGCCTCAACCAAAACCTGCTCTGATATTTTTGTTAACACTGAGCCTTCTATTTTGGAAAGCTGTAATAGCTCAACAGACAAAGATAGAGGGGAAAAGACAATCATGAAAATAGCGATAATAATGGAGGCACTTACATTTCTGTTGTAGCCAAAAGAAATGTATTTATTTTTTAACATACGCACCTCCTATCGATAGCCAACAACGGCATACATGGAGAGTTTGGTGTCTGGCTCGTTAACCAGAATCCTGTTGGTATTTAAATCTGCGAGCCGTGCTATTAGATATTAATCGTAAATCAGCCACCACTTACTCTGCTGGCATATATAACATCAAACCCACAAAGCTACAGGCAAGACCCGCGCGCTGAGTTGGTTCGAGATCTCGCCCTAACCAGATACGACCCGGTTTTAATACCTCAACGGCACCCACAGGCTGATCGCCATCTACCCGATAGCCGCTAACCCCCATGGCCATGCTGCCTTCCCGTTCTTTAAGGGATGCCACCCGGTAGCTTTGCCCATGAGTGGTAAGTGTGCCCGAATAATTATCCATATTTTTAGCCTTCACCGTCACCTTTGACACTTCGCTTTTTCCGTCCGTGCAAACGCAGTTAAGACCGGCTTCTTTCTCGAGCACTTTAAAACCACTCATACCCACACTGTTTTCACTGGCTTCAGCGCTGCACTTGCCCAGCCATTGAGCGCTGGGGGTTTTAAATTTGAATTTGTACCCTCCTTCTGTGCTGCCGGACTTCATGTCCAACTTAGAGATTGAAATAGTGTCCGACTGGGAGCTGTCCCAGTCCCTATCCACATCAACTACCTTGTAGGGCCCCAAGGTAAAGGTTTCATCGGCCAGGGCACCCGACCAACCGCTACGCTCGGTGGCAGGGATAACATCGGTTGCGGCACTAATGTCTTTGGGCACCGCCATCTGCATGGTGGTTGAACAGCCGCCCAGTAAACCTGCCAGCAATAGGCAGGTGGCGGCCATGGGGCCTGACAAGGGATATGTGGCTGTTTTGGGCTGGCAATTAGGGAATAGGCTCATAGCGCTCGCTCTTTGAAAAACGGATATTGGCAGACAAGGGGTAATATTAAACTTGAGTATAGACGGGAATCTGTTTTGTAGAAGGTGCCAATCAAGTAGCATTAATAGTCGCCCACATAGCCAAGGGCAGCCGTTGCGCTATAAAACCCGCAGACTTAATATTTGAGTGTATTCTCAATAATTTGCTCCACCACCCCGCTACGTTTAAGCTTTCTTATTTGCGCATTTAGCCTGGGCAACCATTTCTCCATTTTTGTTGATGGGGTAAATTGCACATGTAAGGGGGTTGAATCGATCACTCTTTTAGAGAATTTAAAGCGCCCTTTAAACGCCTGATGGTGTTTGATCAACCACAGGGCCACATGCCTATCCATCACCGCCGCCTTTTTAGTTACCCGCGTTTTTCGCTGCAATTGACTCAGCATCGCCACTTCCGTGGCAGCATCGTGACGTGTCACCAACGCCATATCAAACAAGGGCTGTAACGTTGGATAGCCGTACCCCAAGTGAGTAATCAGCACTGCCCCTTGCATATCCCCATCGCTTTCAAAGGCGTTACTATCTAAATTACGATAAACAAATAAATCGTTGATGTTCACTATGGGCTCACTCCAGAAATAATCTTCCGGGTCACGTATCCATCTGGGGGACTCCATCCTGGCGTCTATGCGCCCCTCATTAAGCATCACTTTAGATCGTTTTTCTGGCATGTACTCAAAGAGTATTTCCACGGAAACCTGTTTTGCGGCCAATTTTAAAACGTCTATTAAAATTCCGCTCACATCATCTTGTTTAACTATGATGTAGGGAGCGTAACCCTCTTCAGGAAGGGCCATTTTAATAGCGGCATTTTGCGCACCACACAGGCTATAGGCAAACAACAGCCATAAGCTGGCCAGCCAGTACAATGGAGGGTATTTCATCAAGCACACCACCAATAAATAAGCGTACTAAGGAGTTTCAGCTTACATTGTAGACTAACTACAGCTGTGCTTATGGTGACTAGCCACGCTTCTATTATTTTGGAATAAGGCCACGTTTTTCAATAGGTACATTGTTATTATAAATGTAGTTTTTCGAAGCATAATTGTTAACAGACTGGCCACTTGCCCTTCATTATTTTAACCCCGCGATAATCACTGTAAATGAATTAACAAATTACCCCTATGTCTGAAAAATGAAATGTATGGCGCTTATTAAAATTTGCACAGCCGTGTGTACCTGAGTCCGTTAGTCGACAACCCCACCATCTATGGCTACATTCTATAGAGTGTCACCATTAGGTAATATCCCTAAGCTGACACAAATCGGGATGACCTACGCCACCTTAATATCTAACTAGGCTGATGGGAGCGTCATGAACCAAGTGCACCTATTCACCTTTATACTCACCCTGGTATTTTCTAGCCTGCTACACAGCGCAGACGCGCCATCAGTTCCTTCGATCCTCATCATCGACTCCCAAGATGCCGAACCCTATAAAACCGTGCGCACGGCCATGTTACAAGAGCTGGCACGACTGGGTTATCAAGACGGCAGCACCTTAACCGTAAGCTATCAGTCCCTGGGGCATTACCCCGGGCGGGCTTACAATATATGGCGCACGCAAAATCATGATTTAGACGCAATTGTGCTCAACGGCACCTTGGCGGTTAAGTCCTTCAAACCTTTATTATTCAATGGTGGCCACCAAGTCATTTTCACGACGATTACCGACCCTGTGGGGGAAGGGGTTATCCTGAGTTTTGATGCTGCGCCTGCGTATAATTTCACCGGCATCAGTTACCCGGTAAAGGTAGAGAAACGCCTGCGATTTATTCAAAAGGTATTTCCCAATGCCAAAAAAATTGGCCTTATTTATGCCGACATGCCCCAGTCCAGAAGCTATAAAAACTGGCTCATGGCCGCGCTCAAAAAACCTGAATTTAATGACCTGGAAATTTTATTTCGTGAGGTGGAATTTGTGAAAAGTGAAGGAGGCCATAAACGCATGACCATGTTAGCCAAGGGCCATGTGCTGGAGCTTAACTCTAAGGTGGACTTGTTCATGAGCCCCAATGATCAAATGGGGGCACAGGCGCCCTTCGCCAGAATGGTATACCTGCACGCCAGTAAACCCTTGCTGGGTTTGGGACGAAAAGATGTGATGGAATACTGGGGGGCTACTGCCGCCATCTACCCGGATTTAAAAACCACGGGAAAACAGGCGGCAAACATGGTAATAAAACTACTGAAAGGTACCCCCATCAAAGATATTCTGCCCATCTGGCCCGCCACCGGCATCGCCATTGATATTAAAAAGGCCAAACATTTTAAGGTAACCATCAGCAAAGAGGTACTGGAAGCGGCGGAAAATAATGTGGTGCGTTAGCCTTTAACATTACGCCTACCCGTCACAATAATTAAAGGCCCCAGCAATTAATGCCGGCCACCATTAAAATTTATATTGGGCAAAAATCTGAAAGCGATTTAGCTTTAAATCACTCCCTTGTGCCTGCTCTTTGCTGGCGTTAATTAATTCCAGGCCATATTTTAGCGGCTTAAACGGGCTGTAAATACAATTCACATGTAGCGATTGATAATCTCCTGCATCCACCCCGTTAATATCGGCCGTTGTTTTAGCAATCACCAGAGTTGAACGCAGCTGGTTACTCCAGTGATGTTGGTAAGACAATCGGGTGGCCACCGTATCTGATAATTCAATTTTACTATTGGTGATGTTTGCGCTGGCGGTATCGGCAAAATTTAAGTAGCCCCCTAAGCCCTGACCAAATATGACGGCAAATTTTACATTGTCATTTTTCTCAAGGTTCACCCGACCCGACACCCGCCCAGCCAGGGCAATGGCCGAGTCGTCCACATTATTAGCGCTGTCCTCAACCACCACATTTTGCAGTAAGGCGGCCGCGGCAACATGACCAAAGCCAGTTTTTCTGGTGAACTTAGCGATAACATCCGGCATGACGGCATCTTGCTCCCCTGCCACATTGTATAAGGGTTGCTCCAGAGCCAGTTCCAATTTACCGCTGGCAATTTCATGGCTAAAACGCACCATGCTTTTTCGGGAAAAAACCCGGGCTGCGCTGCCGCCAAACTCCCCTTTTTCTGGCAAGGCAGCCAGGTCCATGAAGGTGGTCCAGGTTTGACCAAACAACATATTGTTGTGGGTAAAATACGCGTGCCTTAAACCCATAACCCCACCGCCAAAAAAGTCCCCTTCGATAACCGATTTAATCTGGCCCATCTCAGGGTTGCTGGCCAATGTGGTGATGTTTAAACGGGAATGCAACGAGGTTAAATTAATATCCCCTTCTTCATCACGAGCTTCGTCACTCACTAGGCGCACTAGGGCATGTTCGTTATTACTGTCATCCTCTATATTGAAAATAGTATCCAGCTGAATGTAGCCGCTCACCTTATGCTGAGTAACGGTAGTTGCCCCTGCCACTACAGGCATCAGGGTACACACTAGGGCAACGAAAATTTGATTCGGCCAAGCAGGCAAAAGAATGTTTTGTTTTTTATTATTCATATTTAATGCCTACTCTTTAAAGCAATGGCCAACGTTACTAGGTTTTACACGGTTTGCACACATCACACCGAATGCTGGGCAAACCATTCAACTAAAAAATCAA
>Ga0105352_1001904_pt1 | contig 10312 bp, 7 predicted proteins | sample EN8Hudsemesocosm_FD_83507 | JGI IMG/M metagenome (GOLD analysis project Ga0105352, IMG submission 83507) | Methane-oxidizing microbial communities from mesocosms in the Hudson Canyon - EN8B Hudson Canyon | ecosystem: Environmental > Aquatic > Marine > Cold seeps | place: Hudson Canyon | collected...
CACAGCTAAGGGATCAGAAACGCCCCAGTCAGCACTAGAATCAACAATAATCCTGTCGGCACCATATTGCCTTACCACTTCAACCATACGATGACTGTCCATTTTAGTGTTTGGATAAATGGTAAATGCAGCCCAATACCCACGATCAAGTACCATTTTAACCGTCCCTTCATTATTATGATCAATAACAACTTGAGTGGGAACTATACCATGCTCCTCGATCACATCCATTGTTCGAATAGTGCCTTTTTTCTTATCACGGTGAGGCGTATGTACCATGATCATCAAATCGAAAGATTTAGCCAGTTCAATTTGCTCATGTAGATACTTTTCCTCTAAAGCTGTTTGTTCATCAAAACCTATTTCCCCTACTGCAACCACCCCATCCTTAACCAAATACCGGGGTAATAAAGCCATCACTTCTTCTGCAAGCGCTTGATTATTAGCTTCTTTGCTATTCAATCCTATAGCGCAATAATGCTTTATTCCAAACTGTTCGGCTCGAAACCTTTCCCATCCGACTAAGGAAGAAAAATAATCAATAAATGTTCCTATTTGAGTCCGTGGTTGTCCCATCCAAAAAGCAGGCTCTATCACAGCGACTATTCCCGCTTTCGCCATTTTCTCATAATCATCAGTCGTTCGAGAAGACATGTGAATATGAGGGTCGATATAATGCATTAATTAACTCCCTTATTTATATTGTATAAGCTAAAACCTGTTTCAATAACAAGAGTCTGTAATGATTCATCGCTCGCTAATAATTTCTTTGCACTTTCTAAATTACTGTTCTGTAGTGTCCAAACTGCTGCAAGTTGTTCTACCAGCTGTTTTTGTTCAAGAACTATCGCTAATAAACCTAAAACCTTTTCATCTAAATGTTTTGACATACACATCCATAACTCTGGATTAACAGCTCTATTTGCCGCCCATTGATCAAGCACATTATCATAAAATATATCTCTTAGTTTAACATTCATTCTTTCCATTAACCCCTTTATGGGTAAAAGGGAAAGATTAAGACAAAGTGCTTTTAAAACAAGTTGATTCCAGGCATCCTCTGAAAAAAAGACTGAAGGGTATTTATTTTGATAAGCAATGGCTAAAAAGACCGAGGACATGTTTGACCTTGCTGCAAATAATGCTTTATCTAACCAAAATAACGGTTCAGGTAAATAGTCAATGCCTTGATAAAAAGCCACCAACTCATTTTGGTCAGCGGTTGACCACAGCCTATCAATCCAGCATTTATGAGTATCTATTTGTGGATTAATAATCGCAAGAAAAGCAACTCTAACTGCCTGATCAATCGTCCAGTCTCGTGGATCATCATCGAGTATAATATGAGCCTTACCCACTTTACGTGTAGCAAAACTGATTGCCAAATAAAGCGTCTTTTCATCAGGTTGTTCAACTAATTTAGTATGGTTTTCACAATACCAAATTAACTCATCTCCTTTCAAATAAGGTCTAATTTTCTCGTCAAGACTCATCAATCACCTGAGATATATTGTTGTAAATAACGACTCAAACCAAAAGCAGCTAAAGTAAAAAAAGCGTATGAGCCCATTGAAATACAAAAAACAACCCATGTATCCAATAGGCTAATATCGGCAATAAGAAGCGGCGTTATCCCTCTATGGTATTTTTGATACTGAATGTAATGCCAAAATATTAGCATCCCAACAACAATTATCACAAAAAATAATTTTTCAGAATTAGTATAAAAGGTATATCCCACTAACAAGAAAATTGACAAAGACAGAAAGACTAAGTAATTTTTCAGAGCCAGCCCTTTTGCGAAAGATGTTAAACCAATGACCCATAAAGCGAGCACAACAACGGCAAAGGTTTGCTCTATTGTCCAAAGTTCGCTCACCATTAATCCAGAAACAATATAAATAAGCGCTCGACAAAGTGCCATAACATAAACACTTAATGAATTTAATTTGTGATGCCAATTATAAAACACAACAGACAGGCTCAACATGAACATCGCTAAGACAGCAGATAAATTTGGTGCAAATAAAATAGTTAAAAAATTTGCCAGAGTTAGCAGTATAAAGCCTGAAACAAAAACTTCTTTAATCGTTACTTCACCACGGCATATTGGCCTTTCAGGTTGATTAATACGATCATAATCGGCATCAAAAGCATCATTTAAAAACATACCCCCTGTATACACCAAACTTATAAGCAGCAACAGGATTAAAAAAGAACTGAGTTGCAATGGCTGTCCTGAAAGCAATGAACCGACCAGAACATTACTAAAAATAGTCGGTAAATTTGAGACTCGCCCTAAACGTAATGCAGTCGCTAATTTCATGCCAAATAACGTTTGCACCACTCCAATTCATCACAAATCATATCAATGACCGAATATGGTTTATCCTGAGTCGGCATCACATCCCAAGTATAGGTTTCAACTTCCAGATGTTCTGTAAAGGGTGAAGTTTTTTGTTGGTATAGCATTTGCTCTACAAATTGTTGTGTTGTTTCAAGACCTGAAAAAAATTTTGTATAAACGGGCACATGAAAGTGTACTCGTAATTCATTGTCTGAATGACAATTAATATTATTTAAAGCGGGGCTAATATCTGTATACCTCGTGAGGGTATTTTTACCTTTCGCCACAACTTGATGTAAATATCTCTCTTCTTCAAGCGCTTGCAGTTTTTCAATCTCATTTTGGTTTATTGGTTTAACCTTAAGGCTCGAACTTATTTGTGCTTTTACTATTCGTACCCCGGCTTTTTGTAGTTTTTCTAAAACCATATCTGGCAATTCAAACTGAATCGCAGTATGACAAAAATCCAGACAAATACCTAAATGCTGTTTTAAAACCTGTATTGCTTCAATCTTAGAAAGCTTTGTGAGTTCTTGAAACAAACAAAGACTCTGTTCTGACCATAGAGATTGCTGAAAAAAACCAATCACTTCATCAATTGTTTCTAAAAAACAGCAAGGTTCAGGCTCCAGGCCTAATACAATCACTTTATTGCTCGTTTGTTTTAATTGATATAAATGGGCAACCACCTCAATCAGATGATTAGACATTTTTGCCACATCTTGATCACTATTAATGTCTGTTTTAAAAGCACCTGGTAATGTTGAAATACTCCCCATTTCAATATGCTCAGGTAATAAAACCGATAATATATTAGCAAGTTTAATCGTATAACTTACTCGGTCTGGGTCTAACCAATTGGGCTGATAAACCTGCTCTTTTATACGCCCATCTCCAAAGTTTCCATAAGGAAAACCATTTATTGTAAAGACGTAACACTGATGATGATTAATGAGTAATTTAAACTTTGATAAACATTGTGGATCAGATAATGTATTCGCAGCCTCCGATGAAATACGTAAACCAAGTCCAAAAGGATCATCAGGACTCACTCGCTGCTTAATTTGTGGGATGATATCCCGAATTAGCTGCTCAACCTGACTTAACGTTTCTGAATAATGAATGTTTGTGCAGTAACTTAAGTGAAAATTATTTTGACCAATCAGCATTTCGTATCTTCTCTAGACAAGTCGCTAACACATCAGTATTCATTTCATTAACTTCAATCGTTACTCCAATAGCCGTCAACAGAGTGAGATTAAGTTCACCGCCTATATGCTCTCTAAATTCGGACAATCCATGAAACAAAATATTTTCCCCCGAAGCAGTCAATGTATGTAATTCTGGATGATACAATGTAAAACCCAGTTTATATAACAACTGGCCTATTCGCTGATAATCTGACTCCAATAAAAACCCCATCTCAACGGCATAACAGGCATCTATTAGCATACCTATAGCAACTGCCTCACCATGTTTAATTTGATAGTTGGAGAGCATTTCCAGCTTATGAGCTGACCAATGCCCGTAATCAAGTGGTCGACTATTTCCACGTTCATAAGGGTCTCCACCCTTAGCAATTTTATCAGCGTGTAACTTTGCGCATGTTCTTACTAAATATTTCACTGCGCCAGCTTCAAATCTATTTAACTCATCGATGTGTGCTTCAATCCAATTAAAGAAATCAACATTCTTTATTAATGCAACTTTAATAGCTTCTGCTGTTCCTGCTCGTTTATCACGTTCTGATAATGTATTCAGAAACTGAAAGTCACATAAAACAGCTAATGGCGTACAAAATGCTCCAATGGAATTTTTTCTGCCCTGAAAATTAATGCCCGTTTTTACCCCTATCCCTGCATCATTTTGAGCCAACACAGTAGTGGGAATACGTATCAACGGTACTCCTCGGTGCATAGTGGCCGCAGCATAACCTACCAAATCAAGCAATGCTCCACCACCTATTGCAATAATACAACTATGACGATCAATACCTGCATCCAGTATATCCATATACAATTGTTGTAGCAAAGCCGGGTCATTTTTACATGCTTCTCCCCCCTTAATAACATAAGGGGAAGAAGACAGGTTTATAAACACCTTATTTTCAAAATAACGAACAATATTTCGTGTTAAATCAACAGTATTTGAGGCAACATTTTCATCAATATAGACCAGACAATTGGCCTGTTTAAAGCGAGACAATATTTGCCTGGACAACAATAGATTATCTAATTCAAATAGGTGGTCTGTAAATAAAATGGGGTAAGATAGATTAAGGGTAAAACTAAGTGCAATATTCTCTGTCATTTCTAGTTAAGCGTAATTCATACCTATTGAGTATCAATAGGTATGAAGAAAATTATTGGATAATTTAAAAAGTGAAACCAGAGAATCTCTTTAAAAAAACATTTCCGGCCTTTTTTGTTCGAAACATCTGATCATCAAACCAAACATCCTTGTCTTTATAATCAGTGATTAGATTTCTATTTATCTTTTTCTGACATAGATTTAATCACATCTACCAGTGCTGAAATTTCAGCTTCAGATAAAATTCCTTTCCATTGAGGCATCATTGGACTTAAGCCAACTGCATATCCACCTTTTTCAATTGCATCATAAAGAAACTGATCACTTTTCGTAGCAAGAAAATCTGATGCGCTAAAATCAGCAATTGTAACACCTAATGCCTCAACATCAAGACCATCGCCTTTCCCAGATGCCCCATGACATCTTACACAATTGGCAGAAAATGTTGACATAGCTTCACCAGCAGAGACTGTAATTTGAGCAACTTTTGTCTGCTGTTTAATGTGGACCTTATCTTTATCAACTAGTTTTAAAACCTCTCCCGAAGCAACAGCTGAACGCCCAAGTGTGGTGACTAATACATCACCATTTTCAAGTTGAACGATTGAGCTTACACCACGTTGAGCAAACTGACTAGCTCTGGCAATAGTAATGACATTGTCAACTCTATCTAAATCAGCTCGCATGGTGAAAATTTTGGAAGAGTAATTATCTGCAAAAACATACTTACCTTGTAAAGCGGAAAACTCATCACCATGATAGATAAATCCTCCTATAACAGCTCTATCATAAGCAGTATGTATATAAGTATAAACAGGGGGGTGCTCCTTTCCAATAGCGTCACTGCGTTTTTTTATCCCAGTTGACTCATACCCTTCAACAAAAGGGAACTGATAATTTCCACCTTTTACAACTCGGTTCACTTCTTCCCACTTGGTCGACCCTACATCGCCTAACCATAATTCACCATTTTTATCGAATACGAAACGATAAGGGTTTCTTAAACCCAAAGCCCAATATTCTGGCAAGACTTCACCTTTAATGAAGGGATTATCAGCAGGAATACAATAATTTATTCTATCTCCTTTAAAAAGCATACCTGAAATGGGTAGACTTCCTTTATTACAGTCTACATCAATACGCAAAATACCGCCTCTTAACACTTTCTTTGGACTAATCTCTCCTTTAGGATGAACCCCTTCACCCACCGCAAGATATAAGTAGCCTTCGCTATCAAATTCAACAGAGCCACCATTATGAAACCCACTAGTCTCTCTAGGTAACGCTAACAAAGTGACTTCTGTGTTTGCTCTATCTTGAGCATGAACGGCTAAATTAAACCGCGACAATCTATTGGTTTGTTGACCAAGATTAACCTCAGTGTAATAAATATAGATATACTTGGCCTGAGAGCCTGAAATATTAAATTTTGGATGAAATGCAAAGCCAAGTGCTCCATTTTCAATCTCAAATTCACCGACCCTATTATTAATATCCAATTCAACTTTGATATCCCCACCAGCAGGGTATGACATAGATATCAATCGGCCAGAGCGCTCTAAAACATACAATCGAGTACGGTCATTCGGTGCTTGCTTAACAAGTATCGGTTGAGCAAATAATGTATCATCAAAAGCATTAACCAAGGCATACTGTGCATCATCATTTTGATTAAAATATATTCTGATTTGAGTAATCTGATTTGCAAAATCACGATCACTAGTAAATAATTTTGCAAAAACCCCAGGTGCCATTGCAAAAACTAATATTGCAATACCCACAAAGGAAAAAGCTCTAGAACCTAATGCTTTTAGCAATGACTCAAATACTGCAAGCTGTTGCGTCCAAATACTAAGAGTAAAGTATAGGAATACATAAATCAGCCCACTGACTAAAGCAATACCAACAATAAAATTAGGATCAAAGGAAACAGATGTTGTCACAAAGATAATAAGTGTCGACAATGTAAATGCCATAATCAAGGCAAATATTTCATCCATTGTTCTTTTTGCATTTGTCATCTGCCAAACTCCCGAGATAAAGGAGGCAGAAATAAAAACCAATGCATGTATAGCTGAAAAATAAAATAAAACCGTGTAAAAATCAGACCTAGGATAATCAACACTAGGCAAGTGTATAACTGATTTCGGGATAAAGTTAATTTGTGCTTGTAAAAAATCAGCAATATAAACTGAAATTACAACTAATAACAATTCAAAAAATAGTATTGTAAATCGTGACATAATAGATATTCTTTAGAAAAATAAAATATAGAAAATATAGAAAATACAAAGTAAATAGACTTAGGACTTAGGATGAAATACCCTCCAGTACTTAGATATTTATCTAGTGAGTTATAGGCATTCATTAGCTCGAGTCAAAATATAAACACCTCCAATAAACCTTATTCATTTATTATTATGAAGTTTTTTTCTTTTCTTGCTTTTTTGCTCTTTGTCAGTGCTGCATACGTTCAATTAAATGATCCAGACCCGTATATCTGGGCATCTCTTTATACTTCAATTGCGATATTAAGCTTAGCAACAACCTTCAATTACCAGCTCCCGTCTATTACGCTTATTTTAACATTCATTTATCTATTCGCAGTAATTTGCTTGTCTCCGAATTTTTTAAATACAAGCCTGGAAGCCTTCTCTTCCATACAAATGAAAAACCAACAACATGAACTTGTACGCGAAACATGGGGGGTGTTTATATGCTTTATCTGGTCATCCTATTTATATAGCATGACAAAAAACACATCCAAGAATAAATAATTCCTTATGAGACCTTGAAAAACATTTAATTATCTAGCCCAGTACCAGTTGCTTAATCATACGTAACATAAACCTAACTGGACTGTTATCCCAAGGTGTAAATCTCGGCAACTGAAATAAATCCGAATTTTTTGTTGCCACGCCCCATTGTGTAGAAACAGCACCAAGATATCCAGCATCTTCAATTAATTGAACTTGTTCAGGCAAATAATCGGAACCTGGCTTACCATTTGGATAGGCAAAAAAACGTATATGGGTCTCTAATAAAGATTCTAAACGCTGCTGATTTCCATCTATCTCTTGCTGTACTTTCTCGACAGGCATTTTTGCCATAATAGGGTGTGTTACTGTATGTCCACCAATTTCCATACCGCTTCTATGTAATTTGATAAGCTGTTCATCAGTCAACATTAAATTATTAGGTAATTCCTGTACAAATGAAGAGATGTAGCCTGTATATTCGGCTCTTATCTCTGGAGATAAGTGCTTTATTTCTAAAATTATCTGACTGGCCGTTTTTGCCTTTTCTTCTTTAGTTGATGTATTAAATATTCCTAACTGAATTTTTGTCAAATCAAGCGTTAAACCAGTATACTGCCGAAGTGCTTCTATAATAGTATCATTCCACATACGCCCACCATTTAAATAACCCGAAGCTATAAAAAAAGTAGCTGAAAGTTGAAACTGCTTTAGTATAGGTAAGGCATTTAAATAATTATCTGAATAGCCATCATCAAAAGTAATACAAACAGCTCGTGCAGGAAGAGAATTACTCTGCATTTTTTCTAATGCATCTGCTAATGGTAAAACATTAAAATATTTTCCAAGCAATCTCATTTGCCATGTAAATCTACTTTTATCTACTTCTCCAGGACGCATATAATCTGGCTCATCAAGCACTCTATGGAAAATAAGAATAAATAGCTTCTTATTTTTACCCAGACCAAATGCCACGGTAGCTAATTGTTTTAATCCATATAGTATAAGGTATTGCATTTTATTATCGTGTTATTCTCAAGGTAGAAAGTTCATAACAATGGCCAGTAATTTTATACTTCGCACGCGGCACGACTGCAGATTTCTAACGTACTGAACTTTTCCGGTAGCTACGTTGCTAGAACAGTAGATAGCTTGCTACACAACTGTTTCATCACCTTGCTATTGAAAAAAACCAGTACCATATAAAATCCCGCAACCGTAACAACGTGAAGTATAGAGCAACAATTATTAACTGTTAACTTATAAAAACGGCTCTCTCTCACATTTCACGTATTACAAAACTTTGAAACATTATTGTATAGTGAATCACTTAGCCTAATTTTCTTTCCCCTGAAACCACAACTCAAGCATCATTAATATCCAGATCAATTCACCATAATAAGCTGCATGTATACTTTGATGCATTTTTACAGCGTGATCAAGAAATTCTTTTTTAAAATAAGGGCGTTTTTTTAAACTGTTAATACTATCATAAGCCAGTTCTTTTAACGGCTGATAATCTTTTAACCAAACCCCAAAAGGTAAACCAAACCCGTGTTTAGATTTATTAAGTATCTGTTCAGGTAGAAAACCTTGCATCGCTTGTTTATAAAATCTTCGTAATTCTTTAGCTTGTAATTTATCAGCTGAAGGAATTTGACATGAGAGCTCAACAATCTCTTGCGTTAAAAGAGGATATCTCACTGTTACCCCAGCCATTTCACACATTTTATTGACTTTGACTAAATCATTATCATGTAAGGTGGTTTTCCAGTCCATATACAACATGCGATTTACGGTGCTTGCTTGTTGAGGCCGATTGTAACTTTCTCTTAATAAATCTAATGGCTTTTCTGAATCTATTTGTTGTAAAAACTCTGACTGGAATATTTCAGACCCTACATGTCGATGTAAAAAATTATAATCTTGCAGCCTATCTGGCAAGGGTATTTTAGCCTGTTCAATATATCGTTTTGCTTTATAAAATAACTTTTGCTTAGCCATTAAGCTTGGAAGGTGGTTTAGAGCCCCTTCCATACTATGACTCACAAAACCAGGCACTTGTTTGTAATAATCAAAGACCAACTGTTGTGCATAGCGTTCGTTACCTGCGAATAATTCATCACCGCCATCACCCCCCAAGATAACTGAAATACCATTATCCTTAGCTACTTTGGCACAATAATAAGCCGCTAAAGCAGATGAGTTTCCAAAAGGTTCGTCATAATATGCCGCTATATCAGGAATAGCTTTAACCGTATCATCTGGAGTTAGGTAATATTCATGTTGCCTTGTATTAAAACGCTTGACGGCTATATTAGCATACTCAATTTCATCGTAACCTTCCACAGGAAACCCCATGGAAAATGTTTTAGCTTTATCTGGATAAACTTGCGCTAATGCCCCTGCCACACTCGAACTATCTAAACCACCGCTTAAAAAAGCTCCTGTTTTATCTTCACCTTCAGACAACCTTGCTACAGAATCAAAAAGCTTTTGCTTTAACTCTTTTCCCATTTCCGTTGAAGAGTTCGGCATGTTCTCTTTAAACGATGGCAGCCAATAATGTTTTAGTTTTATTTTCCCATTTTGATAAACAAGAATCTGCCCACCTTCAAGCTTTTTAACTTGTTGATAAATAGTGTTAGGACTAGGACAATGATGAAAATAGACATAATCATAAACAGACTGTGCTGAAATATCTGCTTTAACTTCTGGATGAGCGATCACACTATCTGCACTTGTTCCAAAAACTAAACCTTTCTTAGTTAATGCATAATATAGATTTGTTAAGCCTATAGGGTCCGTGGCTAAAATCAATTTTTTTTTATCTGAGTCTATAATGATCAGAGCTTGTTCAATCGGATTTGTTTCCAAAAAGGCATCACCTTTTTGTTGG
>Ga0105352_1001908_pt1 | contig 10304 bp, 8 predicted proteins | sample EN8Hudsemesocosm_FD_83507 | JGI IMG/M metagenome (GOLD analysis project Ga0105352, IMG submission 83507) | Methane-oxidizing microbial communities from mesocosms in the Hudson Canyon - EN8B Hudson Canyon | ecosystem: Environmental > Aquatic > Marine > Cold seeps | place: Hudson Canyon | collected...
CTTGGGATGTTCCTTATGCTGGTGATGACGCTTGGGTAGGTTGTATCGCATTGGCTGAGTGTGCTGATCCACAGCCTTCTGCTTGGATTCACTCACGTGTTGTTACAGCACTTAGTGAAAATGCATACAGACAAGGTTCTGAGGTAACTGACTACTTTACTGCTCGTGTTATCCCTGGTCCAGCGCTTAATGCTGAGCTAGTGTGGATGGATGAGAACAACGGTACAGGTGAAGATGCTGCTGCTCACTTCCTTTCAAATAGTGATATTTGGGAAGCTTGGGTAAGCGCTGATGTCGCAGCTTCAGTGAGAGCGGCTCTATAAATATAGAGTAGTTTTTACAAAGTTGTATTTTATTGCCTGCAGTCAGGATGGATGCAGGCAATTTTCAGTATAAAGGAGTGTTATATGGCGATTCGACCCGTACCAAAATTAGATGTCTTAGAATGCTTGCCAAGAGCTTCTGAGATTGCAAATCTTAGAATTGTAAACAAGGATTTGGATTTCATTCAAAGAATGATAAACCGCTCTGATGAGCTTACAATGCAAGTTGCTGATGTAACTGAATATTCACAATTGGTTCAAGTGGCCGAGCGCGCACGCATTTTGGTTGAGCGTGCAGGCGAGAAAGCAGGCACATTAAAAGAATTTACAGGTGATTCTAATCCGCTTGCAAAAGTCAGTAATTCAGAAGAATTGCTGGCGTCGGTAGAAACCCTGTCAAGCGCATTAACGAGCAAAATGGAAGCTCTTAGTGTAAATTATGAGGCAACATCGACAACAGCCTTTGAACACTTTTCTAGCACTGTTGATAGCTTGCAACAGACTCTAAATAGTTCGCAGTCATACACTGAATTGTTAAACTCTTTCGGTGCAATTAAAACTCTCTTGGATGATATGGCGGATCAAATGCCATTAATTAAAGCTCAGGAAGGTACCGCCGATTTGGTTGAACGTGTCAACCATTTGTCAGCATCATTCAGCGATAAAGCGGAATCAGTTAGTGGTGGGTTTGCAGATAGCGTATTAAGTCAAATTGACGCTTTCAATGCCCAAGTGGACGTGCTGATGGCCAAGGTTGATCAGCTCTCAACTGCAGAGCAAGTCACAACGCATTTTGAGAAATTAAAGGTGCTTGGTGATGACATTGGTGCAAAAGGTAAAGAATTTAACACCTTTGATGAAGTCCAGGTTTTGATTCAAAATATTAATGAACTGGGTATTGCCAGTCATGCCAAAGTAGTTGACTTAATTGACGGCTCTAAAATAGTTGCTAAATTAGCATCTTTAACAAACAACCCTGAAGCTTTAGCGCATGCAGTAAATGAGGCGTCGCATCGAACTGAGGTCAGTGTGGTTGAGAATCAATTAATGCCATTGATTGATAATGGCTCACAATTGGTTGACAAAGTTCAACAATTATCAGCTCAATTTGTCAGTAGTAATATTGCTGAACTGAGTGAGAGGGCGTTGAGAATGATTGATACCAAGATTGGTCGTCTTGAGGTGCGTTTTAAATCTGAGATGCCATATAATATCAATCCAGAAGGGGTAAATTTCTCTCTGTCTGATCGTATAGCAAATAGCGCTGAAGAAGTTGGCGAGCAGTTTGACTCTTCAGCTGCTGAAGCAATGTCATCAGACCCAGCGACGATGACTGAGTTTATTGGTGCTTTCCCGGAGCGTATTCAAAACGCAATGGAAACTTCTGATATCTACTTATTGTTCAATCAAGCGGTGTCTTTTTCAAGTGACATTATGATGAACTCTCGAGGCTGTGTAGACAGTGCATTTAGAGATTTCACTCGAGAATTTGGTGGTTTTATCGAATGGATGTTCGAACCACTGCTTGTATTTTTGGATAGCTTTGAAGCACTTATGCTTGCAACTCCTTGGCCGATATTCTTGCTGATTGTGGGTGGTTTAGCTTGGGCTGGCTCTAGAAGTATCATGGTAACTGTAAGCTCTATGTTGGGTATTTTTGCCATTGGCGTGTTTGGCATGTGGGCACCAATGCTCTCGACCGTTACCTTAGTGACCACGGCAACGTTGATGTGTCTTGCAATCGGCATTCCGATGGGTGTATGGATGTCAAAATCTAATCGCGCTCAGTCGTTTATCACGCCAATCTTGGACATTATGCAAACGATTCCATCTTTTGTATACCTAATTCCAGTGGTGATGCTGCTTGGTATTGGTAAAGTGCCTGGTTTGATTGCGGTATGCATTTACGCTATGCCGCCGATTGTTCGCTTGACCAACTTGGGTATTCGCCTAGTAGACAAAGAGGCATTGGAGGCTGCAGACGCGTTTGGTGCATCATATAAGCAACGCTTATTTAGTGTGCAAATTCCATTAGCATTGCCAAATATTTTTGCTGGTGTCAACCAGACAATTATGATGGCATTAGCAATGGTGGTCATCGCTTCAATGATTGGTGTAGCCGGTCTCGGTTTGCCAGTATTGCAAGCGGTGCAAAATCAGTACTTGTCAATGGGTATGCTTAATGGCTTGGCCATTGTTGCTCTGGCAATTGTCTTTGACAGGGTGTCGCAATCCTTTGGTACACGAATACAAAAACACCGTAGTGGAGACGTACTATGACACAAGATATTAAAATTAAAATCTCAAACTTAACGAAGATTTTTGGACCGCAAGCAAAATCGGTGCTCAAGTATGTCGATAATGGCATGAGTAAGGACGATTTACTTAAAGAGCATAAACACGTGTTAGGCTTGACTAATATCAACCTTGACCTGAAAAACAAAAACATCGAGGTAATTATGGGCCTTTCTGGCTCAGGCAAGTCAACCTTGATTCGCCATATTAATCGTCTTATTGAGCCAACTACTGGCTCGATAATGATTGGTGGTGAAGATGTTATTGAGATGAGCCCTGAGCAGTTGCGTCGCTTTAGACAGCAAAAAACGGCGATGGTTTTCCAAAGCTTTGCTCTACTGCCTCATAAGACGGTGATGGACAATGTCTGTTACGGCATTCATCTCCAGGGCATTGCTGGTGAAGAAGCTGTAAAGCGTGCACAGAGATGGATTGATCGTGTTGGCTTGGATGGTTATGAAGACCGCTATCCTTCACAACTTTCAGGCGGTATGCAACAGCGTGTAGGCTTGGCCCGCGCGCTGACTTGTGATACTGAAATCTTAATGATGGATGAAGCTTTCAGTGCACTGGATCCGCTCATTCGAAGTGATATGCAAGATTTGTTATTACAGTTGCAAGAAGAGTTACATAAGACCATTGTTTTCATCACCCATGATTTGGATGAGGCGCTTAAGATTGGTGATCAAATCGCTATTCTTAATGGTGGCGCATTGGTGCAGCATGGTTCACCTCAAGATATCCTAATGAACCCTGCTGACCAGTACGTAACCGACTTTGTTAAGAAGGTAAATCGTTCTCATGTATTACATGCCGAGTCTGTAATGATCAGCGACAAGCCAGAGACAAATACAAATGTTTTCGTTAAAGAAAGCGACACAATCGATAACGTACTTTGTGAATTGCTTCGTTCTAATGCAGAGTATGCAGTCGTTAGGAATGAATCTGGTAGCGATACGGGTTATTTAACGAAGCATTGTATTGCGCAAGTTGTTAAGCCAGTGGTGAACGAATGATGGTTGAATGAGCAACTAAGCAATAAAAAACCCGGCTAAGTGCCGGGTTTTTTATTGTTTATTCTTTAGTGCTCTCGAGTGGCGCTAAATGTAAGATTCGGATGACGCTCCATGGTTAGTTGCAGATTTACCATGCTAGGCGCTAGATAAGACAACATACCCGCACTATCTATTGCGACATTGTTGCCAGCTTTTATTTTGAGTTGCTCAATATCTTTATCACTGCCTGTCACCCAACGTGCTGTGGCAATTGCAATTGCCTCAAATTGACAATCAACACCGTATTCATGTTTTAATCTGTGAGCAACCACATCGAATTGCAAAACACCGACAGCGCCTAATATTTGAGAGCTATTGATAATAGGGCGGAAAACTTGTGTTGCACCTTCTTCAGAAAGTTGGTTTAGGCCTTTTTGCAGCGCTTTGGCTTTCAAAGGGTCTTTCAATTGAGCGCGACGAAACAATTCTGGGGCAAAATTAGGTATTCCCTGAAAGTTAAGCTTTTCGCCTTGAGTAAAGGTGTCGCCAATGCTAATGCCGCCGTGGTTGTGAATGCCAATAACATCGCCGGCGTGGGCATGGTCAGCAGAACTCCTCTCGCGTGACATAAAGGTAACTGCATTAGCAATTTTTATTTGTTTGCCGGTAGAAACCTGAAGCACTTTCATCCCTTTCGTATATTCGCCACTAACTATGCGCATAAATGCCAGTCTGTCGTGGTGCTTAGGATCCATATTTGCCTGAATTTTGAAGACAAATCCGGTCAGTTTGTTTTCGGCTGGGCTGACCATTCTAATGTCACTCTCGCGAGACTGAGGCGTTGGTGCGTATTCAAGAAAGCCGTCCAGCAAGTTTTGGATGCCAAAGTTACTAATGGCCGAACCAAAAAATACAGGCGTTTGTTTTCCTGCAAGAAAATTGTCCAAATCAAAAGGCGTGCTTGTGCCGACAATAAGCTCAATTTCTTCTCTCACTTCTTCAGCAAGTTCGGCACCGAGAAGGATGTCCAGTTCGGGATTATTGATGCCCTCAATAATGGTGTTTTCACCAATTTCGGAATTTTTTCCGGCTTCATACAGGTAGATTTTATCCTCCAAAAGGTGCACAACGCCTTTGAAGCGCTTACCCATGCCAATCGGCCAAGTAATTGGTGCGCACTCAATATTGAGCACAGACTCCACTTCGTCGAGCAAATCGATTGGCTCTTTACCTTCGCGATCTAGCTTGTTAATGAACGTCAATATTGGCGTGTCACGTAGTCGGCAGACTTCCATCAGTTTAATCGTGCGTTGTTCAACGCCTTTTGCAACATCAATCACCATCAGCGCCGAATCTACAGCGGTGAGGGTGCGGTAAGTGTCTTCGGAAAAGTCCTCGTGACCTGGGGTGTCAAGCAGATTGATCATATGATGGTCGTATGAAAACTGCATAATGGACGAGGTAATGGAAATACCCCTTTCTTTTTCCATTTCCATCCAGTCTGACGTCGCATGAGTGCTGGCTTTTCTAGCCTTGACACTACCTGCAGATTTAATCGCACCGGCGTAGAGTAGCAGTTTTTCTGTTACTGTGGTTTTACCGGCGTCAGGGTGGGAGATAATCGCAAAGGTGCGACGTTTGGATACTTCACTCATTGGTTAGTTTTCGTCTTTAATGATTAATTCAACACCAGCTTCAGAAAACATTTCTTGTGAGAGTCTTAGACTCTCGTTCCAGTTGTCTAGTTCTTTGGACTTTTCTATGACAACTTTTTTTATGCCAACCTGGATGATTCCTTTGGCGCATTCTGAGCAAATTGGTAGACCGTAAATATAAAGTGTTGCACCATCAAGAGAAGTGCCAGAATAAGTGGCGTTGTAAATGGCATTCATTTCCGCATGGACAACAAACTTGTATTTGGTCTCTCGGTGATTGTAACGTTCAGGGGTATCTTTAATGCCTCTCGGAAAGCCGTTAAAGCCTTGTGAGAGGACTTCTTTCTTGGCACCAACGGTCACCGCACCAACTTGAGTTGATGGGTCTTTAGACCAAGTAGCTACCTCTTTTGCCAGTGCCAAGTAACGATTATCCCATTTGTCTAATGTATTCATAAGTCGAGCATTTTACTGGGGTAAATGTATTGATGCATTTTATATTCTTAACGTATCTTGATACTTGCCAAGCTAATGAGAATAAGAATCAAGGTAATCATCCAGAAGCGCACGATAATTTTAGGCTCCGAGAGCCCCATCTTTTCAAAATGGTGATGTAATGGCGCCATTAAAAATAGTCGTTTTTGAGTACGTTTGTAATAGCCCACCTGCAGGATGACTGAGACGGTTTCGGCAACAAAAACACCGCCCATCAAGAATAATAATAATTCCTGGCGAACAATAATCGCAACAACAGCCAAAATCGCACCAAGGGCAAGTGAGCCAACATCGCCCATAAAGATCTCAGCAGGGTAAGTGTTAAACCACAAAAAGCCAAAACCAGCACCTATCAAGGCTGCGCAAACCACAAACAACTCTCCTGTGCCTGGCATGAAGGGCATGTTGAGGTAGTTAGAAAAATTGTAGTTACCGCCGATATAAGCAAAAATTGCCAAGGCGCCACTGATTAATATAACCGGCATAACCGCTAAACCGTCCAAACCATCGGTAAGGTTGACCGCATTTGAGCTGCCGACAATAACAAAGTAACTCAAAATTAAAAATCCAATAACACCAAGTTCAAGGCTGGCATTTTTGAAAAAAGGTATCAGTAGTTGGGTATCTACAGGTGTGGAGGTGTTGAAGATCAATAAACAAGCAATAATGATTGCAGCAATGGACTGGGCAATCAGTTTTTGTTGGCCACTTAAGCCATCAGAAGATTGGTGCTTTAATTTAAGATAATCATCAAAAAAACCAATACCACCAAAAGAAACTGCGGTGAAAAGCACGATCCATAAATAGATATTACGCCAATCGCCCCAAATAATCATACTAACCATAAAAGAGGATAGGATTAACACGCCACCCATTGTTGGCGTTCCAGCTTTGGCATGATGTGTTTCAGGGCCGTCATCCCTAATCACTTGACCTATTTGGTAGTGCTGTAATTTGGCAATGATGGTCTTACCCAAGAAAAGGCTGATGAGCAGGGCGCTCATCATCGAGAAAACCGCCCTAACAGTTAAATAACTAAGAACATTAAAGCCTGTATCAAGTGAGGCTAAAAAACTAATCAGTTCAAGAAACATGGAAGTTTATTCTCCGTCAGCAAGTCGTTTCAATTTGAACACCAAAATAGAATTCATCGGGATACCCGTATCTCGTTCGCCGAACGATTGCTGATAAGTGGCGATAGCAAGTCGCTCTTCGCCCACTGCCATGCCTGTAGCTGCACTGTCGATAATTCCCAATATTTCACCATTGCCCAATCTGAATCGGACTGGGTTGCCAGATGCTTGCAGTACTGTGCCATCAATTAGTTCAATCGATATTTCAATAGAGATGTTATTGCCACTCTTAGCCTCTTCTCCAGCACCTGCTTGAGTGGATAGAGAAAAATAACCAGAGTCATTTTTTTGCGCACCTGGGAATGTTGCTACAGCCATTTCCTCAAAGGCTTGTATTTGCTTTTCCAGTGCTGCCTTGTTTACTGAAGATTTGGCAGCTAACTCGGCGTTAAAAGCATTTTCGCCAGTGGCAAAGTTACTTGCATTTTCACCCACTCTTTTGATTGTAACGTGCTCGATAGTATCGCCTTGCTCAATAGAATTGACAACACTCATTCCCTCAGTGACAGAGCCAAAAACACTGTGCTTGCCATCTAGCCAAGGAGTTGGGATATGAGTAATGAAAAATTGAGAGCCGTTTGTAGTTGGGCCAGAGTTGGCCATCGATAAAATACCAGGCTTATCGTGTTTTAATTTGCTAAATTCATCCATGAATAAGTAGCCCGGACCACCCATGCCTGTGCCTTTTGGGTCGCCGCTTTGAATCATAAAATCTGCAATTACTCGGTGAAAGCTAATGCCATCGTAAAAGGGCACTCCAAGTTCTTTATTGCTGACTTTGGTGCCTTCTGCAAGTGAAACAAAATTAATTACTGTCAGTGGTGCCTGCTGGTAAGCAAGCTTAACAATAATTTCGCCTTTGCTGGTTTGAATGTGGGCGAAAATTCCCTCGTCTTGCGAGGCAAATGAGAGTGAAGAGAAAAGAAGTGATAATGTAAGTAGTAGAACTCTCATGAATAACCCTGAAATAAAAACCATTAATGATACCCAAAATCCCCAATATAGTATCCCTGATAAGTTAAAATATGCAGCCTTAGGAGTGAGGAAAGAACAGCTATAGTAGCTGTATTAATTAGATTTTATTAGCTTGAGTAGACTATGTCATTATTAATTACCGATGAGTGCATCAATTGTGATGTATGTGAGCCAGAATGCCCAAATGAAGCGATTTATATGGGTGATGAAATTTATGAAATCGATGGCGATAAATGCACAGAGTGTGTTGGCCACTTTGATACACCGCAGTGTGTTGAAGTCTGCCCAGTAGATTGTTGCTTGCCTGATCCTGAGCGTGTTGAAACGGAAGAGGAATTGCTAGCTAAAATTATTGATTAAATAGTTTTGTCTATAAAAAAAAGGCGACCCAAGGGTCGCCTTTTTTGTGTCTTACATTTGTTGTTTATAGAACTTCTTTCAACGCAGCTAAACAAAGTGTAATGTTTTCTTTTCTTGAAGTGTGACCCATCAAGCCGATACGCCAAACTTGCCCCGCCAATGTACCCAGACCCGCACCAATTTCAAGGTTGTAATCATTCAAAAGAGTGGATCTAACTGCCGCTTCATCAACGCCTTCAGGAATGAAAACACTGTTCAGTTGCGGTAGGCGGTCTTCTTTCTTCACAAGGTAGTTCATGCCCATAGCTTCAAGGCCATCTCTAAGAAGTTCGTGGTTTGTTTGGTGTCTTGCCCAAGCATTTTCAACGCCTTCTTCACACATCATTACAAGTGATTCATGCATACCGTACAGAGTGTTAACAGGCGCTGTATGATGGTAAGTGCGTTTTGCACCTTCGCCCCAGTAACCCATAACCAAGTTAAGGTCAAGGAACCAACTTGCAACAGGTGTTGTTCTGTTGGTTAGTTTGTGAATTGCACGATCGCCCATGCTGATCGGTGAAATGCCTGGCATTGCCGAAAGACATTTTTGTGAACCAGAATAAATGGCATCAATTTCCCATTCATCAACACGTAGCTCAGAGCCTGCAAGTGATGTTACTGCGTCAACAATTGTCAGACAGTCGTATTTGTGCGCAATCTGACAAAGTGTTTTAGCATTAGACATGGCACCCGTTGAAGTTTCAGCGTGAACAAAAGCAACAATTATTGCATCCTTATTCTCGCTTAGTGCTTGCTCTAATTTATCAGCACTAACAGCAGTTCCCCAGTCGTCTTCCACCATCACGGCTACACCACCAAAACGAATAACGTTTTCTTTCATACGGCCACCAAAAACACCGTTACTACAAATGATGACTTTATCTCCTGGTTCAACTAAATTTGCAAAACATGCTTCCATACCTGCAGAGCCTGGAGCAGAGACGGGCATTGTTAATTCATTTTCAGTTTTAAACGCAATTTTCAACATTTCTTTAACTTCGTCCATCATGCCAACAAAGGCAGGATCTAGGTGGCCAATAGTTGGTCTAGCCATTGCACTAAGAATTCTAGGGTGAACATTTGATGGACCAGGGCCCATAAGTGTTCTTATAGGTGGATTAAATGATTGCATGATGTGTTTTTTGAATGATTAAAAAAAGCCAGTTAGGAACTGGTGCGTATTATCTTACATTTAACTTTTGGAAATTATAAAAAAATTCATAACAGCGTGAATTAAAATCACAACGTGAATTTAAATCACTGGATAATGACTCTCATGTCAATCAGCAGTCAGTTATCCCATGTTTTGCCCAAAGGTAGCGTCATTTATGGTAGTGAAAATACTCGCGCCTTTGAATGTGATGGGCTCAGTATTTACAAACAAAAACCAATAGCTGTAGCATTGCCCACAAGTGTAGAGCATGTCAAGGCTGTACTCAAAATTTGTCGAAAAGCAAAAACACCGGTAGTGACTCGAGGCGCTGGTACAGGTCTTTCAGGTGGTGCTACGCCACTTCAGGGCTGTGTTGTTCTTGGGTTGTCGAAAATGACTCGAATTTTATCGATTGATGCTGAGAATCAATTGGCTGTTGTCGAGCCCGGTGTAAGAAATTTGGCTATTAGTGAAGCGGTTGCTGAGTTTGGCTTGTATTATGCGCCCGACCCATCTTCACAAATAGCGTGCACCATTGGTGGCAATGTAGCCGAGAATTCTGGTGGTGTACACTGTCTTAAATACGGCTTAACCGTACATAATGTTGAAGCGATAAAAATGCTCACCATGGGCGGCGAGGAATTAATTTTAAGCCGTAGTGACGAGGGTTTGGGTTTGTTAGCTCTGATGAATGGCTCTGAAGGATTACTTGGTGTTATTACCGAAATTACCGTTAAACTCACTAGAAAACCGGCGCTGGCTAGGTTGGTAATGGCGGGCTTTGGCACAGTGAAAGAGTGCGCTAATGCTGTGGCGGATATTATAAAAGCTGGCATTGTACCGGCGGGCTTGGAAATGATGGATAAGTTTGCCATCGA
>Ga0105352_1001924_pt1 | contig 10242 bp, 6 predicted proteins | sample EN8Hudsemesocosm_FD_83507 | JGI IMG/M metagenome (GOLD analysis project Ga0105352, IMG submission 83507) | Methane-oxidizing microbial communities from mesocosms in the Hudson Canyon - EN8B Hudson Canyon | ecosystem: Environmental > Aquatic > Marine > Cold seeps | place: Hudson Canyon | collected...
AAACACCAATAATCAAAGCCAATGCAAAACTATGAATTAAATCCCCACCCCAAACGAATAACGCTGTTAGCACCAGTAATGTGGTCATGGATGTCATCAAGGTGCGCCCTAGAGTTTGTGTTAACGAGTGATTAATCACATCAACAGGCCCTCCTTTTCGCATCATCCTGAAATTCTCACGAATTCTATCTGATACAACTATGGTATCGTTGAGAGAGTAGCCAATCACCGCAAGCACTGCAGCCAACACCGTTAAATCAAACGGCAAACCAAAGAAGGAAAATATCCCTAAGGCAATTATCACGTCATGTGCCAATGCTATCACTGAAGCCACAGCAAATTTCAACTGAAAACGGAAAGCCACATAAAGCATAACTATACCCAAGGCGAACAACATACCTAAGCCGCCCTGCTCCGCGAGCTCATCACCCACCTGAGGCCCTACGTACTCAACCCGCTGCTTGCTAACAGTGCTTGCTGAATTTTGCTCCAGAATGTGAAAAACCTCATCACCCAGCTTGGCTTTATCTTTACCCTCGCGCGGAGGAATACGAACCAAGACATCAACGGAAGAACCAAAATTCTGCACAATGGCATCACCATAACCTGCAGCCGCTAGCTGATCACGCACATCAGATAGCACAACGGACTCCGCGTACTGGACTTCCACCACCGTACCACCCGTGAAATCCAACCCAAACTGCAATTTATTAATAGACAGCGTAGCTATAGAGCAGATCACCAATAGCACAGAAATAAAACCGGCTATTTTTCGTGACCCCATAAAGTTAATTTCTTTATTCATAAATAAATCCTCGCCCTGAATGCGTTAATTACATGCCTAACTTGGTCATTTTTCGACCGCCATAGACCGTATTCACAAGGGCTCGTGTACCCATAATAGCCGTAAACATTGAAGTCAAAATACCGATAGATAACGTTATCGCAAAACCTTTAACGGGCCCGGTGCCTACTCCATATAAAATCACAGCAACCAACAAAGTCGTGATATTCGCATCCAAAATAGTCACAAAGGCATGCTCAAAACCGGAATTAATAGCCGCTTGTGGTGATAACCCGTTCTTAAACTCTTCCTTAATCCTGGAGAAAATTAGCACATTTGCATCCACCGCCATACCTACGGTTAACACAATACCCGCAATACCTGGCAAGGTTAATGTCGCACCAAAAACAGACATAACAGCAACCAACAGAATCAAGTTTACTGCCAAGGCAATGTTCGCCAACAAACCAAATACCCGATAGAAAACAATCATACAAACCAGAACCGCAGCTAAACCAATTTCTACAGATAACACACCTACTGCGATATTTTCTGCCCCAAGGCTTGGTCCTATCGTACGCTCTTCAACAATAGCCATATCAGCAGCCAATGCACCAGCACGTAACAATAGAGCCAACTCTGATGCTTCCTTAGAGCTCAAACCTGTCACACGGAATCGAGCACCAAAAGGTTCATTAATATTGGCCAAACTAATTAATTTTGAAGACTTTTCGTACTTGATCGAGCGTGTGGTCACCTTCTTACCATCAACCATTTGCTCAGTTTCAATAAACACGGGGGTAGTCTCTATAAATAACACACCCAAACCACGGCCCACGTTTTTCTTGGTAGCACGCAACATGGCCTTGCCACCCTTGTCATCCAGATTGATGCTGGTCTGAGGCTGGCCGGAATTACCGTCATAACCAATTTGCGCATCGATTACGCTGTCACCACTGATTATGCGCTTCTTGGCTAACTTAGCAGGGGGCCTGTTACCCGAAAGAAATTCAAAGGTTTCTGTTCGGCTACGTGGTGCATCCAATCGAGCTTCCAAGCGAAACTCAAGAGTCGCCGTTTTACCCAAAATATTTTTTGCACCCGCGGTATCTTGAATACCTGGCAGCTCAACCACAATACGATTTCGCCCCTGTTTCTGCACCAAAGGCTCAGACACACCCAATTCGTTAACTCTCTTACGCAAAGAAGTAATATTCTGCTCGAGAGCAAAAGCTTCAGATTCCTTTATCTTAGCCTCAGATAAAGTGAAGATTATACCGAACTCATGTGTACCCTCAGTTTCTTCAAAAATAAATTCAGAGTAGGCTCCCCGCAATATTTGACGCGCTTCATCTCTTGCTTCAACAGTTTTGAATTGAGCAATAATTTTACGATTGTTATAGATAATGCCTTTATAGCGAACTTTCTTATCTTTAAGCAGCTGCTTAAACTCGCCAATATAGTTATCCTTTAAACGCTTATTGACGTAGCCATCCACGTCAACCTCTATAAGGAAGTGCACACCACCACTCAAATCTAAGCCTAGTTTCATCGGCTGAGCACCGAGTGACAACAACCAGTCGGGGGTAGTCGGGGCCAAATTCAACGCAACGATATACTCATTGCCCAATGCTTTCTGTACAGCCTCTTTAGCCGCAATTTGCTGATCCTTGTTTTTCACACGAATTAGCAAGCTATCTTTCTGTACTTCCTCGCCAAAGTACTCAATACCAGCTTTCTGTAAGGCAGCAGCTGCAACCTCCACCGACTGCTGACCAACAGCAGCATCACGTTTAGCGGCAATTTGAATAGCTGCATCATCGGGATACAGATTAGGAAATGCATAGATAATCCCGAACGTAAACACGAACAGAATCAAGAAGTTCTTCCACAGGGGGTATTTATTCAACATGAGGTCTACTACTACCAGCTTTTTGTTATAGGCGTTCCATTTCGAAGTGGCCGAGTATAACAAGCCCTGTCAGAACAAGGGAGCAAGTTTGGAGCAAATTTTCGTCAAAGCACCAAAAAAACGGCCAGCACGCCCCCAACCAGAGGCATAGACTCTGCTTAAGCTTAGTATTCATTCGAAAAAGGAAACTATCAGTAAGAACAAACGGATATTTGAGGTAGTACCTAAGTCCACTTCAGCACCTATATGAGCGGAACTAGACTTTAAACACTTACTCAGTTTTTAACGAATCGGTCTACAACTTCTCAGGTGAGAACTTAGCCTGCTTAACCAACAAACCGATCATCAACTGAACAACTATGCCAGGCCCAAGCACCTAGCGGTAGAATCAAAGGCTAAGGATGAACATTATGCATGCTCCTGCTTTCCTAAAACACTTTAGTTGGGATAAACCTAACAAACCCAAAACCAACCCATCTATTGATCAAGCAATCAACACCGAATACCTGCCCATCCTAAAACTACAAAGCCAGCATCAACTAGTAGACGTTACCTTCGACTGGGATGACGACATTTATCAAAGTATTTTTATCAGCCTTGATCAAGAACATGGGCTACTAACTATTGATGAATTATTCCCGGCACCAAAAGTTCAAGTCAATTTAACCAATCAGGTAATTCATATACATTCGAGAGACCCTGCCTCAACACTCCATTTTAAATCTACCGTTGTTGAACACTCCCTTGATAATGCGACTAGCACCTTAGTCATTCAGCTACCTAGCCACATAGCTAGCGAACAACGACGACACGACTTTCGCATTTCAGTTTTTAACATTACCCACTCATTAGCGTCACTTGATATCAACGACAATTCACACATAGACGGAACGATAGTCAATGTTTCACACAAAGGTACGCGCATTATGCTCAGCGGCCCATTACCTGAAATATTTCAAAATTTATTGGTTATACCCTCTTGCCACCTTGAAGTTGGGGATAACCTAGAACTGGATTGCAGGTTAGAAGTTTGTAGCAAGGTCTCTGGAAAATCGCCTCAGGAACATTCGTTTATTGGTGGTCGTTTTGCCGGACTAAGCCATAAACAGGAATCAGCCCTTAGCCAATTCATTATGTTGAAAGATCGCGAGCAGAGAAAAAGCAACTTTGATAACGAATAAAAAATGGGTAGCCAGAAAATCTGACTACCCATCCAATATATCTGATATTGAGCATGAACTCAGAGCGTTAGCTTAAATAGACTTCATAGTGCCCTTTGGAAGTACCGCACTAATTGCCGCTTTCTGCACTTTCAACTCAACATTATCAGCCATTTGCAGGGCAACAAACTCATCAGCCACTTTAGTGACTTTCCCTAGCAAGCCACCAGTGGTTACCACTTCATCGCCTTTCTGCAGGTTAGTGAGCAGCTCTTTGTGCTCCTTGGTACGCTTGCTTTGTGGACGCCATACGGTGAAATAGAAGATAGCCATAATACCCACTAAAAAAATCAGTGGAAATGTATCACTACCAGCGGGTGCTGCAGGAACATCAGCAGCCATTGCTTCAGAAATAAACAAACTCATTAATGTCTCCAAACATCTACAAAGTTAGAAAGCTTAACCTTTCACTATCGATGGTCATTACTCAAACAGTTACTCATCAGACAGTGCGGGAACGGACATACCACGTTGCTGGTAGAAGCGCTCCACGACGGCGCCCAATGTACCTGTTTCAATGCCTTCACGCAATTCGGACATGATGCTCTGGTAATAGCGTAAATTGTGTATGGTATTTAGTTGCGCGCCGAGCATTTCTCGACACTTGTCCAAGTGATGCAAATAAGCTCGACTGAAGTTCTTACAGGTATAACAGTCGCAATGCGCATCAAGTGGAGCATCATCCTGTTTATGTTTTGCGTTGCGAATTTTCACCACGCCTTCTGTAGTAAATAGGTGCCCATTTCTTGCGTTTCGGGTCGGCATCACGCAGTCAAACATATCAACCCCACGCCGTACCGCCTCTACAATATCTTCTGGCTTACCGACACCCATCAAATATCTAGGTTTATCCTCAGGCAAGATAGGCCCTAGGCCGTCTAGCACCTTAAGCATTTCATCCTTAGGCTCACCGACGGATAAGCCTCCAATGGCATACCCATCAAAACTGATATCTTTTAATCCTGACAAGGACTCCGCTCTGAGCTCAGGATACATACCGCCCTGAACAATACCGAAAAGTGCCGATGGATTCTCTCCATGGGCATCTTTACTGCGCTGCGCCCAACGCAAGGACAACTCCATAGAATCACGAGCTTCCTTCTCTGTAGCAGGATAAGGTGTACATTCGTCGAAGATCATCACAATATCTGAGCCGAGATCACGCTGCACTTGCATGGCCTTTTCGGGATCTAAAAAAACCTTAGAGCCATTCACCGGCGATTGGAAACTAACCCCTTCTTCAGTAATTTTTCGCATCTTGCCTAAACTGAAAACCTGAAAGCCACCTGAATCCGTCAGGATAGGTCCCTTCCAACCAGTGAAATCATGTAAATCACCCTGACTACGAATGACCTCAGTACCGGGCCTCAACATAAGATGGAAAGTATTACCCAGTATGATCTGAGCACCAATCTCTTCAATATCACGCGGCAACATACCTTTTACAGTGCCATAAGTTCCCACTGGCATGAAAGCAGGTGTTTCAACCACTCCTCGGGGAAACGTCAAACGTCCTCGACGGGCCGCACCATCCTGACCCAATTTTTCAAATTGCATAAATGACAATGAAAGATGCTCCCAATAATTCCGTATTCGATTTATAGGCTTATAAAATAGTTAAGTTGTCGTTACAGATTTAGTTATGTTAATGATGGTGGCATATCCTGATTATTGCTATTCCGCTCAATCCACATTGCATCACCATAACTAAAGAAACGATATTTTTCTTCGATCGCCGATTTATAGGCATTCATAGTATGGTGATAACCTGCAAATGCACTCACTAGCATCAGCAAAGTGCTCTCCGGTAAATGGAAGTTCGTAATCAACGCATCAACGCTTTTATAGTCATAACCAGGATATATAAAGATATCGGTATCCCCTATAAAAGGCTGAATCTCACCCGTTTGGGATGCGGTTTCCAAACAACGTACGGAAGTGGTGCCCACAGCAATCACTCGACCACCCCTAGCACGAGTCGCTTTCACTTGCTGACACAAGGATTCGGACACTTCTATGTATTCTGCATGCATCACATGCTGATGAATATTATCGACCTTCACCGGTTGGAAAGTACCTGCACCCACGTGAAGCGTGACAAACCCAGCTTCAACACCACTTTGTGCTAACTGCTTCAGCATAGACTCATCAAAGTGCAACCCTGCAGTTGGCGCCGCAGCGGCTCCCGGCTTCTGGTTATAAACAGTCTGATACCGCTCCCGGTCTGCTACCTGGTCTTCACGCTCCATATAAGGAGGTAGTGGCATATGGCCAACCTGCTCAAGTAACTCAACCACAGATTTGCCCTGTGGAAATTGAAGAATAAACAGGTTTTCATGCCGGCCGATCACCTCAACGGTAACACCACCCTCTAATAACAATTCAGTACCAGCTCTAGGTGAACGACTTGATCGCACATGGGCCAGCACTTGCTGCTGCTCCATCACACGCTCCACTAGGACCTCAACTTTGCCTCCACTAGCCTTTTGCCCAAATAAGCGAGCAGGAATAACGCGGGTATCATTGAAGACCATAAGGTCACCTGGCTGAACTAACGCCAACACATCCATAAATTGACGATGCTGAATATCGCCGTTATTGCCATCAAGACACAGTAATCGGCTACCGGTTCGCTGTTCCGTAGGGTAGCGAGCAATGAGCTCATCAGGAAGTTCGTAAAAGAAGTCTTGTCGCCTCATAACGCTTAAGGGCTACCATTGGGTCCAAATTAAAAGGCGCACAAGGTTAGCGAAAAACCCCTCTCAGTACCAGTTTCGACAACCAACTTACAAAAAAACGCAAAATGGCGGTTTTTTGTCGAATTTAACGCCTGAATCTAACATTGATTACTTTTATGCATATCTAATCAGCTACTAATAGCCTGAATATCGAAAAAAGGCATTTTGGACCGTTTCGGCACCCATAAATGTACGCATACAGTAACTATAAGACCTTTTTGCTAATGAAGAAGGCTTAGTGGCCGATTGAAGTTTTACACCCGATCATTATGCTTAAAGTTCAACTAGGGAAGGCATAATAACAAATGAAGATCATCAGAAGTCTTCACCATCAAATCAAACGCAATCCTTTGACATATCGAGCAATAGGATACGTCACCTTATTCAGTGCTCTATTTGCCGTCATCACTAGTGTTATTCAGCTTACCTTTGAATACCAACACGAACTTAATTCAACACAAGTTCGTTTTCAGCAGATTGAAGAAAGCTATGTACCCAGCCTAACCCAGAGTATTTGGCAAAGCGACCGTAACAATATTGAACTGCAACTGAAAGGCATCCTTGGGTTTCAAGATATAGAACAAGTCACTTTAATTAATTTGGATGATAAAGATTTTCATCTTGGCACCAGCATTCCTACAGATTACCAAATCATTCATACCACAGAAATAAAACACCCTGGCAGAGTCAAACCTATGGGTGAGTTAGTAATGAAAGCTAACCAGTATAACATCTACATGAGACTTAAAAGAAAAGGGCTTATTATTCTTTTTTCACATGCTTTACTCACATTTTTATTAGCACTTCTTATTTCATTTATATTCCAACGATTAATCACTAAGCATCTCACGCAACTCGCTAACCAAGCTCGAACCTTTACCTTAAAAAATAATGCGCCCCCCATAAAACTTGAAAAGCGCGGCAACTGTCATCCCGATGAAATTGACCGATTAGTATTTGCACTCAACGACATGCATAGCTCGTTACTCGAAGACAATAAAAAAAGGCTTTTTGCGGAAGAAGTCTTACGACGAAAAGAAGAACAATACCGACGTCTAATAGAAGACCTTAAAGATGAGTATGTTTTTTACTCAAGAACCCCAAGGGGAATTTTCACCTACGTTAGCCCTTCAATCACCAATGTTCTTGGCTATTCTCAAGAAGAGTTTTTGGCGCATTACACTCATTTCTTAACAGACAACCCTCAAAATCTAATTAATCATCATCATGCACTCACTATTTCCTCAGGAGAAATGGCACCACCTTTTGAGGCAGAGATATTTTCCAAATCTGGCGATAAGCATTTAACGTTGGTCCACGAGCATCCCGTTTTTGATGATACCGGCACCGTCATAGCCGTGGATGGACTATCCCGTGATATCACCGAATCGACCCAACAAAAAAATGAACTTATCCGAAGCGAAACCCGTTACGCCATTGCCCTAGAAGCCAGTGCTGCAGGTATATTTGAATATCAGGTGCCCATTAATGATGATATTCATTTTTCAGATCGCTGGTGTGAAATATTCGGATATACACGAAACGAAGTCCCTCAGGAAAGAAACTTTATTCACTGGTGGTATAAGCGCATACATACGAAAGATCGCCCCCCCATGAAAACAGCTTACGAAGCATTTTTGGATGGAAAAACCAAAGTATTTGATCAGGAAATACGTATTCGACATAAAAGCGGAAAAGCCCGATATATACACGTATTAGCCCGAGCCATCAACCGCACATCCGAAGGAAGAACGACTGCAGTAGCAGGGGCCATCACCGATATTAGTCAGCGTAAACGATACGAAGAGAAGCTACTAAAGCAAGCTAACTATGACAATTTAACAGGACTACCTAATCGCGCATTAGCAACTGACAGACTATCTCAATCAATCACCCTTGCCCGACGTGAAAAAAGCCGGGTGGCGATCATGTTTATTGACCTTGATCACTTCAAGCATGTGAATGATACGCTGGGACATGCCAGTGGTGATTTATTATTGATTGACGCAGCCAAGCGTATCAAGCAATGCATACGCGCAACGAGCACAGTATCAAGATTAGGAGGCGATGAATTCCTAATCATCACGCCTAATGTTAAACAAGCCTCATCCTGCGAAAGAGTTGCACAACGAATACTTAATGCATTAACCGCCGCATTTATTTTAGGTGAACAAGAGGTCTATGTAGCCGCCAGTATTGGTATCGCAGTTTATCCCAACGACGGTGAGGATGAGCATACATTGTTAAAAAATGCGGATGCTGCTATGTACCGCGCAAAGGAACGCGGTCGCAGCACTTATCAATTTTTTACCGAAGCTATAAACCAAAAATCATTAGCTCGACTAACCCTAGAGACAGAACTGCGACATGCCATTGAACACCAAGAATTCGAACTACATTATCAACCTATTGTTGATATAAAAAATAACCGTGTCACCAGCGTTGAAGCCTTACTTCGCTGGCACCATCCCCGACAAGGATTAGTCTCTCCTGATACTTTCATCCCTTTGGCAGAAGAAACAGGATTGATTGTTCCCATAGGCAATTGGGTTATTAGCGCCGCTTGTGAACAACTACATAAATGGCATCAGTGTGGTTGGAAAGACTTAACGATGGCCATCAATATTTCTTTTCGACAAATCAGGCACGCAAAGTTACTCGAATTAATCATTGAACAACTTAAGCTATGGCAAATACAACCCGGTCATATAGAACTGGAAGTGACTGAAGGCCTAGTACTAGATGATTCACCTGAAACTAAAAAAACATTAATGGAAATTAAAGAACTAGGCATAGGCTTGGCCATTGATGACTTTGGAACAGGATATTCTTCTCTCAGCTACTTGAAGAAGTATCCTTTTAATATTCTCAAAATTGATCGCACCTTCAGTCAAAACGTCACTACAGACGAACACCAAGCAATCTTATCAAAAGCCATCATCATGATGGCCCACGGTTTGGGACTTAAAGTGATCGGTGAAGGTGTAGAAACCAGGGAACAGCTAGACTTTCTAACCCTGCATCAATGCGACTTAATACAAGGCTTCTATTTCAGCAAACCACTGACCGCCGATGACTTTACGAGCCTTTTACATGATCAGAAAACCATCGTAGAACTGCCTACCTGACACCGTAAAGCAGCCCAACTAAACAACGCCATAAAGCCCAATCTCACACACTACATACATGATGAGTGATCAAAATAAGCACAATTTACCGTTAAGTCCCTCAAAGAGAGGCTCAATAATGCTTTTCGCTAACAAGTGATAACTTATTGAATAAAAAGTATTTAATTATCAAATAAACTTCGATTGGGTATTGGCAGCTCCGTAGAACCATGTATAATTCGCGGCCTCAACCAAGGGTGATTAGCTCAGCTGGGAGAGCGTCTGCCTTACAAGCAGAATGTCGGCGGTTCGATCCCGTCATCACCCACCATTTTCTTACTGGACAATAAGTGCTGACCAGAAAGAACGATGGATTAAAATATGGTTGTAACCAGTACAGCGGACTGGTAGTTCAGTTGGTTAGAATACCGGCCTGTCACGCCGGGGGTCGCGGGTTCGAGTCCCGTCCAGTCCGCCATTT
>Ga0105352_1001928_pt1 | contig 10237 bp, 10 predicted proteins | sample EN8Hudsemesocosm_FD_83507 | JGI IMG/M metagenome (GOLD analysis project Ga0105352, IMG submission 83507) | Methane-oxidizing microbial communities from mesocosms in the Hudson Canyon - EN8B Hudson Canyon | ecosystem: Environmental > Aquatic > Marine > Cold seeps | place: Hudson Canyon...
CGGTATCATCTTAAAATCAGGTATTCCAATGACAACAGGATTAACCCTAGTTGCCGATGCCGTTGATAACAGCTTTATGCAAGAAAAAATTGTGGCCATGCGATCGGCTATTGAAAGTGGTGAAAGTTTATTACGTGCAGCTATTGCGAGTACTTTATTTACGCCGCTGGTTTTACAAATGATAGCCGTTGGTGAGGAAACAGGTCGTGTAGATGAACTACTCAAAGAGGGTGGCGACTATTACGAGCGAGAAGTTGATTACGATTTAAGTACCCTTACAGCCAGAATAGAACCACTACTGTTAGTTGTAGTTGCAGCTATGGTCTTAGTGCTTGCGTTAGGTATATTTACCCCAATGTGGGATATGGCATCAGCTATGCAAGGTAAATAAAAGGCAAAAGAAGAAAAAGTGACAAGTTATAAAGGTTTTATTAAATGACATCAAACAGCGAAAAAAAAGAAAAATCACTCGCAGAGTTTGTTGTGATAGTTGCGTTAGTGGGCGTAATGATGGCTGTTTTTATTAATTTTTATATTAAAAATGAATCGCAGTTTACTCAAGCGGGTTTTGCCACCATAGCACAAAGTTTTAATACCAAGGTGAATGCGGTACATGCGCAATGGATGATGGATAAACAGCCCAATGTTGTTTACCTTGCGTCTTTAAATAATGAGCAAAAAGAAGCCGTATCTGTTAATAAAGCAGGTTGGATAGATGTGCAACAAACTCAATTGACTTGTGACGCTATTTGGCAGTTAGTGATGGAAACCCCAATAAGTGCAATGAAGTTTCCCGTTAGCGCGATAGAAGTGCATACATCACTCAATAAACGGCTCGGTAAGCAACAAAGTAAAGAAGGTGACTCTATAAAGAGTGAGTGCCGTTACGTATTGCTTGATGGTAGTTATTTTCAATATAACCGTGCTAAAGGTAAAGTAAGTAAAGTAATTAAGTCAAATTAGTCGCTTTGCCTACTTATTTTGTTCAAAAGTATATTTAATGGCGTGAAATAAGTGACTTAGTAAATAAATCACTGTTACAATTAAATTAGTGGCATACATAAAGAGGTTGGTATGATTAATACAAGTAAGAAAATGAGCGTGAAAAAATCTTCAGGTTTTACCTTGATTGAACTCGTGATTGTTGTCGTTATATTAGGCTTTTTAGCGGTAACGGCTATCCCTAAATTTTTAGATTTAACTGACCAAGCAAAACAAGCCAATATTGAAGGTATGGCAGGCGGTTTTGCTACTGGGGTTTCATTGGCAAGAGCACAATGGGAAGCTGAAGGGCGCCCCTCATCCAATAGTGTTAATCGTGTTGATTATGATGGTTCCATTTTATATTTAACAACACCACCAGATCCTAATAACGATAACATTAGACCAGGTTACCCAACAGGCTTAGACGCAAATAATTCTGACGGTACTGGAATGACAACAACTGATTGTATTGATGTCTGGCAGGGGATTTTGGCCCAGCCGCCAACAATTACAGCAACCTCAACAGATCTTGATGATAGTAGTATAAATTATTATGTTATTGTCTCGAATAATCTTTGCGCTTATTTTTTAAGAGAAACCTTAAATCAAGATGTTAATGGCGATTTTGAAGCTCCAGCAAATACTACAGTGGGTAATAATTTTACTTATAACAATGCAAATAGTTCAGTTGTGGTACATATAAATTAAATATTAAGTGTGCTTAATAACAAAATAGTTTTACAAATAATAATATTAAATTGAATTTAAAGGAAAATACATGAAACGTTTGAATATGTCAGTAAGTAATGAACAGAAGGGTTTCACCTTAATTGAATTAGTGGTGGTTATCGTCATTTTAGGTATTTTAGCGGTAACAGCAGCGCCCAAGTTTATTGACCTTCAAGATGATGCTCGAACTGCAACGTTAAATGGAATTAAAGCATCTATGCAGTCTGCTTCAAGCATGCTTTATAGTAAATCTTTAATAAAAGGTAATGAAGCATCAGGTGCTGCAGATGCTATTTTTGTTACAGTTAACAATATTAATATTAACACCAATTTTGGTTATCCATTAGCTGATTATGATAGCACCGCAGAAGCAGGTGATTGGGATGATTTACTAGACATAGACGCCAGTGATTTTCTCTCGGTAGTTGTTGGTGGGGAATTACTTTATTATCCTGCAGGTCAGACTGAACCCACTGTTAATACTGCTGAGTGTATTGTTTTCTATACTCAAGCTGCAAATGCAGCAGCAACTCCTGAATTTACAGTAAATGACTGTTAGGAGTGGCGTTAAATAGCATTATTTGCTAAATTTTTAAAGGAGAGCTTAGCTCTCCTTTTTTGACTAAAAATATGAATAATTGTGATGAATAAAAACCAATCGGGTTTCACTATCATAGAGTTAATAACTGTAATTATTCTCATAGGAATACTTGCCGTAGCTGTATTGCCTAAATTTGATGGTACGGCCAGTTATGAGGCGCATAGTCACCGAGCACAACTCATTTCAGCTTTGCGCTTAACTCAACAACGTGCAATGCAGCAAACAGATAGTGATGATGACTATTGTCATCAACTGATTTTTGACAATGATAGTAACGTTTCTCGTTATGGAGTTCCTGATAGAGTGGATTGTGAAGTAACCACCTTTGCTGATGATTGGGAGCCTGACGCAACTGGATTTGAGGTTGAGGAAAGATATCAAGTTAGCTTTGCTATCAAAGGAAAAACAAACCCCAGTGCTATTACTTTTGATGGCATGGGACGACCTATTATCAACAAAAGCGTTGATAATAATTGCTCTGGTGGTTGCACTATCAATGTTCAAAGTAGTGTAGAAACTTTAGACATAATAATAGAGTCAGAAGGTTATATTCATGCCAAATAACTCACTATTCGTTAACTCACGCGGCTTTACCCTAATAGAATTAATTGTTGGTATTGTAGTGTTATCAATTTCCTTATCAATTATTTCAACCCTTATAGCACCTGCCGAACAGAAAAGTGCCGATCATATATTACAAGTGAAAGCGGCAGAATTAGGGCAAAGTTTTTTAAATGATATCAATTCACGCGCTTTTGATGAAAATTCAGATATGGCTGGTGGTTTAGTGCGTTGCGGAGAGCCTAATGCTGTTTTAAATCCTTGCTCTCCTATTCTTGGCCCTGAAGATGGCAATGGTGGCCGACCAGATAAAGGAGAAACAAGTCGAGATTTATTCAATGATGTTGATGACTTTCATGAATACTCACTAAATTTCAATGCCAATAATGAAGGTTTACACTCGAGCTATACTAATTTTACTATTGATGTACAAGTGATATACGACGGTACATCACTTGGCTTAGCCTATAACGATGCTAAAAGAATAACTGTTACAATTACGACTCCTTTAGGTACCGCTATTGAATTTGCGACTCATAGGGCAAATTTCTGATGTTAAACTTTCAATCAAAACTAGCTCAGACAAAAAGAAAATTGCAAAGCCAAAGATCTGTAGTAAATAAAGTAAGAGGTTTTACGCTGTTAGAGCTAATTATTGTCATTATTATTTTAGGCGTAATGGCCGTAGGAATATCAGGCTTTATCACCTTAGCTACACAAACCTATCTTAATGTTAGCGAACGTGATGATTTACTGTCAAGCGCGCGTTTTGCAGTTGAAAGGTTAAATAGAGAACTTAGAAATGCTGTGCCGAATAGCATCAGAGTTATTAACGACACTTCAAGGCAGTGCATCGAATTCACTCCAATCAAAGCGAGTACTATTTATACAGATATACCAGTAGTACCTGATCCTAAATTAGGTGAAATTAATGTAGTTTCGTTTGTTGATTCTAAAGGTGACCCATTTAGTTGTACTGGTTTTTGTTTAGATTACATTGTAGTTTACCCATTGAACGCATCAGATATTTATAATTTGGATGTAAATACAGGTGATGGAAAGGTAACAGCATTTAAGTCATTCTCTGGTTTATCAGGTGATATTTGGACTGTACCGATAAGACCGAATGGAGGGATGGTATTTGATGAGCACTCGCCAACAAATAGACTCTACATTTTTGATGCGCCAATAGCATATTGTGTCGATAATTCAGAGTTAAGGCGTTACAATGAACAAGGTATTAAAGCTATCCAATCATTAGAGCCAACAGGCGGTTTTTCACTTATGGCAGAGAGCTTAATATATGATAAAGATGATCTACCTTTTAAATTTTTACCAGCGTCTTTAAGAAGAAATGCTATTGTTCAAGTTAAATTGAATTTTGATCGAGATGGTGAGGTTATTTCTTTTGATAATGATGTTCATATTGAAAACATACCTTAATTTATTTGTCTGTTTTTTTTACAATATTGAATCATACAAATGATTTTCACTTTTAAGTTGTTGTTGTTTTTGCTTTATTTATTTGTGGTTCGATATTTGCATTTATGCGCGCATACTCAGCTGTTCATTAATTAGGTATTATAATGTTGAAGTCTTTTAAGTTTATATTATTAATAATTTCTTTTTGTCCTTTTCTTGCAAGTGCTACGCTTTTACTTCCCTCGGATGATATAGATGATGCATCTTATCAAGCGTATGTCGTTTTTGATGATCGTGACTGGGCTTGGGTTTCTCCTGTAAATGTTCAATTTTATGATTGCTCCGAAGAGATAGATAGTCCTGAAAGTTACTTAACGACAGTTTTAGATAATAGCGGTTGTGTAAATCAATTACTTGCTCCGCAATATCGAGAGGGCTGGCGATTTGCAACTGAGTCAGAACTTGACACTATATTCAATGTGCTAACGCTTACTTCATTTTATGATTTTGATAATGATATGTTTATTCAAGCGACTGAGTATTGGAATACTAGTTTTATCAATATTGATTATTTGAACTTTCAATCAAATAAAATCAGTGGTAACTGGGGGGATAATAAGGAGTTTGAGACATTTTACATTAGAGATCATAATTCCCAACCTGTTCCTGAACCATCAACTTTATTGATTTTTTCTTTAGGTTTAATTGCCTTAACAAATCGGAATAAATTATTTAATTAATGTTTTTCTATTCAAACCATATCAAACCTCGTTTTTACGGGGTTTTTTATTGCTTTTAATTTGCATATTTAGATACTTAGCGTTACCTTGGCTTTATGAATGCAGCAAAGATTTTTGTTAAATGATGGCTATTTCCCTCCAATCCCTTAACGTGGCTTCTTGTTTTAAAAAGCAAAGAGGTAGCGCTATCTTAATGACATTATTCATTATCATTGTTTTAATACTCCTAGGTGGTGCATTAATGCGTGTATTATCAACAAGTAGTGAAGCAATAGCACAAGAAGTTATTGGTACTCGTGCATACATGGCGGCAAATTCCGCCATGCAGGCAGAGTTACAAAAACTATTTCCTTTAAATGATGCAGCGATACAGTGCAATGCAAATCCACCACCTTATGACTTTTCTTCTTCTGGCTCTGATATTGATGGTTTATATCACTGCACAGCCTCTACAACATGCTCTAATTATGCAACTCACCCAGAAACAGGCGAACAATTCTATCGTTTAACTAGCACGGGAAAGTGTGCAAGTTCAGCACTACAAAGTAATAGTAAAGGTGCAGTTGTTAGCAGTAGAACGATTCAAGTCGAAGCGAGGAATTTATAGATGCGAATTCTTCCTATAATCATTTGTATGCTCTGTAGTCTGATATCTAAAGAAAGTTATGCGGCATGTTCCGATGCTGCAGGCAAGGCAACAATCAATGAAGTTTATAAACTCACCACAGGTACTGGTACAGCCTCATTTATTGAAATTAAGATTATCGACGAAGTTGTAACATCCGCTGTTTATGACGAGTGGACACTGCAAGTTTGTTACGAGCCAAGCAATAATAATCTTGATTGTAAAAGCTACAACGTCAGTGATTTTACTGATAACTTTCCTTGGTTATACATTCAAGCTCCCACATTTGAAGATGAATATTTAGATTTTAAAAAAGGTTTTGACATTACATTAAGAGGCGATGCTACGGATAATGGTGGCGCAGATAGTCAGGAAATCATCGATTACGTGGTGACGGAAGACTTTTTTGAGCAAGATTTGGATGGCTGTAGTGTTGATGATTTACCCTATTGGTTCGGTAGTCTAAGTACTAATAATGGCACTAAATTGGCTAAACGTATAACTGATGGCACGGGAAGTTGGGAGATCGTTAATTTCAATGATGAGTCAGAAACTCCAGGTGCAAACAATGACGGCCCTATAGATCATTTTGAAATTGATGCTATAGACGGGCAAGGTTTAACATGTGAGGCTGATAATATTACGATAAGAGCCTGTGCTAATGCTGCTTGTTCTATATTGAATACTAACGCTACGGATGTTGTTTTATCAATTAATGGTTCAGAGCATAAAACGGTTACCGTAATTGGTAGCACTGAAGCTACCTTTAATTACACAACTGCAGGTATTGCAACGTTAAGCTTAGATAAAACCTATGAATGCGTAAATGGAAATCCGAATGATTGTGATGTTACTTTTAGTGATACAGGTTTTCGGTTTTTCTCAAACACAGAAGGTACTGATATTCCAACACAGTTATCAGGAAAACCTTCTGATACAGGTTTTAATGCGAGTACATTAAAGGTTCAGGCGATTGAAAAAAATCCTGAAACAGGAGCTTGTCAAGCTGTATTTATTGATGCCACAGCCATTGAAATGGCTGCAACTTGTGTTGATCCTACTAGCTGCGCAGGCAGCAAGGTAGCTATTAATAACTTAACTACTACAGCTAATATCGATACCCTAAATGATGGAGAAACGTTGACTTACGAAGCTGTTACACTTAATTTTGGCGATAATACTGGGAGCGCAGCAGAATTCATTTTCACCTATCCTGATGCAGGAAAAATGCAACTTCATGCTCGCTACAATATTCCCGATGAAAATGGAGACCCTTCTGGTAATTATATGCTTGGCTCTTCGAATAACCTTGTTGTTCGCCCATTTGGTTTTTATATCGATGTAGTGGGTAACCCTAAAGCGCAAACAGCAGGGGGAGATAAGTTTATTGCTGCAGGTGAAGAATTTACTACAACATTAAAGGCGGTGCAGTGGCAAGCAGGTGATGATGACTCATCTGGTGAAGATAATGATGGTGTGCCAGATACAGGCGCTGATATATCTGATAACGCAGTGACGCTTAACTTTGGCAAAGAAGTTGATACTGAAACAGCAACCATAACTGATACGCTATATTTGCCAGTTCCGGGGACAGAGGGAACGTTAACCAGTGTAGATTTTACCAATTTTAGTGATGGTGTTGATACTAATACGATGACTTACTCTGAAGTAGGTATTGTTAGGTTTACTGCAACCACTACAAGTTACTTGGGTGCTAGTGACATAACCACAATAGAGCCTTTTGTAGGCCGTTTTATTCCGCATCATTTTGAGTTGACGACAGGTTTTGATGGAGAACTAAAATCTGTTTGTGATCTTACTAGCCCTAGTTCAGAAATGGGTTTCGCATATGCAGGGCAAATGAGCAGTGAAGCGTCTGTAAAAGGCGCTTTGCAATACGAGCTTGAACCTAAATTATTGGTCTCTGCAAAGTCTTCAATTTGTCCTGATGGGGTTTGTTCAACTACAGAAAACTATACTGGTGATTTTATTAAGTTTTCAGCTAGTAATGTTGAATATATTATCCCGACAGAGGACGCTGAAAAAGATGGAGTACTTGGGGTGAAAGTTAAACTCACAGCCAACTTAACAGATGGCACTTTACCTGAAGAAAGCAGTGGAGTGATTACTTACGTATTTAATGCTAATGATAATTTTATTTATCTTCATGAACAAAATGCAGAAATAGCGCCTTTTCCTGCAAAAATTGAGTTAGGGATAGACTCGGTAGAAGATTCTGATGGTGTAGTAGCTATAGATGGTGACGATGATAATGATAATGGCCGTTTGTGGGTATTAACTCCTGAAGGCATAGAAATTCGCTTTGGCAGGGCTTATCTTGAAAATAGTTTTGGTCCTGAAACTTCCACTTTGGGACAGGTGTTATCAATAGAGCATTTTGATGGGACAAACTTTGTCTTAGCCGATGAAGATACTTGTTCGCAATATAACTCTACTAATGTTCGCTTTGGCTTACTTAATGAAGTTAGCCTTGATCCAGATGATATTCCACTTGTTTCGGGAACATTTATAGATATTGATGATTTAGCTGATGGCGTAACTCGGCAAATTGTTTTACCTGCAGCAGGTACCGATAACCAAGGTGAAGTAGAAGTTATTTATAGCATTTATGATTGGCTTAAATATGATTGGGCTTATGATGATGAAGCTATTGATGGATTATATAATGATGACCCTCGCGCCATTGCCACCTTTGGCTTATTTCGCGGTAATGACCGAATTATTTACCAAAGAGAAGTACATTAGTAAAGATACGAGCAAAAGAAGTTACGAGTAACGAACACACTTTAAGGTAAGTATGTTGTTTTCGAAACTATTCAACTATCCACTCGGAACTGTTTATTCTGAACTTTTATTCATTAAAATCAACCGACACAATAGAATTGGCTTTAATAGTCAGGTATGATTGTTCGATCTGTTATTCAAATAATTTTCGCTCTAACTTTTTGCGCTAATGAAGTCGCATTTTCACAGGACATTTCGAGCTTATGTTTAAAAAATTACGCGGTATGTTTTCTAACGATTTATCAATCGATTTAGGTACGGCCAACACCCTTATTTATGTTAAAGACCAAGGTATCGTATTAAACGAGCCTTCAGTGGTTGCTATTCGTCAAGACCGTTCAGGTGGCTCAAAAAGTGTTGCTGCTGTCGGTACTGCTGCTAAGCAAATGTTGGGTCGTACACCGGGTAATATTGAAGCGATACGTCCAATGAAAGATGGTGTTATAGCCAACTTTTTTGTTACCGAAAAAATGTTACAACACTTTATTAAACAAGTGCATAGCAATAATTTTTTACGTCCTAGTCCAAGAGTTTTAGTTTGTGTTCCTTGTGGTTCAACGCAAGTAGAACGACGTGCGATTCGTGAATCAGCTATGGGAGCTGGCGCTCGAGAAGTTTATTTAATTGACGAACCTATGGCGGCAGCTATTGGTGCGGGCATGCCAGTGTCGGAAGCAACAGGCTCTATGGTTGTTGATATTGGTGGTGGTACAACTGAAGTTGGTATTATCTCACTTAACGGTGTAGTTTATTCTTCATCAGTACGTATTGGTGGTGATAAATTCGATGAAGCCATTATCAACTATGTGCGTCGTAATTTTGGTAGTTTAATCGGTGAGGCGACAGCAGAGCGCATTAAACATGAGATTGGCTCTGCCTATCCAGGTGAAGAGTTAATTGAAATTGAAGTACGCGGTCGTAACCTTGCAGAAGGTGTTCCACGTAGCTTTACCTTAAATAGCAATGAGATATTAGAAGCATTACAAGAGCCATTAACCGGTATTGTTAGTGCTATTATGGTTGCGCTAGAGCAATCACCACCTGAGCTGGCTTCAGATATCTCAGAGCGCGGTATGGTACTTACTGGCGGCGGTGCATTATTAAGAGATTTAGATCGTTTATTAATGGAAGAAACAGGTATTCCGGTAGTGGTTGCGGAAGATCCTCTTACTTGTGTGGCTAGAGGTGGTGGTAAAGCACTTGAAATGATTGATATGCATGGCGGTGACCTCTTCTCCTATGAATAAAAAACTGTGGGTCTTCATTGCTATTTAGCACAACTACGGAGTTAAAAGTACTCATTGACTAGCGTCAACTCCGTGCTTTTGCCTTGTACTTGAACTAAATATCGTCGAAAACCCTACAGCTTAGAAAATGTTCTTTATATGCTTTAAAAGACATAACTAACAACTCGTAATTAGAAGCTCGCAATTCGTAACTGGTTTTCTATGAACCCAATTTTTAAACATGGTCCATCCCCACAGCACCGACTTGTCTTGGTGCTGTTTTGTTCTGCCTTACTGATTTTTTTCGATCATAAAATGGCAAGCTTTGAATCTTTACGCGGTTACTTACAATCTATGGTAAGCCCTTTACAATACCTTGCTAATACACCTAAGTTGGCTATGACATGGGTATCAACCAATATAGCTACTCGTCAACAGTTGATGGATGAAAACCAACAATTTCGTTTAAATGAACTTGAATTTCATGAACAAGCTATCCAGCTTGATATTATAAAACAAGAAAACGAACGTTTACGTTCTTTAC
>Ga0105352_1001929_pt1 | contig 10235 bp, 8 predicted proteins | sample EN8Hudsemesocosm_FD_83507 | JGI IMG/M metagenome (GOLD analysis project Ga0105352, IMG submission 83507) | Methane-oxidizing microbial communities from mesocosms in the Hudson Canyon - EN8B Hudson Canyon | ecosystem: Environmental > Aquatic > Marine > Cold seeps | place: Hudson Canyon | collected...
GTCGAAAAGGACGTTGTAGAGGCACAGCTAGAAGCTGTTATTGCCGATATGAAAGAGCCAAAGGTAGCCGTGGGTATGCCTTGGGCTGTTGCTGAATAACTTATTAATAACACGCGGTTAGTCTTTAGCCGCGTCTCTGCCAAACAGAGGGAAGTATGGAAGCTAACGCTAGATTTGACAGACTAGAGGCCAAAATAGATAAGTTGTCAGACGCGATGGTTAAGCTCGTTGCGATAGATACGAAGATTGACGGCCTAATCTCGCACAACAACACACAAGACAATCGACTCAACAAGCACAGTGAAGAGATTGATCAGCACTCAGTTAAGCTAGCAGTAGTGTCAAGATCGAGCGGCGCTAATGAGTGGTTTGTTCGATTGTTAATCGCCGCCCTAGTTTCTGGCGTGGCGTATATGTTAAGAGGATAGGTATGTCGCTTATTTCATTGGATTTACCCGCAGGCGTGTATCGTAACGGTACTGACCTGCAATCAACGGGCAGATGGCGTGACTCTAACCTGGTGCGATGGCATGACAACACGTTACGGCCTATCGGCGGTTGGCGTACACGCAGCGACACAGCTAGCGCGGGTAAGATCCGTGGACTACACGCATGGATTGATAACAGCTCTGACCGTTGGATTACAGCAGGCAGCTACAATAAGTTATACGTGTATAACGCAGGCGGCACTCAGTTTGACATTACGCCTACTGGCTTAACTGTGGGTAATGAGGATGCGCTCAACCCCATTGGTTACGGCAATTCATTTTACGGGCAGGAATCCTACGGCATTGCTCGACAAGAAGCCTCTACCATCACGCCAGCGACTACATGGGCTATGGACTCATGGGGGCAGAATATGGTCGCGTGTTCCAGCTCAGATGGCAAGATATACGAGTGGCAACTAGCCACAGGTACAATCGCTGCGCCTGTAGTTAACGCGCCTGTAGGCTGTAGGTCGATTCTAGTGACTGAGGAACGGTTCTTATTTGCCCTTGGCTCTGGCGGCAACCCACGTTTGGTGCAGTGGTCAGATCGGGAAGATAATACCGTATGGACGCCTGCCGCAACTAACGAAGCAGGTAGTTTAGAGTTACAGACAAACGGGAGGATTCAGTGTGGCGTTAAAGTTCAAAACCAAACACTTATTCTCACTGATACTGATGCTCATGTTGCTACTTACAGTGGCCCACCTTATGTTTATGGCATTGAGCGCGTGGGTACGAGTTGCGGTATTGTCTCAGCTCAAGCTAAGGCCGTGGTTGATGTTGGGGCCTTATGGATGGGCCGCAGATCATTTTATACTTATTCTGGTGGCGCTGTAACAGAAGTGAACTGTGACGTAGCGGATTATGTATTTTCCGATATTAACCATAGCCAGATCAGCAAGGTTTGTGCGGTGGCTAACGCCAACTATGGTGAGGTATGGTGGTTCTACCCCTCTGGTAACTCAAACGAAAACAACCGCTACGTGGTGTTTAATTATAACGATGGCACTTGGGCTATAGGCGAAATCGCTAGAACTGCTGGCGTTGACTCAGGCGTTTACCGACAGCCTATTATCGCATCTGCGAGTAATAATAAATTATACGAGCACGAGGTAGGCTTTAACTACGATGGCGGTGAGCCATTTGCTGAGTCGGGGCCAATCTCAATGGGCAACGGCGAAAATGTAATATCTGTAACTAAAATGATACCCGATGAAAAGACCCAAGGCGATGTTGACGCCACGTTTAAAACTCGATTTTATCCCAACGATTTGGAAAGAACATACGGCCCTTATAATATGTCTAACCCTACCAGTTTACGTTTTACTGGGCGACAGGTCAGGATGCGCATTGAAGGTGTTAATGCTAACGATTGGCGTGTTGGCATTAACCGATTGGAAGTCGTGGCAGGAGGTAGACGTTGAGCCTCCTAGATAACCCACCTAAGCTGATAAACACGAACTGGCAACAGTGGTCGCAACGGACTTCAACGTGGCTTGCAAGGACTCGTAGCGCATTGCGTCATAAGGTCAATGGTGAGTCAGCAGCCGAGGATGGGGTATTACTATGGAGTCAAACAAATAAACACCCAGTTATCTCTGTTGATGGCGCTTTTGTGCCGATTCTAACTGCGCGTGGTTTTACGGTATCTACATTACCTACTGGCGTTATTGGACAGCGCGCTTATGTCACAGACGCATTATCGCCCACCTTTGGCGCTACCGTTATTGGGGGTGGTTCAGTGACTATACCCGTATTTAGAAACGCGACAGTTTGGGTGGTGGGTTAGCCTATGAATGAGCTAGAAAGATGCAGGAAATGGATAGAGGACGCACTTGCCTATTCCGGCGGTACACATACGTTTGAGGATGTCAAATGTGGTATAATCGAGGGGCGATCACAGCTATGGCCTGCCCCTAATTCTTGCCTAGTTACAGAGATTACAACGTACCCGCAAAAGAAGGTTTTGCATATATTTTTAGGTGGCGGTGAGTTGGAAGAAATTAAGTCTATGCAGCCAGACGTTATCGCCTGGGCTAAGGCTCAAAATTGTGAAAGTTTAACGATGAGTGGTCGCAAAGGCTGGTCAAAAGCATTAGCTGATATTGGCTGGAAGTCTCAGTTAGTGTTGCTAGAAAAGAGGTTTTAAAGATATGTCTAAGGGTGGATCAACGACCAGTAAAACAGAGATTCCAGCGTGGTTGGAAAATGCTGCGATTGAGAATATAAATAAAGCACGTAATGTGTCACAGCTTGGCTATACGCCGTACTACGGCCCAGACGTTGCTGCTTTTTCACCTATGCAACAACAGTCCATGCAGTCCACTGGTAATGCGGCTAGCGCCTTTGGATTGGCCCCACAAGGCTTTGATGCCATGGCGGGAATGCCACAGGCTCAAACATTTGCAGGCGGCGTACAAGGCTACTCTAGCGCCCCTCTGTACCAGCAAGCATTAGATCAGTTGCAAGCTAATCGACCAGGGCAGTATCAGGCGATGACGGATATGTTTATTGATCCGTTTACAGGCGCACCCGCGCAGGGCAGCTACAACGCCACACCCGCCCAGGTTGATCAGATGTTTGATCGCACCCCTGCTAATCAGCCCGATTACGCGATTAATATCAATAACTCATCTGCTGGCGATACAGGCGCTTATGTAGACCCAGGGATGAGCGCTACTGATACTATCGGCGGCGTTAACTATCCCAATACCCCACCCCCCGGTATGGTTGCTGGCTCAGGTGGCTTAATGAGCAATACGGATGCAGCAGCAGGCGTCGCAGGAAACTTACTGGACTCAAGTATATACGGTCAGATTTATGAAGGTATTACTGGTAATCCTTTGGCTGGTGGCTCCCCTGATGCGATAGTTTCAGAGCTATCTAATGAAGACTTAAAGCCTCCAGTGGTAGGTACGTCTAACGACTCAGCAGTGGATTATTCAACCATCCCTACTGGGGGAGCTGGTGGGCCAGCAGGTCAGTACCCGCCTCCACCACCCGCTAGTGATTGGGGTTACGATGATGATTACAGCGACCCTAACTTATGGGATTTTAGCGCAGCCGCTTCACCTGCTCCAGAGGTGGTGACTGCGGTGCCTGATACTACATTCCCAATGGGCGCGAAAGAGGATTTAAGCCTTAGTGCAACAGTCACACCTTACAGTGATTCGGCCGTAGAGGTTAGTACGGGCTTGCTGGATATGAAGGAATCTGAAAATGCTTTGCAGGCAGAGGCAGCTAGGCTAGATGCTGAAACTAAGAAAGAAGCCGCAGCAGCCAAAAAGAAGGCTGATAACTTAGCGGCAGCAAAGGCTAGGCAGGCAGCAGATGCTAAAGCAGCCAAGACTAGAGCTAAAGCCGAAGCCAAAAAGAAAGCTGATTATCAAGCAGAGCAGAAATCTAAGGCAGACGCTAAAGCAAAAGCAGAAGCAGCAGTTCAGAGGCAGTTAGACGCAGAAAAAAGAGCTAAAGCTAAGGAAGCAGCAGAGCGCAAGGCTAAGGCGAAAACTAGAGCTGAGAGAGATGCTAAAGCTAACGCAGAAGCTAAACGTATTGCCGACGCCTTAGAGAAGCAAACAAATGAGCTTGCAGCCAAGAAAATAGCAGACGCAGCTAAGAAAAAAGCACAGATAGAAGCGGCTACCAAAGCTAAGGAGGCTCAAGCTAGAAAGGCAGCAGCAGAAAAAAGAGCTAAGGCTCAAGCGGCTAAGGAAGCGGCAGAGGCGGCTAAAAAAGAAGCAGCTCGAAAGGCGCAGGCAGCAGCAGATAGAGAATCAGCAGCTAGGGCAATGGCTAAAGCAACAGCCAAAGCTAAGGAAAAGTATAACAGCAGTGGCCGAAAAGGCTATAAGTTCGGTCTATAGAGGATAAGATTATGGCAGGTTCACCACAAGGCGGCTTTAACGTCAATCAGGCAGCAGCACAAGGCATTCAAAAGGCGGGTTTAGGTGCGTCATCTGAGATGAACTATCGACCTCTAGGCGTCACCCCGACAGGTTATAACGCGGCACAAGCTAGGCCTACAGGCTTTACAGCAGCAGGTGTTGGTTCTCAGGGTTATGACGCGGCGCAGGCGCAGGGCAAGGGCTTTACAGCAGCAAATGTTGGCTCTCAAGGCTATGCGGCCTCACAAACAGGTGCAGCTCCAACCCTATCAGCAGATCAAGTTGCTGCTGGACAAATTGCTGGCTCTAATTTGCAGTCATATATAAACCCGCATGAGGCGCAGGTTGTTGATCAATCGTTAGCTGATATAGAGCGCTCACGCCAGATGGCTCAGAATGTGGGTGGTGCTCAAGCTACATCCGCTAATGCGTTTGGTGGCTCACGCCAGGGTATTGCCGAAGCAGAGACTAATCGAGCCTTTGCAGAGCAGGCAGCGCGAACAGCAAGCGGCTTACGCCAAGCTGGTTATGATCGCGCTACGGCATTGGCTGGACAGGATATTGCCACTCGTATGCAAGCTGGTTTAGCGAATCAAGGTGCGAATCTACAGGCCGGAACAACGTCAGCCCAGCTAGCTCAACAGCGCGCATTACAGAATCAATCAGCACTTAACCAAGCAGGACAGTTCGGTGCAAGTGCGGCCAATCAAGCAGCAAGTCAGCTAGCCCAACAGCAGCAAGCAGCAAGTCAGTTTGGAGCAGGTGCAGCCAATCAAGCCGCATTAGCCAATCAAGCCGCACTTAATCACGCTGGTCAATTTGGCGCTAGCGCAGCTAATCAGGCGACAAGCCAGACCGCGCAACAATTACAGGCCGCACGACAGTTCGGTGCTGGTGCAACCAACCAAGCATCATTAGCGAACCAAGCGGCAATGAACCAAGCTCGACAGTTCGGTGCAGGTCAATCCATGCAGGCACAGTTAGCTAATCAACAGGCAGGTCTAGCAGGCTCACAGCAGCGCTTAAATGCAGGCTCACAGTTAGGTAGTTTGTCTAACTTAGGCTTTGGTATGGGGCAGCAGATCCAAAGCCGGATGGATCAGCAGGGAGCTATGCAGCAAGCGCTACAGCAACAGCTTATCAATGCTGGCAAAGGTCAGTACCAAGGCTTTACTGGTGCGCCAGCTCAGTCTTTACAGTATTTACTACAAGCAATGGGCCAAGCTCCTAATGTCGGATCAACCACGCAGTCAAAGAATCCAGGCCTTTTTGATTACTTATCACTCGGTCTAGGCGCGTACTAAGAGGTTATTATGGCAGGATTATTTGATTTTATTACCAGTAAAGACCCAGCAGACGTAGAGCGCAGGCTTCGGCTTGCACAGGGCATGGCTGGAATGACCACCAACCCTAACGCGGGTTTGCAGGCGGGTATTCAGTCGCGCATAGCTGGCTTACAGGATGAGCGCAAGCTAAAAGCTAAGGCTAATCAAGCTAACAGAACATTTGCGGCACTACAGGCAGCAGGCGTATCGCCAGAAGTACTTGCTATTGCCAAGACAAGCCCTGAGCTAGCTAAAGAAATAACCTCATCTTTCCTAAAGGCTAAGATGGGTACTGGTTATATGCCTAAGTTTAGCGGAGTACAGACTGATTATAAAACAGGTCAGCAGTATGTTATCAAGTCAGACCCTAACAGTAATGCCGCCCCAATACGGATTGATGTGGAGGGTGCAGTAGCGCAAACCCCAGAACAGCAGATTGCTATGGAAACCACAGGTCGCCTTAAAGAGTCTGATATTGCCAAGGCACAGGAAGTTGGTCAACAAGCGTTTGGTCGGGCATCTGTTATTGATGAAATGCTAACTAAACTTGAGATTGCTAAGAGGGCGGTTGGTGATGGTGCTTCTAGCGGCATTATTGCTAGGTATATACCTTCATTTAACGCTGCTACCTCAGAGCTACGCTCAATGGCTAATATGCTAGGTATCGACATTATCAACAGTGCTACCTTTGGCGCTTTAAGCGAGAAGGAATTGCAGTTAGCTTTAAGCACTGGTTTAGATTTATCACTACAAGGTGATGAACTGCGTCAGCATATTGATGACAAGATTAACGCTCAAACCAAGATGCGTAATACTTTGCTAGGCAAGGCCCGTACATTGACCAGCGGTAATAAAACCTACTCTAGCTACATACAGGAAATGAGCGAGGTTGAGAAAAGGCAAACACCTATACTTAATTTCCAATCTCCTGAACCCCAGCCAGCAGGCGGTCTTACAATTAGCCAGAAGCAGATGGATAGTATGACTCCAGATCAGAAGCGGATGTTTGAAGCAATTTTTAAGTAAAGGGTAGCACATGGCACAATTAACAGATGCGCAATTCCAGCTAATGATGGAGGCATTGGAGACAATGCAGCCTGACTCACAAGGATTGCGATTAGTTGTACAGGGTATAACTCTTGGCTTTGGTGAAGAAGCCGAAGCATTAGTTCGCGCCCCATTCCAGAGTGAGAGTTACTCTGAGATTCGTGATAATTTACGCTCAAAATTGAATGCACATAGGGAGCGGGCGCCTTGGGAAGCAGCAGGTTATGAAATGGCTGGCGCTGCAATTCCAGCGATAGCTACTATGGGTATGTCAAGCCCGCTATCTCTTGCTAATGCTGCAAGGCCGCTTGTTCGGGCCGCTCAGATTGGTCTTACTGAGGGCGGTATTGCCGCCGTGGGAACAAGTGAGCGCGAAGGAATTAAGAGCTTAAAAGATGCCCCTTTAGGCATGGGTGTAGGCGTAGTAGCAGGCCCGATGGGATACCTTGGTGGTAAATACCTGGGTGTAGCTGCTGATAGAGTTCTTGAGTTCTTGCGTCAGCGTGGCAGCAAGAAGATGGGCACTGTTGTTGAGAACGAATTAAAGCGTTTAGCAGACCAAACAGGGTTAAGCCAAGATGAGCTTGTAGGTCGTATAGCGGCTGGTGAAACAATGTCAGATGACCCTAACCTACACATGGCCGTTAGGTCGTATATGTCACAGGGTGGTGGGGCAGAGACAGCAATAAGGGCAACCACTCCAGCTAGAGCTACATCTGCAAGAGACTCCGCTAAGAGAGCTGTACAGGTCGGATTAACTGGTCGTACAGACAAGAACGTATTAAAAGCCGCTCATATGAGTCAGGACGAGTGGAAAGCAGCAGAAGGTGGGGCATACAGAGATATATTCGCTGACGCTGGTGAGGTAACTCCAGAGCTATCGCGTCAGGCGCTAGAAGCGGTTAAGCGCATACCTAATGCACTCTCTGAAATGAACAGCCTTTATGGGATACGCAATCTAGTTCCATTATTCAAGACGGCTGATAATGGCTCTATTGAGCTATCACGCATACCTACATTAGAGGATGTAGAGATGATTAGGCGTGTGGCTTCTGAGTCAGCAGGAAACGCTTATAGAGAAGGGCGCGGAACTGTAGGGAGTGAGCTTAAAACACTTGAGATGAATTTAAGATCAAATATTGATAGTTTCAGTCCAGCACTAAGTGATGCTCGCGCTGGATGGGCTAGGATGTCACAGGCTAGAGATGCGTTTGATGCTGGAAAGAAAGCCTTTACTGGTGATGTTGAGGCATTTGAAGTTCTTGCAGAAGGTATAATGGGCTCAGGTGATGCGGCTAAGATCAGCGCTTTTCGTGAAGGTATTATGTCTAGCATTAATAACAAGATGGCCATTGGTGGATCTAAGCGATTCCTTGGCAAGATGGCAAACCCTGAGTCAAGAGAAGGTCGCGTATTTACTAACGTATTCCCGCAAGATCAGCAGAAGAAGGTTCTTGCTAAACTGGCGTTATCAGGAAAGACCCAATTATCATACGAAAAGATAGTTGAGGGGTCTACCACTCAGTTAGCTAGGGATGCTGGAAAGCAACAGGGTTTATCAATAGGTGTGGACGAGATCCTTAGCGCGAGTGCTGGTAACTTATCGTCAGGCATAGGTATTGGCATGAAAGCCATTAAAAGCCTTGCACCTAACTTAACCGACAGCCAGCGCAGACAAATCACTGAGGTTCTTTTAAGTGATGACCCTGATTTTGTTAGATCAGCGCTGAAAGATAGCGGGAAGATGGCCCAACTACAAGAGAAAGTACAGAATTTGTCGCGCATGATTACTGCTGGAGCTACGGGCGCTGCTGCGTACTCTGGAGGCGTGGCAGGACAACAACAAACGCAAGGTTTACTGGGTGAAATGTAATGTCAGATAAAATGTCAAAAGACGATATTCAGGGCGCAATCAAGCAAGCGATTCAAGACGCGATTGATTACGTGGATAGTGACATAAGCCGCCAGCGTGAACGCGCTCAACGGTACTTTGACGGGGCTGTAGATTTAGAGCATGAGGATGGTCGATCTAAAGTTGTGTCTACGAAAGTGCGTGACGTTGTGCGGGGTGCAAAGCCTAGCCTCATGCGCATATTTCTATCGAATGATAAGTTTGTGGAGTTCACTCCTAAAGGCCCAGAGGATGTAGCCAGCGCTGAACAAGCTACGGCCTATACACATTGGGTGTTTAACAAGGTTGGTGGTTACAACGTGCTTAACAGCGCCATCCATGACGCTCTAATTAAGAAAGTTGGTCTAGCTAAGGTTTGGTGGAACACTGAAACTATTGCTAAGTCGCACACTTACGAGAATCTAACCGACGCAGAAGTTCAGATTTTAGCATCTAAAGAGGGCGTTGAAGTTGTTGAACACTCCCAAGAGACTGAAATTGAGATTGACGAGTCTGGTATGGAGGTTGCGCGCAATTCGCACAGTATGGTTGTGTCGCATAAGTATGAAGAGGGGGAAATGGTCATTGAGAGCATCCCGCCCGAAGAGTTCTTTATTGATGGCTCGGCTAAATCAATTGATGATGCGTACATTGTCTGCCATCGCACCGAGAAACGTGCAGGTGACTTAGTGGCGATGGGTTATGACCAGGATGTAGTAGATAAATTATCTGGGCAGGATGATGGAACTGCAAGCGGCGATGAAGAAAAGATTTTGCGTTTTGGTGAGTCAATTGACACCACTTCGGCTAACGATCCCTCAATGCGCGCCATTATCGTCACAGAAGCGTATATGCGTATTGACGTTGAAGGTGATGGTGTACCCACACTGCATAAATTCCTGTGCGGCGGCACTGGGTACGAAGTATTAGAGATGGAGCCATGGGATAAAGTCCCGTTTGCTGATTTTCATGTAGACCCAGAGCCACACGCATTCTATGGTCGCTCACTCGCTGAGTTAGTGATGAACGATCAAGACACGACCACTAGCGTACTTCGCGGTATATTGGACAACGTAGCCCTGGTTAACACGCCCCGCCTTGAAGTTAATGAAGATTTAGTGGAAATGGATGATGTGCTAAACAACGAGATTGGCGCAATCATTCGATCAGAGCAGATCGGTTCTGTTAACCCACTCACAGTCCCATTTGTAGCTGGCTCAACACTACCTGCTTTACAGTATCTAGATATGCTTGTAGAAGAGAAGACGGGTATTAGCAAGATGTCTATGGGCCTTAACGCCGACGCTTTGCAGAACACTACCGCGACAGCCGCAGCGTTAACCGCACAAGCGAGTGCGGGACAACTTGAAGTGATGGCTAGAAATCTCGCTGAGGGCATGAGGCGCTTATTCCAGCTAATGCTGCACGTTGCTGTTAAAAACTCACCAGATGAACAAATGATGCGCCTGAATGGGCAGTTTGTACCCGTTGATCCGAGCGTATGGGATATTGGTATGGATATGGAAATTAATGTCGGCTTAGGCACTGGTCAAGAGGACGTTAAAGCCGCAGCACTCATGCAGACATTCCAAACTCA
>Ga0105352_1001930_pt1 | contig 10234 bp, 12 predicted proteins | sample EN8Hudsemesocosm_FD_83507 | JGI IMG/M metagenome (GOLD analysis project Ga0105352, IMG submission 83507) | Methane-oxidizing microbial communities from mesocosms in the Hudson Canyon - EN8B Hudson Canyon | ecosystem: Environmental > Aquatic > Marine > Cold seeps | place: Hudson Canyon...
GACTGTAGAATGTAAAACCATTAAAGCATCACTGCTAGCAGCTGAAGCATTACACTTAATGGAAGAAAATAAAATCAATGCACTGATGGTTGTTGATAATAACAACTGCCCCGTTGGCGCAATAAATATGCATGATTTACTGCGTGCCGGTGTCGTATAAAGCACCGTATAAAACACTCTAAGCAGCCGAATAAAAAGTCATCTAATTAGGGCCCAACTTAATGCCAACATTTGAAGCTCGTGCAAAACAAATCAAGATTGTCATTTTTGACGTCGACGGAATAATGACCGACGGATCACTTTATTTTTGCGAAGATGGTAGTGAAATAAAAACCTTTAACATTCTTGACGGGCAAGGCATTAAACTACTGCAAAAAGCAGGCATTAAAACCGGCATTATTACTGGCCGCCAATCTAATATGGTAAAAAAACGCGCGTCGGATCTAGGCATTGATCATCTTTACCAAGGCAGAGAAGATAAAATTGTCGTTTTGGACCAACTATTAAAAGATATCGATCTCAGTTATGACAATGTTGCCTACATGGGCGACGATCTTCCTGACTTACCGATCATACGTAGAGTAGGACTGGGAATCACAGTCGCTAACGGCCATCCAACTGTCACTGAGTATGCTTTCTGGCAAACAACCAAAGCCGGTGGTAAGGGAGCCGTACGAGAATTCTGCGATAAACTTTTGTCTGCTCGTGGCGAGTTAGATGAATTACTACAACCTTATCTGAGCTAAGCTGGGTATGAACCGGTCAACACTCGTTTTATTCATTTCGCTACTACTGATAGCTCTCATTTCTGCGTATTGGTTTTTTGATACACAACAAATAACAGAACCGTCATTTACGCACACTAAAGAAGAAGAACCTGACTTCTTTATGGAAAAAGTGAATAGTGTACAATTTAATGAAACGGGTGACGCTCGCTACCGCTTACGAGCCCAGCAACTCAGCCACTATCCTGACACGGACATATCTGAGCTGACGTTTCCTTTTTTAATCATATACCGGGCGGGCGAACCTCCTTGGCATATCAATGCCGACTATGGCAAGGTATTACCAAGCAGTAAATCCGACGGTGAGATTATTGAGCTATATACAAACGTTATAGTTCATCGTGAGCTAGAAGATGGAAATACAGTCACCTTAAATACCGAAAAGTTGATTGTCAAACCTGACCAAGAATATGCCGAAACCGACATAGCCGTAAAAATATCCAGCGGCCCCAGTAAGGTGAACAGTGTCGGAATGAAAGCATTTTTTGCAGAAGACCGCATCGAATTTTTATCTAAAGTAAGAGGCCTGCATGTACCTATTCAGTAACCCCCTGTTCCGGCTTGTATTAATAGGTTTTTTGTTAATTGGTCATGCCTACGCATTGCCTACTGATCGGCAGCAGCCCCTTCATATAGACGCTGACTACGCCAGAATGGACGATGCCAAGGGTATTTCTATTTATACGGGTGACGTCAAAATCACCCAAGGCACACTATTGTTAACTGGTGAAAAAGTAATAATTCATCACAAAGGTGGCGATATCGAAAGTATTTTCACTGAAGGCGATCTAGCCCACTACGAACAGCAACCAGAAACTGAAAAAGAAAAAGTTTATGCTGATGGTGAGATCATTGAATATTACGTATCTAAAGAACAACTTGTCCTAAAGAAGCAGGGCTCTTTTAAGCAAGAAGGTAATCTTATTAAAGGCGATTACATTGAATACAACATTGCTACGGATAAAGTTATTGCGAAAACAGATCCAAACTTACCCGCAATAGAGCACACAAAAACAAACAAAGAACGAGTAACAATAACAATTCAACCAAAAAACCAAGACGAGAAGAAGTAGATTCCATGTCAACGCTCAGCGCACTCAACCTCGCTAAAAGTTATAAAAAACGTCACGTCGTACAAGATGTTTCTCTGAGCATCAATAGCGGTGAGATTGTTGGTCTTCTCGGCCCTAATGGCGCAGGCAAGACAACCTGCTTCTATATGATCGTTGGCTTGGTAAGAGCGGATAAAGGTCGAGTATTAATCGACCAACAAGATATCACTTCTCATCCCATGCATGGCCGCGCAAAAAATGGCCTTGGTTATTTACCGCAGGAACCATCTATTTTTCGCAAGCTGACGGTTGCTGATAATATTATGGCGATACTAGAAACGCGCAAAGGTTTAACCCGGAAAGACCGCAAACTACAGCTAGAGCAATTATTACGAGAATTTCATATCACCCATATCAAAGACAGCTTGGGCATGAGTTTATCGGGTGGTGAACGCCGGCGGGTTGAAATAGCAAGAGCGCTAGCGACCGACCCAGCCTTTGTTTTGTTAGATGAACCCTTTGCTGGTGTTGACCCTATTTCAGTCAATGACATCAAAAAAATTATTCAACACCTGAAAGATAGAAACATTGGGGTATTGATCACAGATCACAATGTACGTGAAACCTTAGATATTTGTGAAAAAGCCTATATCGTTAGCGAAGGCCATATTATTGCAGAAGGTGATGCTGACCATATCCTGTCTCACCAGCAAGTAAAAGACGTATATCTAGGTCACCAATTCTCCCTATAAAGAACAAAACAAAAGCAATAAAAATGGAAAAACACATAGAAACCACTCATCTTCATAGCAACCACCTTCATAACAACTATAATTAACATCAGGCATATAAATTGCTAACCTGAGCATCCTGTTAATAATTAACCTCTGTGTTTACTGTTTCTTTGAGTAGTCAAATATATGAAGCAATCGCTCCAGATTAAGATGGGTCAGCAGCTGACCATGACACCTCAGCTGCAACAAGCCATCAGATTGCTGCAACTATCATCACTCGATCTACAAGCTGAAGTCCAAGAAGCTCTTGAATCCAATCCCATGTTGGAATTGGAAGAAGAAGGCGATCAAGGCAAAAATAACGAAAATAGCGATAGCACAGAAACAACCAACGAGTTATCAACTGCTGATACCAACCTTGATGAGCCCCATGGCGATGAAGCGACTAGCTATGAGGACAGTGATTATCAAGACAACACCTCCTCGGATATAACCGCATCAGGGGAATCAGGCTCTACCGAAGTGGATATGAATCAGGAACAAATGCCTGATGAATTGCCAGTGGATAGTGCCTGGGATGATGTTTACCAGCCCTCAATGCCTGCATCCAGTGGCGGCGGGGAGGATGGCAATTTTGATTTCGAATCACGTAACAGCGCCTCAGAAAGCCTCCAAGACCACCTGTTATGGCAACTCAATTTGACTCCCATGAGCGACGTTGACAGAGTGATTGCCATGTCCCTCATCGACGGCATCAATGATGAGGGCTATCTCACACTCGATATTGATGACATGCTGGAAAGCATGAACCAATCTCTAGCCAACGAAGATGTGGAAATCGAAAACCTTATCGAGCGGGATGAAATAGAAGCCGTGCTTCACCGTATACAGCGTTTTGATCCACCAGGCATTGGTGCGAGAGATTTGCAAGAATGCCTGCAATTACAACTTCAGATTCTTCCGGAATCTACACCTTGGCTACCCCAAGCGAAAAAATTAGTTAGCCAACATTTGGCACTTTTGGGCAGCCGGGATTACACTCAAGTTATGAAGTTGATGCGACTAAAAGAGCCCGAGCTCAAAGATACCATCACCCTGATACAAAGCCTTAACCCTAAACCAGGCTCAGACATAGCTCCTGAGAATACAGAGTACGTGGTACCTGATGTAAAGGTTGAAAAGAAAAATGGCCGCTGGCGCGTAGAACTGAACTCAGAAGCAGCTCCCAAGGTACGTATTAATACCTCATACTCGTCCCTGGTAAAGAAAACTCAGTCCAGTGCAGACACGACCTATCTTAGAAACCACCTGCAGGAAGCACGCTGGCTTATTAAGAGCTTAGAAAGCCGTAATGAAACATTACTTAAAGTATCCTCGCAAATTGTTGAATATCAACGGGGTTTTCTCGAATATGGCGAAGAAGCCATGAAACCTCTGGTATTGCATGATATCGCTGAGATTGTGGGCATGCATGAATCAACTATCTCTCGTGTAACCACCCAAAAATATATGCACACGCCTCGAGGAATATTCGAGTTAAAATATTTTTTCTCCAGTCACGTCAGCACCAGTTCCGGTGGCGAGTGCTCATCCACCGCCATACGTGCCCTGATTAAAAAACTGGTTGCAGCGGAAAATCCAAGAAAACCGCTGAGTGATAGTAAAATCGCAAATTTGTTAGAAGAGCAAGGGATTCAGGTGGCTCGTAGAACCATAGCCAAGTACAGAGAGGCTATGATTATTCCGCCATCGAATGAGCGAAAGCGCTTGGTCTAAACCTCCATCTCAGGAGGCTAGCTAAACAGAAGCCTTAAAAATGGTTTCACTGAACTGCAACAGGAGCGACTATGCAAATTAATATTAGTGGTCAACACTTGGAAGTAACTTCAGCCATAAAAGAATATGTCACCAGTAAAATTGGACGATTAGAAAAACACAATGACACCATTACTAACGTTCAAGTCACCCTAAACATAGAAAAACAACGCCAACAGGCTGAAGCTAAATTAAGCGTATTAGGCGGTGAAATCTTCGCCAATGCAGAACATGACAATCTTTATGCGGCCATTGATAACCTGACCGACAAACTCGATCGGCAGTTAATTAAACACAAAGAAAAGAAAACTAGCCGCCTGCAGGGCGACACTCACTAATAAAAACTAGATACCATGAAAATCCGTGAAATTCTAACTCCCGAGCGCACCTTTATTGGTGTGCTCGGCGATAGCAAGAAACGTGTTCTTGAGAACATTGCCGAATTCATTCAAAACCATTCGAACAATTTAAATGCTCATGATATTTTTGATCATTTAATAAGCCGTGAACGCCTAGGCAGCACAGGTATAGGAAAAGGCATAGCTATCCCCCACTGCCGACTCCCTGGTAGCCAATCGACTTTTGGTGCTCTTATCCGCCTTGACCAAAAAATTGCGTTTGATGCAATTGATGACAAACCAGTAGACATTTTATTTGTTATGCTGGTACCAGAAGAAGCCCATGATGAGCACCTGCAAACGCTAGCAACCATTGCAGAGCTTTTTGATAATGATGAGTTTTGCTCAGCGCTTAGAAATGCATCAGCAGAAAACGAGCTTTATGAAACGGCTACAAACTGGCAGAACAAATAGAATTCACTTTTCATAGATCAACTTATAGGACATTGCCATGCGCCTGGTGGTTATCAGTGGACGTTCAGGTTCCGGGAAAAGTACAGCGCTTCATTTGCTAGAAGATCTTGGTTTTAACTGTATTGATAATCTTCCCGTTAAATTACTTCCAGCTATAGCGGCAGAACTACAACAGGAAAACTCCATTCATGATCGTGTCGCTGTTAGCATTGATGCTCGAAACCAACCTGAACAATTGGAAAGTTTCCCTGACATTCTGAAACAGCTACAAAGCGCCAACCAAGATTGTCAAATTATCTATCTCGATGCATCAACACCCACACTGATAAAACGTTTCAGTGCCACTCGACGTCGCCATCCACTCAGCACAGAACAGGTCTCACTAAAAGAGGCCTTAGAAAAAGAACGACAGTTATTAACGCCCATCACAGATGCGACTCAACTCACTATAGATACGACCCACATGAACATGCACGAGTTACGCGATTTGGTAAAAAAACGCGTTGCACAGCATGAAGGCCAAGGTATTTCTTTACTATTTGAGTCCTTTGGCTTTAAGAATGGCGTCCCTATAGATTCTGATTTAGTGTTTGATGTGCGCTGTTTACCCAACCCTTATTGGAATCATGCTCTACGAGCATTATCAGGAAAAGATGATGCCGTCATTGAGTTCCTGCAAGAACAAGGCTCAGTCAAAGAAATGAAAACAGACATTGAGCAATATCTTCGCAAATGGCTCCCCATGTTCGAAGATAACAACCGTAGCTACATGACAGTCGCTATTGGCTGTACCGGCGGGCAACATAGATCAGTATATCTAGTTGAATCATTAGCCAAATCCTTTAACGAAACATACAATAGCGTGCAAGCACGCCACAGAGACCTAAGTTAGTCATTCGTAACTATGATTGAATCTAATATCGAAATAATCAATAAATTAGGCCTTCATGCTCGTGCAGCAGCCAAACTTGTCTCGACGACATCAGCCTTTAGCGCATCAATCCAAATTGGCAAAGACGGTAAATGGGTAGATGGAAAGAGCATCATGGCGGTTATGATGCTGGCGGCCAACAAAGGCACTACGTTAAAGCTAAAGACTGAAGGGCCTGACGAACAAGATGCGATGAATGCCATAACTCAACTTATTGACGATTACTTCGGAGAAGGCGAATAAGTAAGGCCATGCATTTTAAAAGGGGTTCGAAAATCGGATTTAGTCAGCCTTTAGCTACAAACTTATAGTTACACGCTTATAGTTACACACTTAGTATCGCAAACCTTGCTTTCACAATTTAGCCCTAGGGGCTGCCCCTTCAACCGAAGCTCGACAAAGCGCATTCAACAGCATTATCTTCATCTTTGATATACATGGCTTCGTCTAATTCGCTGGGACGAGCTTTTTAAACTCTCTTAAAATTATACTTAAGCAAATATCACCCTGGCCGACCTATGCCTCAATCTATAGAGCAGCAACAGATTCAACAACAATTACAAGAGTTAAAAGACGCTCTGGATAGCGGCGTATTTGTACAAGTTCGCCGCATGCTGAATAGTCTGCCAGCAGTAGATGTTGCTCGCCTATTAGAATCATCTCCCCCAAAGGCGCGTAATATTTTGTGGGATATGATAGAAGCTGAGCATCGTGCTGATATTCTTCAGCATATAGGCGATGACATCCGCGCTCACTTTCTTAGAAAGATGAATACCAGCCAGCTCACTGCGGTGGCTGAGGAGTTAGACACAGATGACCTAGCTGATGTTTTGCAGCAGTTACCAAACGCGGTTACGCAACAAGTACTTCGCTCCCTCGACACTCAGGACCGGCAGCGTGTAGAGCGTGTTCTCTCCTTCCCCGAAGATACCGCTGGCGGTTTGATGGATACGGATACCATTACCGTACGCCCCAGCAATACTTTAGATGTGGTCTTTCGCTATCTCCGCCGTCACAGTGAAATCCCACCAATGACAGATAATTTATTGGTAGTGAACCGCCGCGATGAGTTTATAGGCTTACTTCCCATCGCCAAAATGCTGGTCTCCGATCTCAGCATCACGGTTCGAGAAATAATGATCACTGAGGTCGAAGCCATATCGGCCGATTTGGATGATGCCGAAGTTGCTACTCTCTTTGAACGCCATGACTGGGTATCCGCGCCTGTTGTGGATAAGCAAGGCAAACTACTGGGTCGCATCACCATTGATGATGTAGTTGATGTTATTAGGGAGGAAGCCGATCACTCACTGATGAGCATGGCAGGACTCGACGAAGATGAAGACACCTTTGCTCCAGTCCTTAAAACCACCAAACGGCGTTCAATATGGCTAGGCTTGAACGTCGTTACCGCCGTCATAGCCTCCATGACCATTGGCTTATTTAAAGACACTATCGAACAAGTTGTCGCTCTCGCCATACTCATGCCCATCGTAGCCAGTATGGGAGGCATTGCAGGGAATCAAACCTTGATCGTTGTGATTCGAGGAATGGCGCTTGGTCAAATAGGTAAAGCCAATGCGCGCTGGTTGATGTCGCGAGAACTCGGCGTAGGTGTACTTAACGGTATCTTGTGGGCATCCGTAGTAGCCGTGATTGCGGTGATTTGGTTTGAAGACCCTCGTATAGGAATTGTTCTCGCAGCAGCCATGCTTATAAATCTAGTAGTAGCAGCGATAGCTGGTGCAGGCTTACCGCTGTTATTACGTGCCCTTAAAATAGACCCTGCGCTTGCAGGTAGTATGTTCCTCACGACCATTACCGATGTCATAGGCTTTATGACCTTTCTCGGTTTAGCAACATTAATTTACGCTTAATTAACATCGCTCAACTCTTACCGTCGGACTGACAAAAGAAACACTCCTAACTATACCCTCTTCGCTTATTCTCCAGCGACGGTCATAGATTCAACGAGAATAGAGCCCGTACGAACACTGCTTCGCAAATCAATATCCTCACCAATCTCCACGATATTTTTATAAATATCACTCAAATTACCTGCAACGGTAATTTCACTGACCGGATATTTAATCTCTCCATTTTCTACCCAAAAGCCACTCGCACCTCGGGAATAATCACCCGTCACAATATTCACTCCCTGGCCCATCAATTCTGTCACCAACAAACCGGTACCCATTTCCTCACACAAGCCTTTAAGGTTTTTATCACCGGTAGAAACAAATAGGTTATGAACGCCTCCAGCATTAGCGGTAGTATCCATCCCCAACTTGCGTGCGGAATAAGTTCCAAGAACATAACTATTCAACACACCATCTTGTACAAAAAAATTATTTCGAGTGGCAACACCGTCACTATCGTAATAGGCGCTGGCTAGGCCTTTTTCTAAATAAGGCTGTTCATATATTTGAACGCCTGCCGGAAAAATGGGCTGCCCTAATTGATCCAGTAAAAAAGAGGCTTTTCGATATAAACTGCCGCCGCTGATAGCACCCATAAAATGTGATAACAACCCTCCCGCTATTTCTGCTGAAAAAACAACCGGATACTTACCTGTCTTCACTTTCTGCGGGTTTAAGCGCTCAATCGTTCTAGCCGCCGCTTTTTTCCCAACGGTTTCAGCCAACTCCAAATCAGAAGCATCTCTTGCAACGGAATACCAATAGTCACGCTGCATATCACCCGCTTGCTCTGCGATAGCAACACAACTAATACTGTGTCGTGTCGATGCCTTTCTGCCAATAAAACCATGACTATTGCCATACACTCGGCAGCCTTGATGACTATTAACCGTTGCTCCCTCTGAGTTTGTGATTAATTTACTCTGAGCATAAGCGACTTCCTCACTATTTTTAGCCAGTTCGATGGCCGCTGCGGTATCAATATCCCATGGATGATAGAGATCCAAGTCCACTTCATTTTTTGCCATTAATGACAAATCTGCCAGTCCAGCAAACGTATCTTCAGAGGTGTATTTGGCAATCTGACAAGCCGCCTTTACCGTATCTTTCAGTGCCTGTAATCCTGTATCAGAAGTACTGGCTGAACCTCGACGTTGACCAAAGTAAACTGTGATGCCGATGCCTCGATCGCGATTAAACTCGACGGTTTCTACGTCCCCTTTTCGTACGGTCGTAGAAAGCCCCATATCTGCACTAACGGCAACTTCAGCCGCGTGCGCACCTTCGCGCCGGGCCTCAGCCAACACAATGGTCGCTACCTCGGTTAATTGATCCTGTTGTGCATTTATATCCAGGTCTAGAACGGCTGGCTCAGTCCCCATGGGTAACGAACTCCTAAAATTAACTGTCGTGATGAATGACACCATTCTATGCTGTAAACAAACACCAGACAATTTAACTGGTAAGCTTTATCATATGCAGCAATTACATTGTTGAAAGAAGAGCATGGTCCCTGATGGATTTCCACGACGAGCCCGAAGAAATAAGCAGAAGCCAGATAAAGCGCGAGATGGAAGCTTTACAAAAAATCGGCACAAGAATTGTTGAACTAAGCAAAGAACAGCTGGCAACCATCCCCATGCCAGACACGCTTGATGTCGCAATAACGGAAGCGAGGCGTCTTAAAAGTCACGAAGGAAAAAGACGGCAGCTGCAATATATCGGCAAACTTATGCGATCCGTGGATATTGAGCCCATCGAGCATGCACTGAACTTGCTCGATGCCAGCTCCAAGGAGCACGCCACCAAACTTCACCAATTAGAACGATGGCGGGACCGCTTAATTAAAGAAGGCGATGCGGTTGTGGGCGAACTGTTAATGAAGTATCCCGATGCTGACCGCCAGCATATTCGCCAATTGATTCGTAATGCGAAAAAAGACCTCACGCTAAATAAGCCCCCTTCTCACAGCCGGAAGTTATTTAAGTACCTACGTGAGTTGGATGATGCGCAGCAAATTCAGCCTTGAGTGTTTCAGGACAGTCGCACTGCAATCAAAACGGGTAGCTACTAACGTCAGCTACCCGTTCCTCCTACCGTAATTTCATCAATTTTCAAGGTAGGCTGCCCCACACCAACAGGTACCGACTGCCCCTCTTTACCACAAACACCGACCCCTTTATCTA
>Ga0105352_1001937_pt1 | contig 10222 bp, 9 predicted proteins | sample EN8Hudsemesocosm_FD_83507 | JGI IMG/M metagenome (GOLD analysis project Ga0105352, IMG submission 83507) | Methane-oxidizing microbial communities from mesocosms in the Hudson Canyon - EN8B Hudson Canyon | ecosystem: Environmental > Aquatic > Marine > Cold seeps | place: Hudson Canyon | collected...
GGTACAGAAGCAACCATGAGTGCCTTGCGTTTGGCTCGTGGCTATACCGGGCGCGATAAAATTGTTAAGTTTGAAGGCTGTTACCATGGTCATTCAGACTCTTTATTGGTTAAAGCGGGTTCAGGGGCTTTAACTTTAGGCGTACCTAGTTCACCAGGGGTTCCAGCAGCATTAGCCGCTGATACCATTACCCTTACTTATAATGATAGCGAATCAGTTAAGCAAACTTTCGCTGAGATAGGTGATCAGATTGCCTGTATTATTGTTGAGCCTGTTGCCGGTAATATGAACTGTATTCCACCTGTTGAAGGTTTTTTACAAACTTTACGTCAGGTTTGTGATGACCGTGGCAGTGTTTTAATTTTTGATGAGGTCATGACTGGTTTTCGTGTGGCTTTAGGTGGCGCGCAAGCTGTTTACAGTGTTGAACCTGATTTAACCACCTTAGGTAAAGTCATCGGTGGTGGCATGCCTGTCGGGGCTTTTGGTGGTAAACAAAAGATAATGGAATCTTTAGCGCCTTTAGGCCCTGTTTATCAAGCCGGAACACTTTCGGGTAACCCTGTGGCGATGGCTGCGGGTTTAAAAACCCTGGAGCTTATCTCTCAAGCTGATTTTTATGACACGTTGGGCGGGATGACTGAAAAATTAGTCAATGGTTTAAAACAAAGAGCAGAGCAAGCGGGTATTTCCCTGTCTGTTAATCGAGTAGGCGCAATGTTTGGGCTGTTTTTTACTCAGGAAGAAAAAGTGAGTTCTTTTGCGCAAGTGATGAGGTGTGATCAGGAGCTATTTAAACGCTTTTTTCATGGCATGTTAGAACAAGGTGTTTATCTAGCCCCCTCGGCTTTTGAAGCAGGCTTTGTTTCTGCTGCGCATAGTGATGAAGATATAGAAAAAACCTTAGATGCAGCTAGTGTAGTTTTTAAATCGATAGCTACTTAGCACTGTATTAAGGGGGGCTTTTAAGAAGCCCCCTTTTACAGGTATTTGCTAGGAAGGAGCAGTGCTGTTGACTTAGGAAGTGAGGCTAAAGCCTCACTTCCTAACATGCCTTTGAGTCCTTTTTGTCTTAATCCAACAGTATTAATGGGGGGGCTCTAGGAGCCTGTCGAAATCAGCCCTTTTAAAGGTATGGATAACCCTATTGGATTCTATTTGTTTTGTCGGCAATAATCAGAGCCATAATATTCCTAATAGACAGGGATTTTCGACAGTCTAGAATGGCTCTCTTCGTGAATAGGGGGATCAAGTTGTTTGAATTACTTGGGTTTATCATACTGACCAATAAGAAAAATCAATGGATATTAATTTAATCCCTACTCTCGTTATAAGCACTGCTATTAGCCTGCTTTTGTTGGTCCTGGTGTTTCTATTCTGGCGCGCAAAAAAACAGCTGGCCCAGCAAATTTTGCAAAAGGATGAGCTCAATCAGCAATTAGAATTAAAGCTGGCGATCAGTAGCGAAAAACTCAAACAATATGAACTGCATGCAGATGATTATCAGCAACTGCAGCAGCAGCTAATTGCCAGTAAAACGGAAAATGCTACTTTGCAAACCCTGTTGCAAGCGCAAGAAAAACATACAAATGAAAAAATACAACTACTACAGAATGCGGAACAGCAGTTAAAAACTGAATTTGAAAATTTAGCCAATAAGATTTTTGAAGACCGTAGCAAACAATTTTCTGAGCAAAACAAAACCAGCATGGAGCATATTGTCGGCCCGATTAAAAGTCAGCTAACTGATTTTAAGGCACGAGTAGAGACCGTCTACGAAAATGAGACTAAAGATAGAGTTTCTTTACGCGAAGAAATTGTCTCATTACGTCGTGATACCGAAAAAATGAATCAGGAAGCCTTAAACCTGACTAGAGCATTAAAAGGTGATAAAAAGGCTCAGGGTAACTGGGGCGAAATGATTCTGGAAAAGGTGCTGGAACAGTCTGGTCTGCGGAAAGGGATAGAATATGAAACGCAAGGCGCTTTTAGAGATGAAGATAATAATCTGTTTAAGCCTGATGTGATTATAAGGCTGCCAGATGATAAGGATGTGGTGGTCGATTCAAAAGTGTCTTTATTGGCTTATGAGGCCTATTGTTCGGCAGAAAATGATCAGCAGGCTACTGATGCCTTAAAAGCACATATTAAATCGGTTAGAGATCATATTAAAGGTTTAAGTGATAAACACTATTCTGCTTTAAAGGGTTTGCGTTCCCTCGATTTTGTATTGCTATTTATGCCGATAGAGTCGGCTTTTATGACTGCTTTTCAGGCCGATGAAAAGTTATTTACCGATGCTTTTGAGCATAAAATTGTTGTCGTTACCCCAACAACCCTGCTGGCAACATTAAAAACCATTGAAAATATCTGGCGTTATGAGCGGCAAAATGAAAATGCCAGAATGATTGCTGAGAAAGCAGGAAGTTTATATGACAAAATTCGTGGTTTTGTTGAAGACCTGGAAAAGCTGGGGAATCAGTTAAGTACGGCAAATAAAACTTATGAAGGGGTGATGAACAAGTTAACAACAGGCCAGGGAAACTTAGTGCGGCAGGCCAGTAGTTTTGTTGATTTGGGTGTTAAGGTTAAGAAAACATTGCCGAAAAGTCTAACTGAGCAGGCAGGCGTAGATCAACAATAGCGACTACTAAAATTTTCCTGTTTTTAACTTGGTATTCAGTCTATTGGCTCCGACTAATGCCAAAACAAGGAATGAGCCAGGGGTAAAAATAGCAACAGCTAAAGTGGCCGATAGTTTTAGTTTATCTTGTCTACTGTTAGTCGCGGGTCGGTAGTTATTGGCAACAGGATATCTAAGCGCTCCACATGACTGGCATAGAGGAGTATCTTGTTGTTCTTTAGCGTCACAAAATGAACAGTTAGCCATAGACTTCACCTTAATTAAAGACTTTAAGTCATTAAAAGTATTGCGTCATTTAGATAGTAACAGAAAAAATAAATGTTTCAAGTTAGAAAAGCACTTTAGCACAGTATAAATGGAATAGTCTTGGAAATTGACAGTTTTTCTATCCATCAAACCAAAGTTGATGATGGACTAGATTTAGATAACAACCCAGTTGATAGCAATGGAGATCAGTACGCTGTATTTGAGGTTTTAGATAAAGATGAAGCTGGGTTGATTTGTATAAATTTAATCAGCAGGGTGGTTTTGAGAAAGCATTAAGGCAAGCAGCCAAGACACGAGGAGGGTGATTATTTATATAGGAGAAAATAGTTTCCTCCTATATAAGTAGAGTGCTGCTGTTAGTTTTCTGAGTGTTCTTTAAGACGAAAATTGTCACCATAGGTTGTATCTAAATCAAAATCATCCCAGATATATTCAGGTTGAACGATAGGCTTTGTGAGTAGCGGTGCAGTCACTAAATCAGTTAAGCCAGTCATCATTCTACCAACGGTATGCACGATTCCTTTTGCCAGGCCGCCAACACTACCAAGAATAATATTACTGTCATTAGTGGTATTGATAATATTTTTAGGAATTTCAAGAATAGCGGTTGTCATATTGGTAAAGCCATTCAGTGCTTTATCACCAACCTGAGAGCCATAACTTTGTGGCTGTTGTTCTGCAAAGCTTGATGATGAGACTAGTAACAGACTCAGTAACAAAATTGGAAAAGTAAATTTTTTCATAGCATATCCAGTCTATTGATTGGTTTAATAACAGATTTTGTAATTATTCAGCGCAAAATGATGGATATTGCTTTTAAGCAAGCTCCGTCAATACAACATTGAAGGAATCTTAGTACATTTTCAAATTACCCTGAGTAGATATTAGTTTTTAAGTATAGCAGAGCTTTTTATTATTTTTTTAGTGCCTTGGCAAAAGCGCTAGCCATGGTGCCTTGTGCTTCTATGGCCTTGCTAGCCGCTTGAGGTTTTTTCGTTTGTTGTCCCTTGTTGCGTTTATTTTCAGATGTTTTTGCTACTTCATCAGTTGTTCGTTTCATGGAAAGGGCAATACGTTTACGAGCAATATCAACTTCAAGGACTTTAACTTTAACCATTTCACCTGTTTTAACCACATCCCTGGGATCTTTTACAAAAACATCGGCTAAATGAGATATATGTACCAGGCCATCCTGATGTACGCCGATATCAACAAAAGCACCAAAGTTAGCCACATTTGTCACCACACCTTCAAGCATCATGCCTGGCAGCAGGTCAGAAATTTTTTCAATACCTTCTTTAAACTGGGCACTTTTAAATTCAGGGCGAGGGTCTCTGCCTGGTTTTTCCAGTTCCTGAAGAATATCAGTTACGGTGGGTAAGCCAAACTCCTCACTGGTATAGTTTGCAGCTCTTAAGCCACGTAAGAAGCTACTTTGTCCTATCAGTTCTGCAATAGCTTTTCCTGTATCGTCAATAATGGCGTTAACTATAGGGTAGGACTCGGGATGGACTGATGAGGAGTCTAATGGGTTTTTACCTGCCATAATACGTAAGAATCCAGCGGCTTGTTCATAGGCTTTTTCACCTAAGCGCGGGACTTTCTTGAGTTGTTTGCGATCACTAAAGGGGCCGTTTTCATTTCGAAAGGCAACGATATTTTCGCCTACGCTGGCAGATAAGCCTGAGACTTGTTTTAGTAAAGAGGCTGAGGCTGTATTTACATCTACGCCTACTGCATTTACACAGTCTTCTATAACAGTGTTTAAGCTACGGACAAGTTGAACTTGGTTAACGTCATGCTGATATTGCCCCACACCTATGGATTTAGGGTCAATTTTAACCAGCTCAGCCAGCGGATCCTGCAAGCGTCTGGCGATAGATATAGCACCACGAATAGTGACATCTAACTGAGGAAACTCTTTGCTGGCCAGTTCTGATGCCGAATAAACCGAGGCCCCCGCTTCTGACACCATGATTTTTTGAAATTTTAAATCTTTATGTTGCTTCATTAGGTCGGCAACTAACTGGTCGGTTTCTCTGGAGCCTGTGCCATTACCTATGCTGACTAAATCGACCTGATGTTTTGCAATCAATTTTGCCAGGCTGTTAATGGATGCATCCCATTGATTTCTGGGGGCATGAGGGTAGATGGTATCAAAATCTAATAATTTTCCCGTCGGGTCAACTACAGCAACTTTAACTCCAGTTCTAATGCCTGGGTCAAGCCCCATGGTCGCTTTCGGGCCAGCTGGCGCGGCTAATAATAAATCTCTTAAATTACTGGCAAACACTCTGATAGCCTCAAGCTCAGCTGCTTCTCGCAAACGTAATTTAAGGTCTAAATCTATGCGGGTAAATAATTTAATTTTCCAGGCTAATCTGGCTGTTTCGGTTAGCCAGATATCGGCTGGTGATGAGTTAGCTGTAATGTTGATATGGCGGGCAACTAGCAGGGCGCAGAGTTGGTGCTCAGCTTTATCATCTAAACCAGGCTTTAAGCTGAGTGAAAGCAGGTCTTCGTTACGGCCTCTGAATAAGGCTAATGCTCGATGCGAGGGGATCTTGTTGATGGCTTCCTGATAGTCAAAATAATCTTTAAATTTTGCCGCTTCTAATTCCTTGTTTTTCACCACCACCGAATGCATGATGCCATTGTTCCATATCCGTTCACGGAGTTCAGTCAGCAACTCAGCATCTTCGGATATGCGCTCCATAATAATTTGTCTGGCGCCATCCAATGCAGCTGTTTCATCATTAATGCCTTTTTCTACATTAATATAATGAGTTGCCAGCTGTTCAGGGATGACGGAGCGGTCAGCATAAATGGCATCCGCTAATGGCTCCAGACCTGCTTCTCTGGCAATTTGTGCTTTGGTCCGGCGTTTAGGTTTATAAGGTAAATATAAATCTTCTAATAATGTTTTAGTCTCTGCCTGGCGTATTGTTTTTTCTAATTCAGCTGTTAACTTGCCCTGAGAGGCAATGCTTTCAAGAATGCTGTCTCTACGACTGTTTAATTCACGCAGATAATTTAGGCGCTCATCAAGGGTGCGAAGCTGTATATCATCCAGCCCGCCAGTGAGCTCTTTTCTATAACGTGAGATAAAGGGAACGGTTGCGCCTTCATCAAGTAAAGTCACTGCGGCTTCGACTTGTTTGATGTTAACGGCTAATTCGTTGGCAATACACTGGATAACGTCCATTTTAACTTTCTTAAAAGTGAAAAAAACTGGCATTGTAGCAGTAATAATGCTGTTCTGGCGTATTTCAATTGCTGTATTATGAGGAACAAAGTAAGTCATTATTAGTTTTTTAACAACGAGGAAAAAATGAAATCAAGAGACCGTCGCCAGGGTGTCGTTTTAGTTCATACAGGAGAGGGTAAAGGTAAGTCTTCAAGTGCATTTGGTATGGTTTTTCGTGCTGCTGGCTGGGGGATGAAAGTGTGTGTGATTCAATATATCAAAGGTAAGTGGCAAACGGGTGAGCAGAAAGCAGCTGAGCGTTTTGACAATATCGAGTGGCATGTATTGGGCGATGGCTTTACCTGGGATACCAAAAACCCTGAGCAGGATATAAAAACCAGTCGTGAAATTTGGGAGTTTAGTAAGCAAAAAATCCTGTCCGAAGAGTATGATTTTGTATTGCTGGATGAGATTAACTATTGCTGTGGTTATAACTGGATATCCGGGGCAGAAATTGCCGAGTTTATTGGTACTGAAAAGCCATCCTGGATGCATCTGGTTATGACTGGGCGCAATGCTGCCGCTGAAGTTATCGAGGTGGCTAATACGGTCACAGAAATGAAAAAGCTAAAGCATGCGTATGCCGAGGGCATTAAAGCAGAGCAGGGTATTGAGTTTTAATTGCCCCTTAAGTGATAGAATCATTGCGTATATATGGTTTTTATAATATATTGATTTGCAAGTTTAGAATAATTATAAGTAAACAAACAGGAGAATATAATGGGTGAAATAACTGGCGCGCAAAAGTTAATGATTGCAGTTGTTGCAGTTTTTGCTATGGGGTTCTTTATGGTGGGTTCAAATAAAGAACAATCTGATGAAGATAGAAAGTCTGCGGCAATGATTCGTGATAGAGCTAACATGAACCGTATCGCTGGACAAAAATGTCCCAAATTAATAAAACAACATACTGGATCATCGATTACATCTTTAGTGGCTAATACTAAAACTGATAATTCAACTTACTTGACTTATGAATATAAAGGTGAAAAAGGAGATAACTATAAAGATGCAAGCTGTACATTATCATTATTAGATGTTGGCGGCTTTGGTATTTCTGCATTGGTTATCGATGGTAAAGACCTAATTGACCGTAAGTAATACACTCCTCGGACATTTGTAATCAAAAAACACGCCTGAGTTCGCTGATGAATGCGAGCTCAGGATGCTTGTAATACGCTTAATCTCTCTTCCCCCTCTGAGCCCTCTAAATCTTCAAATAGTGAAGGTATTTTTCATTTACTCTTCAGCACCTGTTATTCTCAAATAAGCAGATAAAATAGAATCTTTAACAAATCGTTTAATCCTGATAAAAATACTCAGTAGAAAAGTATATTAAATCAGCGTATAAGAATAGCCGTATATTCGAATAAACGATAAAACTAAACCTGCTGGAAGGTAGGGGCTGAAAGTCACGTATCCATAAGATGGAAAGACGGACTACCGCAAAAAACCTGCGTTAAGGTTAAATGATGTTAGAACCAATCGAATTGTTTTTTGGTTGGGTAGTTAACTGAAACATAAGGTGAAATTTAAAATGAAAAGATTAACAATATTTTCAGCTTGCTTTGCTTTCCTTTTTTTTGTAGGTACAGCGCAAGCAAGTCTGGTAAATGTCTCCATCAGTCCTGATGATTGGGGGTTTAGTTCTTATACTGCACAGGATTCTCCAACACCGACAATAACTCAGGTTGGAACAAGCTTAAGAGGGACGGTGCTAACGGCTAATGCTGGCTCAGCTTATGGGATGGAGATAGAAACAAATAATAGTTATAACTTTCAAAATGCAACATTGCGCTTCAAGTGGCGGGTGAATGGTTTGGGTAGCTATTCCCAGGCTTCAACACACCTTTCATCTAGCGACGGAAATGTCAGCCATAAGATTTCCAGTAATGGGGCGGATGCTTCATTTACTACTCATCATAGCTTTGCTGGAAGCCAGACAATTGCTGATAATGTATGGCTGTATACAGAAATAACTTATCAGCCAGCGGGGCTTGATTTTTCTGTTAGCTATGATGGCTATGATTCTAGTCCTATTTCTTCGGGTACAAATGCTTATACTTCAGTAAGCTGGGATAGGCTTGACGATGCAGTGTTCAGGTTTCGTTTAGTCGACAACTATAAAGCGAATCAATACTTTGAGCTTGATGAGGTGAGTATTATAGCTCCAGAGGTAGTGCCGCTACCTGCTTCTATACTCCTTTTTGGCAGTGCTTTTTTTGGGCTTGTTGGCATTCGCAGGAGAAATAACAAGGGCTGATATATGTTGGAAATAGCAAGCCGGCACATGCAGAGACGAGCTTTTACAAGGATCTCTAATTTGTTCATTGACAATAAGCGCTTTAGGTGACAGTATTAGAAGGCGGTTAAATAGTAATAAAGTAATTTAGCCGCATAACTTGCTCTCTTTTCGTTTTTTCACATGACATAAAGTAGACCGCAAAAATATTTAGCATGCTAAGCATGATGTTTATTTTAAATATGAGGGTCTAGTTTAAAATGTTGAATTATAGAGAGCCCATACTCATAACTAGAATAGTAACTATTCAGCTAGTTTGAAGCTGACGGTATAGGGAATTGATTTATAAGGACGCGTATACGTTTATGTGAATTCTGCTGTAGCGTTTTGTTACAGAAGCCTGATAAATCAACGCACCTCCACCTACAGAAAAAATACGCTGAGTAAGCACTTAAGGAGCATCTGAAAAATGGCTGAAGAAGAAAAAAATAATAACAGAACTTATATTCTTATCGTTGTGGTCTTTAGTTTTTTTGCAATTGGACTGGTAACAATATTAAAAAGCAGAGAAACTGAGCATTTGAATTACAGCGACAACACCTCGGTAGAGCAAGAAGCTATTTTATATGAGGGAGCTAAACGATATAATAATGTTTTTGAAGAATAAAATTATTATATCTCCCCCTGTTAACATTCGGTAACAGGGGGAGATTAAAAATACAGACTAAGTAATAACCGTAGGCTCTGTTCTAGCTGTACGTTTTTTAACTTCACAGAACTGCTCAGCCAGATCAATTAAGAAAGCCAAAGCTTCTTGAGCATCCTGATCATGCTTACTGGTATCAGCTTCAAACCTTTCCAGATAAATTCTCAGGGTTGCGCCTACTGTCCCCGTACCTGACAAGCGGAAAATAATACGCGAACCATTTTCAAAACCTATACGAATACCTTGATTATGACTGACACTGCCATCTACCGGGTCGGTATAGCTAAACTCATCGGCATATTTAACGGTATATTCAGCAAATGATTGACCCGCCAAGTTGGGAAGTTGCTGACGTAAATGATCAACAATACCATTGGCAATTTCCATATCAACGGCTTCATAATCATGGCGACAATAAATATCGCGGCCAAAAGTTTGCCAGTGATCAATCACAATATCTTCAACTGACTGGCGTTTTTTAGCAATTAAATTCAGCCAAAATAACACCGCCCATAAGCCGTCTTTTTCTCTTACATGGTTAGAACCAGAACCAAAGCTTTCTTCACCACATAGGGTAATTTGACCATCATCTAGCAGATTACCAAAATATTTCCAGCCGGTGGGGGTTTCAAAACAGGGGAGACCTAATTTATCGGCTACACGATCAACTGCCTGACTGGTCGGCATGGATCTCGCGACTCCGGAAATACCTGATGCATAGGCAGGTATATACTGTGCATTTGCGGCCATAATGGCTAAGCTATCACTGGGGGTAACAAAGACATTTGCACCCATAACCATATTACGGTCGCCATCACCATCTGATGCCGCTCCAAAAACAGGCGGATTATCTCCGAACATGGCCTTAGTTAATTCCTTTGCATGGGCCATATTGGGATCAGGGTGGCCACCACCAAAATCTTCTAGTGGGATACCATTAATCACAGTACCTTTAGGCGCACCTAGAATATCTTCTAAAATACGTGTTGCATAGGGGCCTGTGATGGCATGCATGGCATCAAAACATAAGGTGATGTAGTTTGATGAAATGCAGTCTTTTAGTAAATCAAAGTCGAATATGCTCGCCATTAACTCGGCATAATCATCAACTGGGTA
>Ga0105352_1001942_pt1 | contig 10205 bp, 7 predicted proteins | sample EN8Hudsemesocosm_FD_83507 | JGI IMG/M metagenome (GOLD analysis project Ga0105352, IMG submission 83507) | Methane-oxidizing microbial communities from mesocosms in the Hudson Canyon - EN8B Hudson Canyon | ecosystem: Environmental > Aquatic > Marine > Cold seeps | place: Hudson Canyon | collected...
ACAACAAATTCAGCTGGCGCAGAATATAAACCAGTTAAAAGAGCTGTTTAAGGTTCAGGTCAAACAACTGCAAAAGAATCACAAACACCAGTGGTTAGAGTTAAAAGGTACACTGGCCTCTCGTCATTCGGGCATCCGGGATGACCTGCATTTCTCAGGCTTAAGTCGCCTGCACTTGAAACAAACCTGGCGTCACATACCGGTAATTGACAGAACGCCCAGTCGTGTGGGGTTTAACTGGTATAACTCGGGCCGCAGCATTCAAAAAATCAGCGTGCAGCAGGCGCATGAAGCCCTACTGAGACTAGACACCTCCAGTGTGCATATTCAAACCCAGCTCAATCAACTGGCCCAAATGAATTTAAATACACCTTTGGCCAAAGTACAAAACCTGGCGCCCACAATGCGTGCTAATCTTTTTTATGAGGATCAGCAATTTCCCGAGCGCCAGGCCATGAATGTATCTCTACCCATATTATTCAAACGCTGCCCCAAGCAGGAGCTGCCATCACACAATGAACCTGAGCTGGTGGCGCCCTTAACTCGAAAACGCGCGGTACGCAGTGACCGTACCATTGAAGACCAGGCTTTTTTACCCAGTATTCGTGTGCATAGGTACAGTTAAAAATATGAATATTTTTGGCCACCGAGGTGCCAAGGGCCTGGTTATGGAAAACAGCCTGCACGGATTCTTATTTGCAATCGATCAGGGCATCGACCGCTTTGAACTGGATATTCGCTTAAGCAGCGACAATCAACTAATGGTGGTGCATGATGAAAAATTACAACGGCTGGCCAATAGTCCGTTAAGCGTTAGTAAAAGCAGTGCCAGTGTTCTATCACGAACCCGCCTTAAAGGTACTCAACAGGGCATACCCACCCTTGAGCAAGTAGTGGCCGCTTGCCCATCGGTACTTCATTGGCAATTTGAAATTAAAACCCGGTTCAGTAATCCAAAGTTTATTCGCCCCATAAAACGCTTGATCGAAAAATATCAACTGCACGATAAAGTCACGATCACCAGTCAACACGTGGGCACTCTAAAAATATTTAAACGTGTTTTACCGCACATTAAACGGGGGTATGTGCAAGAACGGCTTTGGCAAGGAGGCATCAAGACCGCTACTAAATACGAATGCAGCATGCTAGTGCTTAACAAGAGTTTGGCCCGGAAAAAATACATAGAAAAAGCTCAGCAGCAGGGTCTGCACGTGAGTGTTTGGACTGTAAATTTAAAAGAAGATATGCAGCGTTTGTTAGGCTATCAAGTGGACAGTATTATTAGCGACATACCAACCCTGGCGTTAGAAGTGCTAGCGCAGCACACTAAGCCATCCTAATTTATTAACCTTTATCTCTACTTTTTCTATGTGAACAAACATGAAACACACACCCATTCAGCTCCACTGCCTTTTAGCTATTACAATTATGACTCTAATGACTGGCTGCAGCACTTTGCCACAAACGCCACCCGGCGTGTACCAAGGCCAGCTGGCTCCCTGCCCCACTTCAGATAATTGCGTCATCAGTGACCATCGTGATGCTGCTCATTACCTACCGGCTTGGAAAATAAAACAAACACCCAAACAAGCTAAGTTTAGGCTCATGGCTATTCTGCAACAGCATCCCAATATCCAGGTTATTTCACACAGTGAGTTTTATATTCATGGCCAATATCGTTCAAGCTGGTTTGGATTTATTGATGATCTTGAATTTTTAATAGAAAAAAATGCCGTGCAAATACGCTCGGCTTCACAGTTGGGTTACAGCGACTTTGGCACCAATAAAAAGCACTTATTGAACATTAAAAATGCATTCGAAAAACCATAGGAGCCTCGTGCAAGTAGGCTTGCACGAGGCAGATAAGTTTAAAACATGTCTTTAAACGGGTTATCCTGAGGTAATTCAATTTTGTGTTTAAAGCCCGGCATAGCCAGAAACTGGTTGTTGAGTTCTATTTTAGATTCGTCAATCATATCTTCGCCAAAGCGATAAATAACCTGTAGATCCCCCTTACTGGCCTTGTCATCATAGTCTTTAGCTTGCTGGCGAGTGAGATCACGCTTGGACTGGTAGGCCTTCATGGCGGCCTCACCATAACGCTTGCCAAGCATTTTTTCGGCTACTTGAGGCGACAGCACTGTGGCGGTAGCATTGTTGCCGCCAAACCCTTTGGAATTCAAAAACGCCACATCCCAGTCACCAATTGCGCGCTGGTTATCTTGTAAACAAATATCTATTCGATCTTGATTAACATCCTCGGCAACTTTACCCATGGTTTTAATACCTGGCAAAATACCGTGTTTAAACACACCCAGGCTGGCCATGAGTTGGTCAGCGCTGGCGGGGGCCAGGGAATGACCAATATAGGATTTCACCGCTGTAACTGGCCAATCTTTAATGGCAAAAGCCTTAGCCACACAGTCAAAGATATTAGACTCGGTAACCCTATTTTGCGGAGTACTGGAGCCGTGAGCCTGGATAAAACTGCGCTTTTGAACCGCTTCATCGCCCAGCATGGCACGCGCTGCGGCTACCGCCTTGGCCATGGTCACATAGTTGCCGGCACCGGGTGAGGATATGGATTTCTTATGACCATCGGCGTTCACAAAGATGTCGGTCACGGCGCCGTGAATATCAGCTCCCAGCTCCATGGCTAGGGCATCGTCCATCAACACTGCGTACTGGGTGGACTCGGCCATGGTAAAACCACAGTTATCTCCAAACGGGCGGCTGGAGTGGCGGAAGTTCACCTCCTCCACACCGTCGAGCTTTTTCAATCCAGATTCGGTTGCCAGGGCACTCATAGTGCCGTAGCCATCTATTACTTCCGGAGTAATGGGCGCTTCGCTGTTGCCCACCACTACCACGCGGCGACGTCCACTGGTGATGTCTTCTACGCCGGCTCGAAGGTTGTATAAAAAACTGGCACAGGCACCGGTAATGGCACCGGTTGAACCAACACTGCCCAATACGTAAGCATTTACAAAGTCGGCCGCCATACTGTTAAGCCCCAAAGGACACTGCTTGGTGGTGACGCGCCCCCCTTTTAGGCGGGCCTGCAACATGCCTCCTAGACCCAATTCATCCAGCTGGCTCATGGCACTACTGGAATACACGGCTATCTCGTCCGGCTTCACAGAGTCCTTGATGGTGTGCCATGGGATACCAATAGAATTAATGGCGTCACTGGCACCCAGTACCGCCATTTGTAGGGCGCGGGGGTGAAAGCGTGATTTGTAGTGTTGGCCAGGATCAAATCCAGATGGCAATTGGCCCGCAGATTTTACCTGGGTTTCACGAAAGGTATCGACTTTGACATTAAGCTCGCCGTTAAACACCACCTTTACTTGTTTATCCTCTTGTTCGGTCACCTGCCAATGAGCTGGAATGGGGTTAGGTAGTTGCTTTTTGTCCACTATAAATTCTAGGGCCTGCCCACTTGAATGGCTCATGTTCATATTTTGCTGCCAGAGCAACGCATCCACATCATAATATTGACTCTCAATGCGACGAACCAGGGTACGATCTAAAATCATGGCACCGAGCTTTTCATCCACTTGTGCCAGAGTGAAGTGGGTGCCGCTTTCATCTATATATTGGTCGTCGCTAAACGTTAGTAGCCCCATTAAACAGGCCAAGTCTGCCAGGGTTTGCTGACGCTGGGGCAGAGGTAAACTCTCGATGACCATGCGCTGATAGCCTCGGTGAAATGAGCTGCGCCCAGCTGAATTATATCCGCCAAAACCTACAATAACCGGCAAACGTGCCATGAGACCTCCTGCAATAAAAACTGATGATATGGCCATGAGGTTTAACTCGCTCAGGTCCATGTAATTGCAATAAGTCTAAGTACAAACGCAAAATGCAGCATTGCTATACTAGCCACCAGACTGGCCATATTGGCCAAACCCCAAAAGCCTACAAGTTTTTACGCTCAAATATCCCTGCCAACCCCTATAGCACCTGGCCTTTAGGCATAATAGCCAGATATAATGGCATTTTGGCCAAGCTATAGCCGAATGATCCTTGTTATGCAAAATAGGCGTCACGGTTTATTTAGAACCCAGCGTTACATTGCTTACTTAAGGTTTGCCCAGTTCATGAATAACATTACTTTCTTTTATTGTGACCAGATGTTGACCACCAGCGCCTCGTTGCCTTTGGAGATGCTGAAAGCCGCCGAGAGTGCCGCCCAGGTTGAGAGTCGCCAGTTACCCAAGCTCACCATCAATTCTGTGGGCTTGGATTTAAAACGGGTCACAACCGAAGCCGGCTTTGATATTAGCCCTGACAAAATCATAGAAGACATAACCCACACGGATATTATTTTCCTGCCAGCCCTGTGGCGCCACCCCAAGCCTGCCTTAAGAAAGAATAAACGCCTCTTAAAATGGTTATGCCAACAACAACAACAGGGGGCAATCATTTGCAGCGTGGGCACTGGAGTGTGTTTTTTGGCAGAGGCTGGACTTTTAGATGACAAACCTGCCACCACCCACTGGTATTATTTTAAGCAATTTCAAAAGGACTACCCCAAAGTCCAATTGAAGCGCCAATACTTCATTGCCCAGGCGGGCAACCTGTACACTGCCGCCAGTGTCAATTCCTTTGCGGATCTAACCGTTCACCTTATTCAGCGCATTTATAACAAGTCAGTTGCTATGCACGTGGAACGTCACTTCTCCCATGAGATTCGTCGCTCTTACAAAAACACCAGTTACATTGATGATCAGAGCAGCCACCCGGATGAAGAAATTGTGCAGGCACAGGAATGGCTAAGAGATAACTTCTATCGCAACATCGTATTAAGTGAAGTGGCGGATTCATTTGAAATGAGTGTACGCAGCTTTAATCGCCGCTTTAAAAATGCTACCGGTTCTACCCCACTCAATTATTTACAAAGCATTCGCATTGATACCGCCAAGGATTTACTTAAAACCAGCAACCTCACCTTGGGAGAGATAGCCGAACAGGTAGGCTACCAAGATTTAGCGCACTTCAATCGATTATTTAAGCGTTTATTAAGCAGCTCTCCCAATCAATATCGCGCTATGGTACGCGCAAAACTATTCAGCCTTGACCAATAAACCATCCCATCACTGAGGCATTCGCTTAATGGCCAGCCTGCCTCTGCTTTTTTTGGCTGTTTTCAGTATAATTTCTTTATTCTCACCGGGTAAAATATTTGTGGCTATGGGGTTTATTTTTGGCATCCAGATTTTTAGCTCAGTATATTTTTCTGGGAAATCTCTCATGACAACCTGCATTTGACGTTGTCCTTCTTTAAACTCTACTATTTTATGAAACCGACTAGTGATGGACCCTACCCAAGCACTCATATAAAGATGCAATCGGCAGCGCATCTCCACAAATATATCCTCTTCCCAAAATAAATCTTTTTCAAACACCGATCCCGGCGGCATGTAGCTAAGCTGCCACTTTATATTTTTGCGTTTATCCTTCACATAAATGGTATGCCCCACATCATCTGAATTACGCAAACTCATGGTACTGCCCTTGTTACCCACGATAAGTTTCTCAGTAAAGTCCCCTTCCACATGGTCCATGATAGAATTTTTTTGCAACTCCGTGTCTTCAGACCAATAAAGAATCATCACCGGAGGCACGTCCTGCTCTGCTTCAAATTCAACGTTTACTTGTAAGCCTTTTTCATTGGTAAATTTTAGAGCGGGCAACTTAGAGCTGGGCTTTTTTTTGTTATTGTCCATTTTGCGTTTATCAAAACCAAAATCGTGTTCTTGTGGGGTATCCAGTGTCAGTAACCAGTTATGCATCAGTTCCAGGGCAGCATAGTCCACCGTCTCCCGTGCCAGCATAGGCATTCGATACTCTTCGTCCACACTGTTCATCCGCACAAACAACGCACTGTTATATAGAGCCATCTCTTCGTGTTTTGCGCCCATGACAATATAAGGCGCGATGGTGAAATTTTGGGTGGTTTGGTTAACCGCAGTTTGATAGACGTGAGTTTTTAATAGGGTATCGAACTCCAATTCATGGCGTAACTTCAAATGTTCCGCCTCTTGTTCGGCAGCATGACCCAGAGGGTTATGGCAATTACCACAATTTGCATGAAGATAACCCAGTACTTTTTGCTCCATGGGGTTTCCCGGCAGTACAGGCTGAGACATACCTTTACTCACCAACCTATCATCCAGCAACGTCTTTAAGGTCCACTCTCCTGCTAAGCGTTTAGGCCCGTGGCCAAAGGCATGCTTACCCTGTACATCGCTCAGTTGTATGGCATCAAAACCCAGAACGATATCCACATTGCCCTTGTGACAGGTAATGCAATCCTCTTGGCTAGGAATATTATGATTGGTACCCAAAACATGTTGGGCGCCCTTGGTCATGAGTTTTGCGTCCTGTTGATCCTCCTGCCACGCATAAGCCACTACTGACCAGGCCTCGATGCCCTCACCTTCTTTAATCTTCATTAGGTGGCGAGTTTCCACCTTGATTTCTCGCTCTAGGCCCGGAGCTATTGATATGGTTTTACGAAACTCTTTAAAAAATTGAGTGCCCACAGGGAACACCCAGCGATCAGGGTCATCGCTGCTAATTTTCTTGCCCTTAGGTAAATAGATCCAGCGGCTTTTATGAGCACCGTCACTCCATAACTGGTAGTTAGGCGTAAACCTGTGCACTTGCTTTGAAACTCTGAAACGTTGAGCATCTGCATACAAACAGGTTTGCGACAAAAAATTAGGCACAGCCTGCTCATGGCTGGTTTGAGTACAACTAATGGCCGAACCCTTTATAGTGGGCTGCAAAAGACAAGAGGCCAGGCCACCAAACAAAAAGGCCAAAATACTTACTTTAAACAGTAAAAATTTAGTCATCTCACCTACCAGCACGACATTTATAAGCAAAGATAAAATTATCTATACTAAAATTTTAGTCAGTTTTAGCGGAAATGGGATAATTTAAAACAGGATAAATTAGAGGTATGAACGTGTAATCTTTACGAAGGTGAAAGAATACTGGCCTACAGTTTCACTATTAATTGAGTCTGTAAGCCAGTATTTTTGAAGTTTTGAGCCGGTGGCGTTTTTTTAGAAACTCACTTGGGTCCACAGCCACATCTTAGTCACATCAGCGCCTAAATCCCCAGCACTGTATGCTGCATATTTAAAACCCACAGCCACGCCATTATCCAATTTTTTTACTGCCAGTAAATCGATCTCACTGCCAAAGTCGTCTAAACCACTGCCCGCATCATCATCCGCAGTATAAGTGTGGAAAACACCTAGCAGTTTTGTGCCAGCAACCTTAGTGCCTACCTTCAAATAGATGTCTTGCAACCCTTGGGCGGGAGTCGCCAGGAAAACATCGGCCCAACCGTTAAAGGCGTGTTTGGTGGCCAGATCGGTACTAAAACCATAAACGCCACTATCACTACCCAGTGTTTCCATACCCACCGAAGCGTTAACACCTGAGACCGCTGTGCCCCCTTCCACCAATAGATAGGTAGCATCGTTATCGGTGGCGCCTGTCTCACGAGTCTGAGTAGCAATTTCAGCGGTATAATTAATGGGCATACCACCCTCTACTTTTCCTTTAAAGCGCACACCATAAGTGCCCAGTTGTACGTCTGTCACCTTATTATCAAGCTGGTAAACATAACCGGTAAGCTTACCCATCATGCCCAACTTATAACTAGCATTGATCAGCACGTCGGCTTTATCGGTTTTATCATAATCACCAAAGATGCCATTAACTTGATCGATATATGCACCGGATACCACCATATCGCCGATTTTATAGGTGGCTTTCAAAGCATCGAAGGTTTGATCATCCTGGCGCCAGCCCACATGCCCCACAAGCCGCATGTTGTCATAGACGATACGCTGCTTGCCAACTTTTACTTCCAGGTTGTCACTGCTGTATTTTAAGTAGGCTTCATTCACTTCTGTCATGGCGGGATCGGCAATCACATCATTACCAGCCTTACCGTTACCAAGGCCTCCAGGGACATTGTAATCATCTACACCTAGCATGGCTCTCACGTCTTCAAATTCAATATGGGCATTTATGCCCTGCATGCCTTTGGTTTGGTAAACCAAGCGCGTTCTCAACGTTAAAGCCGAGGCAGCATCATTGGTACCATCATCAACGTCGGCACTCTCATAACGCAACCTAAAACTGCCGGAGGCTTCCCCCTCCATAAATTTGCTCACCACATTATCGGCCAAGGCCGAACCTGACATCAATGCAGCCGCACAAAAACACACACACGCTTTACTAGAAATTTTCATTTTCAAATTCCTACATCAACAAACAATTCTGGTTATTATATAGCCAGACCATTCAATTTAGGCAAATAGAACATATAGGTCAATTACCCTTCATTAAAAACAATTACACCCACATATGTGGGCGCAAAAAATAAGAGTATAGACAGATTTAATGCGCTATTTATAAATGGTTAAACTAATGGCCCCACCCAGTTCACCCAGAACGCCTCCTTCTTTTTTGCCTCCGGTAATGTCGATACTGCCTTTAGGTGTGCCATGACAGCTCAGGCAAGATTGGGAATAATATTCAGGTAATATATATCGAAAGGCAGGCTTACCCTTTACTGATGCATCCTCAAAGAATGGTTTGCCTTTTTCGTAGTCCGATTTGGCAAATTTGCCTGAAATAATCGATTTTTCCCACTTGTCAGGGCGATTGGCACGATTACGCACATATTTTTTGGGGGCGGTAAGCTTAATGGTAATCTTGCCACCGGTGTTTTTACCAAAAGCGGTGCCCACCTGACGGGCAAATATGGCCGGTAAAAACCCTTTAAAACCTACGTCAGCATCATTGATGAGATCTTGCGCCTCGTCCATGACTGATCTAACCGCCGCTAACATGGCTTTTTTGCCTCCCATGGGGTCGTCGCCCATATCCAGTTCATGACCTGTGGCGTCTTTAAAGTTCACTAACGCAGTTTTAATCACATAGTCTGCGGTTAATTTTTTACCACTGCGCTTTTCGTTAATGAGCCCCTGGTTTTTTGAAATTACCTTACGGGCCGCTCGATACAGGGTAGTGAGCTCTTTTCCAGAATCAGCCTGTGAACCAGCAAAGCTTAAACTGCTGGTTAACGGCAGCGTTAATAAGAAAAAAGGCAACAATACAGCGCCAATCCCTTTACGTAGTGTTTGCATCATATTCCTGCTCCTCGTACTTCAATGGTGTGTTCACTCCACATCCATCACATTAATATTTATGCTCTAAATGAGTATAGTGAAAATTCTAAAAACGACATAAAAAAGGGTATTTGAAGCCCATGTACTCTCAACCAGACAGCGCCTTTTTGTTAAACTTTAAACTTACCAACAGATTCATTGAGCAAGTTGGACAGGTCCTGAATTTTTTTGCCGGTTTGCGCGGTACGCTCGGCACAGCCAAAAGATTCATTAGACAAACCTGACATTTTTTCGATGCTGCGACTCACCTCCCCTGTAGTAGCACTTTGCTGTTCGGCGGCACTGGCAATTTGCATGCTCATATCGGCAATGGTATTTACCATGTCATTAATGCTGTTCAATGACTCCCCGGCTGAATGAGCAAGACCCGCCGTTTCGGTGGTTTGTTTAAGCCCTTGCTGCATGGTTGTCACACTATGCTGGGTCTTGGTTTGCAACTCGCCAATAAGGTTTTGAATATTATCGGTGACATTCTGAGTACGTTGAGCCAACAGACGCACCTCATCGGCCACCACCGCAAACCCTCGCCCTTGTTCACCGGCACGGGCCGCTTCGATGGCGGCGTTTAGGGCCAACAAGTTAGTTTGATCGGCGATGTTGCGAATGTCTTCCAGCAAGTCACTGATGTTTTCTGTTTGTTTGGCCAAATCTGTGATGGACTGAGACGAGCCTTCCACCTGGGTCTCAAGCTCACGCATGGATTGAATGGTCTGCTCTACCACCTGATTACTTGAATTAACTTCACCCTGGGCCGACTGAGTAGACTGAGCAGTTTGTGATGCGTTTTCAGCCACCGCGTCGGAGGTGGCGGCCATCTGGTTGATAGCCGTGGCCATTTGCAAGGTCTCCGACTGCTGCTCTTTCACATGGTGGTGATTGTCTTTCACTATGATGGCTAAATCTTTGGCGGTGATAGTGAGTTGCTCGGCGGTATGCACCGTCCCAAGCACAATGACCTGAATTTTCCCCACAAAACTATTA
>Ga0105352_1001944_pt1 | contig 10186 bp, 9 predicted proteins | sample EN8Hudsemesocosm_FD_83507 | JGI IMG/M metagenome (GOLD analysis project Ga0105352, IMG submission 83507) | Methane-oxidizing microbial communities from mesocosms in the Hudson Canyon - EN8B Hudson Canyon | ecosystem: Environmental > Aquatic > Marine > Cold seeps | place: Hudson Canyon | collected...
GTGTTCAGAAACTAACTGTTGGTATCGTTTTGATAGGCGTGGATCGACATCTGCTAATGTTTTTTATATTCATCCCATATCATACTATTTTTAGCTTATAAGTTGTGTAGATACCTATGCCCCTGTATAGGGACTTTTTAAACACCTATCGCCTTAAACTCAAGAACCCCTCCCTCCAAGGAAAGTCTTGCTATTTCATATAAGAAAAAACTAAACAGCGACATTATTTTAGGCAAAAAAAAGCCCAAGTAAACTTGGGCTTTTCTATAACTAAGGTCTATTTTTTACTTAGAAAGAAATAGAGCTAGAAGTTTTTTGCTTGCTGCCATCTGGATCATCCATGCAACCTGTGCCGCCGATTAACATTAAAGAGATAGCTAATAAAGATAATACTTTTTTCATGTCATCCTCCTCAGGATTTAAATTATTATTTTTGTTTCGTACTAATCAAAAGCACGGGATAATTTATATCATGGCAATAGTTTTGATGCAACACCATTATGTATTTAGTCGAAATCTTTTTCACCTAATCCGTCACTGAATTTAAATCCAACAAATTAATATGGGCCTTTTTATCCCGCCAAATAGCAGTACCAATATTGCCCCATTCACCTGATAAATTGCCTTCGCGCAAATTAGGCTGCCATTGCACAGGTGAGACTATTTTCTTATGCTTAATAATAAACTTGGCATGATTCAGGTCCAGTCCAACTCTAGCCCCCCAAAATGCCGTGACCTTCATAATGAATTTACTCAGCCTATCTGAGTTTATATTCGGTGTCACGGCAATATTCGCCCACATGGAATGCACTCTTCCCCAATTAGGTGCGAGCATGCGCCCTTTATCATTGACAAAAGGCAACCACTGCTCTTTACCCTGAGCATCGATATAAGTAATTGCAATCAGATCCTCATAGCCCTCGAAATGATCATGTAAATACAACGCATGCGGAGTAATCCCTAAAAACGTCGTAGAAAGCATTAAAACAGCATTGCTCATCGCGCGCGCTTGATTTGCCAGAGGACTCTCTACCTGAGATAGATCATAAAAACGATACAAAAAGCCATAATGAACGCTACTATTCAGCTGCAGTACCGCCAACACGACAAAAATCTTAGCCATACGAAATCTAAATTGCTTAGGTTTTTGCTCTGCATATTGCTCAAAAATCCGGACATATAAATCTACGGGGTAGGCTTTTTTCTCTGCAGGTGGTAAGCAAGAAGTATCGCACACGGCACGCTCTCGATTATCCGCAATACGGCGATAACAGACTTTAGCAAGCTGATACACACCCGGAAAACGCAAACACCAAGCAAGCACAGCCATATAACGCATTTTTGCAAATACCTGAATGTAAGTATCAACACCGGCATACACATTACCCAGCAAATCGACAGCATACAGGTCTGCTAACAACACTTGCTCATCATAAACTTGCAATTCAGGGGCGGATCCTGCCTGCGTTTGCAAATCTTTAAATACCACGCCTTGAAAAATATCAAAATGATTAATAATCACCGCCGTCCGATTACATAATGGGCAATCGCCATCATAAAAAACAGCTAACTGCGGCGCCTTATGCACCAACTTATTTGCAATATTTTGCCACCAAGAAAAAGGCACCATCAAAATATAAACAGCAAACATCCCCAAACCAAAAGGATAAATATTAAAGCTAATAGTAATGCCGATATGTAGCCCAGCACCGACCAATAAAAAAAACGGTCGAAAGTTGCGCCGATAAAACAGAAAGATAAAGGTAAATTGAAATACCAAAATCAAATAACCGATACTTTTTTGGATCAGCTCATTATTCAGCAGCCAAGACAAATCCAAAGCAGACATATAATAAGGCATTGAAGATGGTAACCACGCACCCAAGCCATTACGCCAATGCTCAGCAAACATTTTATGTATTGCCGAATCAAAATAGAGAAAGCCAAGACAAACCAGCACAGGGAACAAAAAACTTAAAGCGCTGGCCGTTTTTGGCAAACTAGGCTTATCTGTATATTTGAACTGCAATTTATACAATAAATTATCTACCGATACTGCACGCCCAATCGGCATAAAAATAAGGAAAAAGCCGACACCGATCATAAATAGGTCAAAGCCCCCATCAAAATCTCGCTGCATAGGCGTGAAATTGACAAAAATAATCCAAAAAAGGTAATTAGCAATAATAGAAAATTGACTACGATAACCAACAATAAGCCAGCCAGCAACCACCGCCCATAGACATAAAAACAAGGGAATCATAGGAAATTCCACATCTATATAAGGCACAGGGTCAAAAATCAGGTGATTAAAATAAAGCAGGAATAAAATTTCTTGGAAGGCAACTATTCCGTATAGAACGCGAAAGATACCGATAATAAAGGCAGGAGCTTGGCGCTGATGATAGCGCGCAAAAGCATGAGACAGGATACTTAGCATTTGAGACTCAATCTATATTACAAAAATACTACAAATTATAATGTAATATTGCAAAACAGACTAAATTCACTGAACGCTAGGCATAAAAAAACCCGCAAGTTAAAAACTTACGGGCTTTTGATCAAACGGAGTAAGTGTATTACTTACTCTTCGTCAGCAGGCTCAGCGAAAACCCATTTTACGAAGAAATAACCTACAGCAATAACAACTGCTGCAACGGCCATGCCCGCAGGCTCTTTTAACATTTCAGTAACATCTAAGATTGCACCCATGAGTGTCCTACCTTCTTGTGATTTATTATAATTATTACTGCCAAAAAACATGCCAGTAAATTAACGTATTATGATACTCGATGATTTATTGAAGTCAAGATTTTATTGACTACACTATCTCTATTTAGCAACCAATTCCCCCTAAAGCATCAAATTCACTTAAATATTGCTGCCATTTAGTTTCAATGTAAATTTCCATAATAAAGATTAGCTGTTTATAATGTTTATTCCTTGATCATTGTGCATCTTGCTTCTTTAAGCGCCGCACAAAGTAAAACAACAAAAATAAGGGGTCAATAATGTTTGGTGGTTTATTATCTATTCTGATTGCAATTTGGGTCTATAGAACAGCAGTACAAGCGAAAACAGGCAAAGTTTTATTTTGGACAGCAGGCGCTGCCATTATGTTCTTTGTCGTACAAATACTCTTTTATAACTTCAATATTATTATTCTTGATACTTTTGATGGCAGCGTTATTGGCGGTGACTACGATCGCGACTATGCTGATATCGGCGATAGAAAAGATGGCGGTGGCCTTCAAGATGGTTTCTTCGGCTCAGTATTAGGTATTTTATTTGAAATCTTACCACTAGTTATGGCTTGGCTCAGCGTCGCTTTAGTAAGAACAAAATTTATGCTAAAAGAAAGCATCAATTACGCAAACCTAGTTAGCGGCATTAAAGATATGTTTATTGGCATCAAAAACAGTTTCAAAACAACTGACTAATCCAGTACAAAACTCATATCACTCAAAAGCCTAGGTATATCTGCCTAGGCTTTTTTGCTTTAAGGCTAAACAATAAACGATATAATAGTAACCAGCGTGACAATGAATAGTACAGTTGCAATGGCCCCGACAATCAAATAACTAGATAAAGAGCCCCCTTCAAAGTCTCTTTGCCTGTTTGCTTTACTTTGAACACCAATTGCTGCTGCAAGTACGCTTTGAATAACCTGTTTAAGTGACGGCTTAGACATGCTTAACTCCTCAATAATATTAGAAAATCATTATATGCATTGCAAGCAAGTAAACCACTTTTCGCTTTGTATAGCAATCCCGATAGAAACGATCTTAAGTGCCTCCTATGAATAAAAAAGAATTTTTAATCCAGCAACTTTCGCAACGCATTCTGTTTTTAGATGGCGCTACGGGCACGATGATCCAAAGCTACCATTTAGAGGAGAAGGATTATCGAGGCGACCGATTTAGCGACTGGGGTTCTGATTTAAAAGGCAATAATGACTTATTATCATTAACTCAGCCCGATATTATTAAAGCTATTCATAAAGCCTATTTAGATGCGGGTGCCGATATTATCGAAACCAACACCTTTAACGCGACTACGATTGCCATGGCCGACTACAACATGGAGTCGTTAGCTTATGAGATTAATTTCGAATCGGCAAAGCTCGCCAAACAAGTTGCGGAAGAATCAAGCCAACAAACACCAGACAAACCACGCTTTGTAGCAGGAACATTAGGCCCAACTAACAGAACTGCATCGATGTCACCCGATGTTAACGCACCAGCATTCCGTAATATCAGCTTTGATGATTTAGTCGAAGCTTATAGTGAAGCGGTCCGCGGTTTAGTGGATGGTGGTACTGATATATTACTGATTGAAACCGTCTTTGATACGCTCAATGCTAAAGCCGCTATTTTTGCGATTGATCAGTATTTTGAACAGCACAATATCGAATTACCAGTAATGATTTCTGGCACGATTACCGATGCCTCAGGGCGAACTTTATCGGGTCAGACAGCGCTTGCTTTCTGGAACTCACTTAGCCATATTAATCCTATCTCTATTGGCTTCAACTGCGCACTCGGTGCCCAAGAAATGCGCCAATACGTGGAAGAATTATCGAACCATGTAGATACTTATATTTCTGCTCACCCAAATGCAGGGCTGCCTAATGAATTTGGCGAGTATGACGAAACGCCTGAAGAAATGGCGGCAGAAATTGCCGACTGGGCGAAAAGTGGCTATCTAAATATTATTGGCGGCTGTTGCGGCACCTCTCCGGAATATATTAAAGCTATTGTCGATGCTGTCAGCCCTTACCCTCCGAGAAAAATACCTGAAATAGAAGTCCGCTGCCAATTAGCCGGATTGGAGCCTTTTTCTATTGGCACTGACTCTCTATTTGTTAATGTCGGTGAGCGTACCAATGTCACTGGTTCAGCGCGCTTCAAACGCCTGATTGTCGAAGAAGACTACGATACCGCTTTAGACGTTGCGCGTGAACAAGTGATCAATGGCGCGCAAATTATCGATATCAACATGGACGAAGGCATGTTGGAATCAAAGGAAGCAATGGTACATTTTCTTAATTTGATCGCCTCTGAGCCTGATATATCTAAAGTCCCGATCATGATCGATTCGTCGAAATGGGATATTATCGAAGCCGGCCTAAAGTGCATACAAGGTAAAGGCATCGTTAACTCCATCTCCATGAAAGAAGGCGAAGCAGCTTTTATTAAGCATGCACAACTGGTACGTCGTTATGGTGCTGCGGTGATTGTGATGGCTTTTGATGAAGACGGGCAAGCAGACACCTATGATAAAAAAGTCACTATCTGTCAACGCTCCTACAAAATCTTAGTCGACCAAGTAGGTTTTCCGCCGCAAGATATTATTTTCGACCCTAATATTTTTGCCATTGCTACCGGTATCGACGAACACAACTATTACGGTGTCGACTTTATCGAAGCGACCCGAGAAATAAAACGCACTTGCCCGCACGCCATGATTTCCGGCGGTGTATCCAATGTTTCTTTCTCTTTTAGAGGGAACAACCTAGTACGCGAAGCGATTCTTGCCGTATTTCTTTATCATGCTGTGCAAGCCGGTATGGATATGGGGATTGTGAATGCTGGGCAATTGGCAATTTACGCCGATGTTCCTGATGAACTACGTAATGCTGTAGAAGATGTTGTTTTAAATCGTATTGATGATGGCACAGACAAATTATTAGAAATTGCTGAAAAATACCGAGGCGATGCAGTCGTTAATTCTAAAACAGATTTAGAATGGCGTAACTTACCTGTAAACAAGCGCCTAGAACACGCCCTAGTTAAAGGCATTACCGACTTCATTGACGAGGATACCGAAGAAGCGCGACTACAAGCCGAGAAAACCCTGCATGTTATTGAAGGTCCGCTAATGGACGGCATGAATGTCGTAGGCGATTTATTCGGCGCGGGCAAAATGTTTTTACCACAAGTGGTGAAATCAGCGCGGGTAATGAAAAAATCCGTTGCCTATTTAATGCCATTTATGGAAGCCGAAAAATCAGGCGTCATACAAACTAACGGTACGATTTTAATGGCAACCGTTAAAGGTGATGTGCATGATATTGGTAAAAATATCGTCGGCGTGGTTTTGCAATGCAATAACTATTAAATCATTGACATGGGAGTGATGGTGCCAACGGCGCAAATCTTACAGGTCGCCAAAGAGAAAAAAGTCGATATTATCGGCCTCAGCGGTTTAATTACGCCATCACTAGAAGAAATGGTACATGTTGCCAAAGAAATGCAGCGTCAAAATTTCACTATTCCTCTAATGATTGGCGGAGCCACTACTTCACGCGCACATACAGCAGTTAAAATTGAAGAAAATTATTCAGGCACGACCGTTTATGTGCCTGATGCTTCAAGAGCTGTGGGTGTTGCGGGGAATTTACTCAGCCCTGAAAAGAAAGCAGCCCTTAGTGCAGAACTGCGCGCAGAATATGCCGAAGTGCGTGAACGCCACAAAGGACGTAAAGCTAAAACTAAACAGCACAACTTAGAGTCAGCCCGTGCCAATAAATTTGCTTGGAAAAATCATACGCCTGTGCCGCCTAAAAAATTAGGCATAGAGGTGATTGATCGCTTCCCATTAGAAACGCTCGTTTGGTATATAGATTGGACGCCGTTCTTTCAAACTTGGGAATTAGCCGGTAAATACCCAGCCATTCTTGATGATGAGTTAGTCGGAAAGCATGCTCGGGATTTATTTGAAGATGCTCAAGTGATGCTGAAAAAAATAATTTCCGAACGTTGGTTAGAAGCCAGAGCTGTCATTGGCTTTTTTCCTGCCAATAGCGACGGTGATGATATTATTTTATATACCGATGAATCACGCACTGAGCGCCTAGAAACACTACATCATCTACGCCAGCAAAATATCAAAGCACCAGGGCGACCCAATTATTGCTTATCAGATTTTGTCGCTCCTAAAGATAGTGCACAAAAAGATTATATCGGAGGCTTTGCAGTCACAGCCGGAATTGGTATAGAAAAGAAATTAGCCGAGTTTGAAAAAGATCATGATGACTACAATAGCATTATGCTCAAAGCTTTAGCTGACCGATTAGCCGAAGCCTTTGCTGAATATATGCATCGTGATGTACGCAAAAACCACTGGGGCTATATTGGCGATGAAGAGCTAAACAATGAAGAGCTAATTAAAGAAAATTATAAAGGCATTCGTCCTGCGCCAGGCTATCCAGCCTGTCCTGATCATACTGAAAAAGCAAAGTTATTTACTTTACTAGATGTACAAGCTAACACGACAATTGAATTAACTGATAGTTTTGCCATGTATCCAACCGCTGCAGTCAGCGGCTGGTATTTCGCGCATCCTGAAGCACAATATTTTAACGTCGGCAAAATCACCACCGAACAGCTGGAAGATTATGCAAAACGTAAAGGCCTCTCTGTAGAAGAAGCTGAGCGCTGGTTAGTTAGTCATTTACAATAAAGAGTCAGGGCAATACTTATGACAGTCAAACAATTGCGTTCCATATATCAGCTAAAAATAGAATTACAAGGCGCTAAGCCCCCCATTTGGCGACGGCTATTAGTGCCTAGTGACATCAAATTAGATGTATTGCACCTAGCCATCCAGATTTCAATGGGCTGGACAGACTCTCATTTACATCAATTTATAACAAAAGATCGGGAATGCTATGGCATCGAAGATGATGACATGGAACTTGATAAAAAAGATGAAAGCCAGTTTCGTTTATCTCAATTGCTCACAGCCGAAAAAGATAATTTAATTTATGAATATGACTTTGGCAATAGTTGGGCGCATAAAGTCATTCTGGAAAAAGTACTACCTTTTGATATAGAAAAGAAGCTGCCTTACTGTGTCACAGGCAAACGCGCTTGCCCACCAGAAGACTGTGGTGGTATCTGGGGTTATAAAGATTTATTAGCGATATTAGAAAACCCAGAACATGAAGATTATGAAGATATGCGCGATTGGTTAGAAGGAGATTTTGACCCTAGCTATTTAAATCGCAGAGAAATAAATCAACTATTGATTGAATATTGTCGTTAATCATCAACCGAATATCGCGAACACCGATTTGTTGATCTGACTGACTTATCTAGCGCAACACCGATAAGTCAGTCCAACAATAAGCCAGACTTCTTGTCAAATGATGCATTTATTGCTGCGCAAGAAAAATCTGCTCCAACACAAAAGACTTATCACTCAAGCTAATCGCCAATGAAGCATTACCTCATTCTGCTAGTCAGCACCATTCTGGTAAATAACTTTGTACTGGTTAAGTTTCTCGGCTTATGCCCATTCTTAGGCGTCTCACGTAGACTAGAATCTGCGATCAGCATGGGGCTGGCAACAACATTTGTGCTTACCCTCGCATCAATCAGCAGCTTTTTACTCTATCAGTACTTGCTCATTCCCTTAGAGCTTGAGTATTTACGCACTATTAGCTTTATTGTCGTCATTGCCTGTGTCGTACAATTTACCGAAATAATATTGCATAAAATCAGCCCTACTCTGCATCGCTTGCTCGGCCTTTATTTGCCTTTAATAACGACCAATTGCGCGGTTTTAGGTGTTGCTCTATTGAATATCCAAGCCCAACATAGCTTTTTGGAATCCGTTATTTTGGTGTTGGCACAGCATTAGGTTTTACTTTAGTTTTAATTCTTTTTGCTGCACTACGTGAACGTATCGATGTTGCCGATGTGCCTAAGCCTTTTCAAGGCGCAGCCATAGGTTTAGTAACTGCTGGGCTGATGTCTATGGCCTTTATGGGCTTTGCTGGGCTCGCTTAATGTTATTACTGTGTCTGGTCTTTCTTTTGCTTGGCCTTATATTAGGCTACGCAGCACAACACTTAAAAGTCCAAGGCGATCCCATTGTTGAGCAAATTGATGCCTTATTACCGCAAACGCAATGCGGACAATGCAAATACCCTGGCTGCAAACCTTATGCACAGGCCATCGCTCAAGGTGCGGCAGATATTAATCAATGCCCACCAGGGGGCGAACAAACCATTGAGGCTTTAGCCGATTTACTCGGCATAGAAGCCAAACCGCTCAACGCTGAATTTGGTGCAGTCAAAGCGCCCGCCGTTGCCTTTATTGTCGAACAAGATTGTATCGGCTGTGTAAAATGTATTCCCCCTTGTCCGGTGGATGCCATTTTAGGTGCCTCTAAACAAATGCATACGGTGATTGCCTCAGAATGTACTGGCTGTGAACTCTGCATAGCACCCTGCCCCGTAGATTGCATCATTATGGTTCCTATAGCAAACAAGCCTAGCCTGTGGCAATGGTCAGCTACACATCATGACTAAGCTAACGCATTTTCATGGCGGTTTAAAACTAGCTCCGCACACACTGTTAGCGCCAATAATAGACAGCAGCTTGCCTGAAGAGTTAGTTTATCCCTTATTACAACGCGCCAATAACTACGCCCTGCTAATAGTTAAACTTGGTGAACGGGTACTTAAAGGGCAAATGATCGCCTCAGCAAACTCGCCATTTACTGCGCCTATTCATGCTGCCAGCTCAGGTATCGTCAAAGCCATAGAAGCACGTATTATTGCCCATCCTTCAAATCTTGCCGACGATTGTATTGTTATTACAACCGATGGTTTAGATGAAGCGCTAGCCTCTAGCCCTTGCTTTGATTATCAACAAGAAACACCCGAAGATTTACGCGCCAAAATTCATCATGCGGGTATCGTAGGCTTAGGTGGAGCAGCGTTTCCTACCGCGACAAAATTAAGCACCGAACAAGACATACATACGCTGATTATTAATGGCGCAGAATGTGAGCCTTATATCAGCTGCGATGCTAGTTTAATACTACAAAAAGCAGAAGAAATAGTACAAGGCGCGTTGATCCTGCAATATATACTGCAAGCGAAACACTGTATTATTGCGCTAGAAGAGAACATGCTACAAGCGGCACAAGCCTTACAGAAAGTCATCAACACTCAATCAATACAACTGATTAGCGTTCCCGCCATTTATCCCACAGGCGGTGAAAAACAACTTATTCAGGTATTAACCAATACTAAAATTCCAGCAAAATCTCTACCCGCTGAATCCGGATTTATTTGCCAAAACATCGGCACTACCTATGCCGTTTATCAGGCCATTATTCAAGGCTTACCGCTAACTGAACGAATCATCACCGTCACTGGCAAAGGTATAAA
>Ga0105352_1001947_pt1 | contig 10185 bp, 9 predicted proteins | sample EN8Hudsemesocosm_FD_83507 | JGI IMG/M metagenome (GOLD analysis project Ga0105352, IMG submission 83507) | Methane-oxidizing microbial communities from mesocosms in the Hudson Canyon - EN8B Hudson Canyon | ecosystem: Environmental > Aquatic > Marine > Cold seeps | place: Hudson Canyon | collected...
CGCCACCGACAAAGACTGGCTGTAAAATAGCGACGGGAGTAATAGCGCCGGTTCTACCTACTTGAAACTCGACATCAAGTAAACAGGTTTGCTCTTCTTGTGCTGGAAATTTATGCGCAGTCGCCCAGCGTGGTGAGCGCGCAATAAATCCCAGTTGTTCTTGCAGTGCAATATCGTCAACTTTATACACAATTCCGTCAATTTCGTAGGGTAGTGCAGGGCGTTTTTGTAAGAGTCTAGTGTAGGCCTCGAAACAACCTTGCGAGCCTGTTTCGAGAGTTACTTCCTCAGTGAGTGGTAAGCCCCAGGCTTTAAGTTGTTGTAAGCGTTGATAGTGGCTGTTGGCTAAGGAGCCATTATCTATGATACCTAGACCGTAGCTATAAAAAGCTAGCGGTCTTTGTGCGGTGATATTGGAGTCTAGTTGGCGTAAACTACCAGCAGCTGCATTACGTGGATTAACAAAGCTTTTTGTATCGTTAGCAATAGCATGTTGATTAAAGGTATGGAACTCGGCAATTGGCATAACGACTTCGCCGCGTACTTCCAAGCGCTCAGGGATATTATTGCCTTTGAGTGTGTGCGGAATATTTTTAATGGTTTTAACATTATATGTAACATCTTCGCCTATCGCACCATCGCCACGAGTGGCGGCTCGAATTAGTTTACCTTGTTCGTATAAGAGGCTAATCGCGAGGCCGTCGAGCTTAGGTTCTACGCAAAAAGAAAGTGTGTGCGTATTTTTTAGGTGTTTTTGAATGCGCTCAATAAATTCTGCTAATTCTTCTTCTGAATAAACATTGCCCAAGGATAGCATAGGTAATTCATGAGCTATTTTGCTGAAATTATCGAGTACAGGGCCGCCGACTGATAGGCTAGGTGAGTCGGGCGAGGTATATTCAGGGTATTTTTCCTCTAATTCACGCAGTGTTTTAATTTGTCGATCGTATTCCGAATCAGTGACAGTTGGCGCATCTAAAGTGTAGTAATTGAGGTTATGCGTCTGGATTTCTTGGCGTAATGCAGATATTTTTTGAGCGATGGACTGATTCATTTGATAAATAGTTGCGTTTTTTTTTCAGAAACTGCTAACCTTAGGCCTATTGATTTTAATTGTTGAGAAAATATCTTGGAAGAAGACTTAACAACCGATTTAGTGGTTTTACAGAGCCATTTAGAGGGTATGCTAGATCGTGTTCACTCTAATAGTAACACGTTGCGACGTTTTCAAATGTTTGAAAGGGGCTTGCTTGACCTTAATTCCTTAGCGGAAATGGTTGAATATGTTTTAAATGCACAAGATTTTTTTGATCTCGATTATATTGGTTTTTGCTTGATAGATGCAAAGGATGAGCTGAAAAAGTTTTTACAAGAAGATGGTTTTGAATTAAAGGAAAATCCACAACTAATTTTTTTTAACGATAATGAAGCTTTGCAGGCAGCTTTTGGTGGATCGAATAGCCCTTATTTGGGGAAATTTAAAAGCCTTAAGTGTGCTAGTTTTTTTGCTGTAAATGAACAGCCGTCGAGTGTAGCCGTTATTCCCTTGGTGCGTCGTGGTCAATGTTTGGGCGCATTAAGCATGGGGAGTTTGACCGCTGATCGCTTTACCGACACTATGGCGACAGATTTTATTGAGCATATGACTTCTGTGGTAGGTGTTTGTCTGGAAAATCATTTGAATTATGAAATGATGAAGCGGACTAGTCTGATTGATACCTTAACTGGGGTAAATAATCGACGTTTTCTTGAGCAAAGATTAGGCGAAGAGATCGATCGTGTACAGCGCAGTTCTGAACCATTATCTTGTTTCTTTCTGGATGTGGATTTCTTTAAGAAAGTGAATGATACATACGGACATCAAGCAGGGGATCAAGTTCTCGTTGCTGTGGCAAATGTAATACGTGAGCAACTACGTAATAATGATGTCTTGGCGCGCTATGGCGGTGAGGAATTTGTAGCTTTATTGGCTAATATTGATGAAGCGATGGCAGTTGATATTGCTGAAAGAATTAGAAAAAAAATTAAAGCATTAGTCATAGAGGCTCAAAATGAAGTTGTCTCAGTGACTATTTCTATTGGTAGCGCAACTTACAAGCCTGCTAAGAGATCTCATTTAAGTTCGACTGAAATAGGAGCTGACTTAATTCATCAAGCTGATGAAGCTTTATATAAGGCAAAAAATAGCGGGAGGGATAAGGTTGTTTCTGCTGGGATTATGTCGGATCATTTAGCCTTAACTAATTTATTTAAATAGATGTGGACGCAGTTGAGATAACCCCCATCCACTTTGAAATGTGCAGTTTTTAGTGAATATTATTTTCGTATTCGTTCATTCCTGCATGCTTTTAGCAGGAATCTATTGATGATAGTTAGATTCCCGATAAAGCTTGTGCCCACGCTTGACTGGGTAAACTTCGGGAATGGCGAGAGTTTTCATCAACTACGATTTTCAATGTAGACTGGGTTTATATGAATCAGTTGCTTAAATAAACTTGTCATACTACTAGTGTATGATTACATGGTAATATAACTTATCTTCTTTTCGTTATTAATAGTTTTGGAGTTCCGCATGATTCAACAAATGGTCAGGCATCATAATATCCTTTCCATCGTCGGCAATATTATTACTGTCAGTGTTTCTAATAAGGAAGAAAGCAGCGATGCGGTAACGCGGTTTGGTGATTTAGCGATAGTCGAGGATGAATTTAGTACTTCGATTGCTCAGGTTATTAAAATTGATCGGGACGAGATTGCTTTACAGGTATTTTCGGGTACACAAGGTGTGTCTAATGCCGCCTCGATTCGTTTTTTAGGGACGGCCATGAAGGTTACTTATTCGGCGGATATTTTAGGCCGAATATTTAATAGCATGGGGGAGCCGATGGATGGAGGTTCTAAGCTGGAACATGACCCAAAAGTAGCGATTGATGGCCCTTCTGTTAATCCAGTGAAACGAATTCTGGCCTCTAAAATGATTCGTACTAATGTACCGATGATTGATGTTTTTAATTGTTTGGTAGAGAGTCAAAAAATTCCAATCTTTTCTGTTTCTGGTGAACCTTATAATGCCTTTCTGGCACGTATTGGTATTCAGGCTGATGCCGATATCGTTGTCTTTGCGGGTTTAGGTTTGATCTTTGATGATTTTCATTATTTTCAAGCGCAGTTTGAAGACGCCGGTGTTTTTGCGCGTACGGTTATGTTCTGTAATCTCGCCTCAGATCCGATTGTTGAACGATTATTAGTGTTAGATATGGCTTTAGCAGTTGCTGAACGTTTTGCCGTTGAAGAAGGTAAGCGCGTTTTAGTTTTAGCGACCGATATGACCGCTTATGCGGATGCGATGAAAGAAGTGGGTATTTCCATGGAGCGCGTTCCTGCCAACCGTGGTTATATGGGCGATTTGTACTCGCAATTGGCGCGTCGTTATGAAAAAGCCTGTGATTACGATGGTGCTGGTTCAGTGACTATTTTGTCGGTAACTACCATGCCGGGTGGCGACGTAACTCATCCTGTACCAGATAATACGGGCTATATTACCGAAGGCCAGTTTTATTTACATGATCATATGCTTGATCCTTTTGGCTCCTTATCTCGTTTAAAGCAGCATGTCATTGGTAGCAGTACTCGAGAGGATCATTCGCAAATTATGAATACTATGATTCGTTTTTATTCGGGCGCGGTAGAAGCTGAACAAAAACAAGCGATGGCGTTTGATTTGTCCGTATTCGATGAAAAACAAATCAAATTCGGTGGGCTATTTAGAGAACGATTTATGCGTCTCGATGTGTCTATTCCTCTGGAAGAGGCTTTGGATTTATGTTGGCAAACCTTGGCTGAGTGCTTTGATGAGAGTGAATTATTAATGAAACAAGTCTTAGTCGATAAATACTTTCCTACAATAAAGAATTCTAATGGCTAGGTTAGCGTACAGTAAGGCATCTTTAAGTAAAATAGGCGCAAAATTAAAGCGTTATAAGAAGTTTTTGCCGTCTTTAGATTTAAAACGCCAGCAATTAGCAGCTGAACGTAAAAAGGCTCAGTTACGGCTAAAGCAAACAGAGTTAGACATAGAGCAGTGTTATAAACAAACGGCCGCTATGCTTCCCATGTTAGCTGATAAAACCGTTCATCTAATAGACTTGGTTAAGTTGGAGCACGTTGAAATAGGTGAAGAGAATGTGGTGGGTGTGCATGTGCCGGTATTGGAAAAAATGACTGTAGATGTACGGCCATATTCACTCTTTACTGAACCCCATTGGGTTGATCAATTAGTTGTTCAGTTGAAACTTATGATGGAGTTAAAAATACGCCAGAAAATTGATACTCAACGTGTTGAAATTTTAGGGCTAGCGCTTAAAAAAGTGACTCAGCGGGTCAATTTATTCGATAAAGTATTGATCCCTGAAGCACAACAGGATATTCGTAAAATCCGTATTTATTTATCTGATATGGATACCGCTGGCGTAGTGCGTGCTAAAAGTACTAAGCAAAAACGTCTTAGAGAGGCAGGTTAATGGCTATTGTATCGCTTAAAAAGATAACTCTCTGTGGGCTAATCGCTGATAAAGCACTCGTTTTAGATAAACTACAAAGTTTAGGTGGAACACATCTTATTCCCTTAGCGGGAAAGGTAAGTAAGTCTGATAATGTGCCAGCGCATAATATTGAAGATGCGCTAACGGCTTTAAAGTATTTACAGCAATGCCCTAAAAAACGCCACCAAGTCACTCAAACTGAAGGTTTTGAATTTGAAGCCGTTGTTCAGGATGTTGTGCACCTGAAGAATCATCTGCTTGATTTATTAGATCAACGCGAATTTTTACAGCAGCGTATTAAGGAAGTTGCTTTATGGGGAGATTTCTCCCTTGCTGAAGATGGGCAATTGCAGGGCTATAAATTTTGGTTTTATATCGTCCCGAAACGTTTAATGAAAATTGTGCGTCAATCGGATCAAGTTTGGCAAATTGTTAACCAAACGAATACTGATGCGTATGTGGTTGTTATTGCTAAAGATGAACCAGCAAGTAAAGCGATGCCTGTGCCTAGAACGCATACCGGCAGTTTATCCCTGTCTCAATTACATAAAGATTTAGATGATGCTGAGCTAGCAATAGAAGATGCTTATGCTAAGCGTGAATATTTAACGCGTTGGATGTCGTTAATTATGCTTAATTTGGCGGCTTATGAAAATCAGTCAGATTTAGATGACGCGCATTTGTTGACCCGTGATGAGCCAGAGGTTTTTGTTGTCCAGTCTTGGATTGCTGTAGAAGATATAGCGCGTGTTGAAAATTTTTCTCAATATCATCGTTTAGCGATGTTAATTGAAGAGCCTGATGGCGTAGAACAACCGCCGACCTTATTAAAAAATACCACGACCTTTGCCGGTGGTGAAGAGGTGGTTAAATTCTATCAAACACCAAATTATTATAGTTGGGATCCTTCGATTGTCGTGTTCTTTTCCTTTGCTTTATTTTTTGCCATGATCCTTTCCGATGCGGGTTATGCTGCATTATTTATTGGAATTCTAGCGCTTAAATGGCAGCGTATGGGGCGCACCATACAGGGTATTCGATTTAGGATGTTGCTATTGATTACCCTCGTCTCTTCCGGCGTGTGGGGGGTCATGGTGGGTAGTTATTTTGGCTTTTCACCTGCTCCTGAGCAATTGGCAGAGAAGTTACATGTCCTAGATATAAATGATTTTGACACCATGATGCGTATTTCTATTTTCGTCGGTGTGGTGCATATTGCTTTAGCAAACTTAGTGCAAGCCTATCAACTTAAACATAAGACAACACGCTTTGCAGCCTTAGGTTGGGCTTTGTTTGTGGTCGGTGGTTTTGTGTTTTGGTTAGCACAAAGCAGTGAACAGGCTATTTTAGAACAAACGGCTTATGGGCTTTTAGGGACAGCAGCATTTTGTTTATTATTATTTAGTGGTGAACGTAAAATCCAGAAGCCATTAGATTTAGTTTTACGCTTATTTGACGGGCTTAAAAGTTTAACCAGTATCACCAAAATATTTGGTGATGTTTTAAGTTATATGCGTTTATTTGCGCTTGGTTTAGCAAGTGCATCTTTAGCCATTACCTTTAATCAGCTAGCTGAGCAGGTTTACCATGCGATGCCGGGTATGGGCTTATTATTCAGTATTCTTATTTTGCTTATTGGCCATACGCTGAATATTATGCTGGGCATTATGAGTGGTGTGGTGCATGGTTTACGTTTAAACTTTATTGAATTTTATAATTGGAGTGTCTCTGATGAGGGCTACCCGTTTAAAGCATTTTCTAAAAAAGAGGGTTATTAATGAGTGATTTTACTGTTGTTTTAGGTTGGATAGGCTTATATGCACCGATGGCTTTAGGTGCGATAGGGAGTATTATTGGTTGTGCGACAGCGGGTCAAGCGGCTATTGGCGCGATGTTAGATACTGATAGCGGCTATGGTCGTTATGTAGGGGTATCAGCCATGCCTTCGTCGCAGGTTATTTACGGTATTGTGGTTATGTTTACCTTAAATAGGCCGGTAACGGTAGAAGTAGCGCCAGGTTTATTTGCTATTGGTGTGCTAGCAGGGTTGGCTTTAATGATGAGTGCTATTTACCAAGGTCAATGTTGTGCCTCTGCAATTCATGCAACTAAAGCTAAACCGGAAATTTTTGGTTTATCTATTGCTCCAGCGGCGATTGTTGAAGGTTTTGCGGTTTTTGCCTTTATCTTTGCTTTAGTCATTAGCGCCAATATCCCTCAGGCTGTAGCATAAGGATAATCAGGTATGAGTGAACAAAATACAGAAGTCACCTCATCGGGTGTAGAAAGTTTAATCCAACGTTTACGTGATCAGGGTGTTTCTGCGGGACAAGAGCGGGCGGAAAGCATTGTTTTGGATGCACAGAAACGCGCAGAATGGATTATTGAAGAGGCTGAATTAGAAGCGCAGCAATTATTAGATAAGGCTAAAAATCAAAGTGATGCTTTACGCACGTCGGGCGAAGATGCTTTAAAGCTTGCCACTAGAGATGCCTTATTGAAATTGCGCGATACTTTGTTAGGGAGCTTTAGTAAAGAGGTAAAGCGTGTTGTTGGGCAAAAAATGGAACAAGATGCTTTCTTGGAGCGCTTGATCTTGCAATTAGCCGGTAAAGTACGCGAGCAACTGGATTTAGAGAGCAAAGAGAATGTCAGTATCTTCTTGCCTAATAATGCGGTCGGTGTCGATGAGTTAAAGAATAACCCTGAAGAAATGAATGTTGGCACTTTAACGCATTATACTGCGTCTATTGCTGCTGATATGTTGCGCGAAGGTGTGTCGGTTCAGGTTTCTGGGGATGTCAGTAAAGGCTTATCCGTGCGTTTAGAGGATGATGATATGGTCGTTGATTTTACCGAAGAAACGATCTCAGCCCTATTGCTTGAGCATTTGCAGCCTAGATTTAGAACACTCTTACAAGGTATTGTGAAGTGAAACAAAAAACGGCTTATACGATGTTAATGGCGAGTTTGCCACCGCATCCTATGTCTTTGTGGGACTTTAAACATAAGCCAGTGACGCGTTTGCGCTTGGAGCGCCAGTTAAAATTATTAACTGAGCAGGATAGTCAGCAATTAGCCGCCATAGAAAGTATTTTACACTGGGCAAAAATGCAAGAAGCTAATAGTGATGCCGAGATTGCTATTGAAGCAGATCGTGTTATCAAATCTATTAATAACCCCTTATTGCAAGAAGCTATTATCTGGCGCTTAGAGTTACGTATTATTGTCACGGCAATTAGACGGCGCAAATTAAATCGCCCGCCACCAGACAAACATGAGCATTGGGGGTATGGTCAAGTTCTGCCTTTGATTCGCAGTAACTGGCAGTTAGATGATTTTGGTTTAAGTCATCGCTTTCCTTGGGTAGCTAAAGCACAAGATTTGTTTGTCAAAGATGAAAGTGTAGAACTGGAAAAGTTATTGTTAAATTTGAGCTGGCAGCATTATGAGAAGTTGGGCCAAGCTCATTATTTTGATTTTGAGGCGGTTGTACTTTATGTATTGCGCTGGGATATAGTCAACAGATGGACCCAATGTGATGAGCAAGCGGCAATGCTTCAATTTGAAGCATTAGTAAATCGCGGCTTAGGCGATTTTTTACAAACAGCCTAATTGATTAGAGGTTTTGAGAGTTAAATGAATAACACAACGAACGCAAGTGCAAGGGTCGTCTCTGTCCAAGATAGCTTGGTATCGATAGAAACATTACCTGAAAGTAAACAGCCTTTAACTAAAAATGAAGTCGTGTATATTTTGCCGACACGCAGTGACGCGAAGCACCAAGAGCGATTAAAAGCAGAAATTTTGCGTATTAATGGTTCAGTCGCTGATGCGCAGGTTTACGAGAGTACGGCTGGTGTTGCTGTCGGTGATTTAGTTGAGCAAAGCGCAGAAATGCTTTCTGTAGAGCTAGGGCCGGGTTTATTAGGTCAGGTTTATGATGGACTACAAAATCCATTGGATAAGCTAGAAGGTGAGTTTGGTTATTTCTTGCCTAGAGGTGTCGATTTCCCCGCTCTGGACAATAATACCAAATGGGCCTTTACTCCAATCGTACAAACCGGCGCGGTATTAAGCGCTAGCTCCGTGATTGGTACAGTGCCAGAAAGAGGTTATACGCACAAAATAATGGTGCCTTTTGACATCCAAGGCGAGGTCGTTGTTACTTGGATTCAAGAAGGCAGTGTTACCGTTGATGAGCCTGTGGCTAAAATCAAACTGGCATCAGGCAAAGAAAGAACGCTTACTTTGAAGCAGCGTTGGCCAGTACGTAAAGCCCTGCCTAAAAACTTATTAAAACAGAATATTGCCGAGCGTAAATATCCGCATGAGCCGCTAGTTACGCATTTACGCCTTATCGATAGCTTTTTTCCTATTGCCAAAGGTGGCATGGGATGTATTCCGGGGCCTTTTGGTGCGGGAAAAACCGTATTACAGAATTTAATTTCGCGTAACTCGGATGTCGATATCGTGATTGTGGTTGCTTGTGGCGAGCGTGCCGGAGAAGTGGTAGAAACGATCACTGAATTCCCTAAGCTTAAAGATGCTAAGGGCGATACCTTAATGGATCGCACGGTTATTATTTGTAATACCTCATCTATGCCCGTTGCCGCGCGTGAAGCCTCAATCTATACCGGCATTACCTTGGGCGAATACTATCGCCAAATGGGTCTAAATGTTTTGATTATTGCCGATTCAACTTCACGTTGGGCTCAAGCGATGCGTGAAACATCAGGACGATTGGAAGAAATTCCAGGTGAAGAAGCTTTCCCAGCGTATTTAGACTCCGCTATTAAAGGCATTTATGAACGTGCAGGTGTTATTCAAACCGCTGATCAAAGTGAAGGGACTTTGACTATGATTGGTACAGTATCACCTGCGGGCGGAAACTTTTAAGAACCCGTAACACAATCAACGCTAGGCACAGTAAAGACCTTTTTAGGTTTAAGTGCTGACCGCGCTTATAAGCGTTTTTATCCCGCGGTTGATCCATTATTGTCGTGGTCACGTTATTTAGAGCAATTACAACCGTGGTTTACGGAGCATTTGTCACGATCATGGGTAGATCATGTGCAGCAACTATTAAAGCTGTTGCGCAAAGGCGATGAAATATCACAAATGATCCAAGTCACGGGTGAAGAAGGTGTCACCACTGAGGATTATATTATTTTTCAACAAGCCTTATTTCTGGATATGGTCTATCTGCAACAAGATGCATTTGATCCCGTTGATTTAGCCGTTCCCTTGGAAAGACAGCAGGAAAGTTTAAATACCATTGTTAAATTAGTAACTACGGATTATCACTTTACCGACAAAGATGCCGCACGCGATTTTTTCACCAAACTAACGGGCTTATTTAAAAACCTGAATTATTCACCGAGTAATTCAAATGAATATAAAGACTACAGTGAAAAAATAGAGGTATTAAGAAAATCCGTTATGCAAGATAAGGCCTAAAGCAACACAAAATGTAATAATTTGAAGCCGGCTTTATTAAGGTCGGTATGAAGGTAAACACATTGGCGCGCCAAAGCGTGCCAAATGATAGATTTTGGGACTCCTGTCGCAAAAATCGATTCGCCACGCGGCGAATCAATAGTGCCCCGGTACGCCCTGCGTCCACCACGACTATGCCCAAAAC
>Ga0105352_1001955_pt1 | contig 10168 bp, 10 predicted proteins | sample EN8Hudsemesocosm_FD_83507 | JGI IMG/M metagenome (GOLD analysis project Ga0105352, IMG submission 83507) | Methane-oxidizing microbial communities from mesocosms in the Hudson Canyon - EN8B Hudson Canyon | ecosystem: Environmental > Aquatic > Marine > Cold seeps | place: Hudson Canyon...
GCAGAAACTTGCATTTTTGCAATGTTCTGGAACGATGGGTCGGCTTGGATAGGAAGTTTGTTGCTGAAGAAAAGGTCAACATTGTCATTGTGGTATTGTCCGCTAGGTAGGCTGATGCAATGGATAACAATGAGTGATATATCCGCTTCATCGGGTCGTTTATCGTGGTTAGGAGAAAGGCGGTGTGTGGCCTGATTTAACCAATGTTGGGTTATTTGCATGATTTTTTCGTTAAAGTAATGAACAACCAGTACTGTATTAGATAGAAAGTTACAGTATCCTGTCAAGGTGATCTGGTTAACGTTTTAGGGCTATTAGATTAATGAGGGTGTATCGGTAATGATGAGCATTGAAGAGCAAGTTAAAGTGTTTTTGGATGAGGATATTGGCTCTGGAGATGTTACTGCGCTTATTATTCCGGAAGAGTCTCAGGCGGTAGCAACGATTATAACTCGGCAAGGAATGGTGCTATGTGGTCAGGCATGGGTTAGTGCGGTATTTAAATCTTTAGATGAGACGGTTGCAATTGAATGGTTGGTTAAGGAAGGGGAGTGGGTTGATGCAGGCAGTCAATTATGTATTCTTTCGGGTAATACGCGGGGGTTGCTGACCGGTGAGCGTACGGCTCTTAATTTATTGCAGACTTTATCGGCTGTGGCTACGGAGTCTAGGCAATATGCCCGTGCTGTTGCGGGAACCACTTGTCAGATTCTAGACACTCGTAAGACCTTGCCAGGTCTTCGGCTGGCACAAAAATATGCGGTGAAGTGTGGCGGCTGTTTGAACCATCGAGTGGGTTTGTATGATGGTATCTTAATCAAAGAAAATCATATTGTTGCGGCAGGCTCGATTACTGCCGCTGTATCCCGAGCGCGGTTAATTAGTTCGGTACTTGTTGAAGTTGAAGTTGAGAATCAGCACGAACTCAGAGAGGCCGTTGATGCGCGTCCAGATCGAATTATGCTGGATAATTTTTCTCTTGAGGACATGCGTGGGGCTGTGGAATGGGTTGCGGGGCGAGTTCCTTTGGAAGCGTCGGGGGATGTTACCTTGGAGGGTATTACTACAATAGCGCGAACGGGTGTTGATTTTATTTCAGTCGGCGCGTTAACTAAAAATGTTTCGGCGGTTGACCTTTCAATGCGCGTCTCGGTTCAAAAGGGATAAAACATCACCATTTAAACGCTTAGGGTTTAATCTATATACTCAAAAGTTTGAATGACCTCTGAGACGCCAGATATTTTATTAACTCGAGTTATGATAGCTTTGGCCTCATCTTTTCGAACTAAGCCCATCAGGTATACTTTAGAATTTTCAGTAATAACCTTGACACGGGTTGCGTCAAAACCAGGGATGTAGTTGATGTTGGTTAAGTCAGATTTGACTCTCACAGTAATAAAGCTATCACGATTACGGGCATAAAAAGAGCTGGGTTGTGTGGTTCTTAGGTGGTCGTGAACAAATTTAACACCAGGGATAACCCGTAAGATCGCAATCGTTTTTTTATGTAGGTTGAGCGTCGGTACTTCTCCAGTAGCAAGAATAGCGCCGTTGTATGCGGTTACATTGATGTGTGCATGTGCAAATAACGGTTTATCGCTTAATAAATTTATCGTGGCTCTTTGTTCGATCATTTCATCATTGATGATCGTATCACTGTGTCTTCGGTCGTGGAGTAGAGAGAGTCCAGAGGCTTCTGAAGCCAAGGTGGCAAGTTGGCTGCAGCCAGTTAATAAAGAGAGGGTGCAGAGTAAGGTGATGCGAAATAGTGTCATAGTTCATCGCCGAATAGTTGGTGGTCAATCAGGTCACAGAGGCAGTGAGTGATTAATAAATGGGTTTCTTGAATGCGCGCTGTTGATGGGGAGGGTACTCTGATTTCGATGTCGTTTTCAAAAAGAAGATTTGCAACGGCGCCGCCGTCTTTTCCGGTTAAGGCGATGGTGGTAATTTTCTTATCATGTGCGCTGTTAATGGCTTGAATAATCGATTCAGAATTACCGCTGGTGCTGTAGGTGACTAATATGTCGCCGGGTTGTCCTAGGGCACGTAGTTGTTTTGCAAAAACTTGATTGTAATGGTAGTCGTTGGCAATCGATGTGAGTGTTGAACTGTCAGTTGTTAGTGCAATAGCAGGTAATGGCGGGCGTTCGCGTTCAAAACGGTTTAATAATTCAGAGGAGAAGTGTTGTGCGTCTCCGGCTGAGCCGCCATTGCCACAGGTTAATATTTTTTTACCTTCGAGTAGGGCGGTGACTAGGGTTTGTGCAGCAGCACTGATGTCGGGGCCCAGTGAAGCGGCTGCAGCTTGTTTTGTTTCAATGCTCGCCGTAAAGTGCTGATTGATCCGGTCTTGTAGTGTCATGAGCGTTTATAAACAGTCTTGAAAAGCATTTTTTATCCAATGGCATGTGGTGTTTTTTGATTTGTCGGGTACTACAGCGACAACATCAAATCTAATGGCGTTGTTAACCTGATGTGCCATTATAAAATGTTGTGCCGTTTTAATGATACGGTTTTGTTTGCTTTTGGTGATACTTTCAGTTGCTGAGCCGAAGTAATCATAAGAACGATAGCGGACCTCAATAAAAACGAATGTATTTTGGTCATTCATGATGAGATCAATTTCGCCAAAGGATGTGCGGTAGTTTCGATCAATGGGGATAAGTCCTTTTTTGATTAGAAAGTTATGAGCAATTTCTTCAGCGATAGCACCTTTTGTGGTGTTCTTTAGGGGTGGTTTAGGTGTCATTGTGGGTTAAAAGTACTAGTTCGATGGGAGTAGTGCTTGGTGCGGGGTGAAACCTAAGAGCTTAGGTTTTCCTTTATGAAATTTTGCACAGACGAGTTGGCGGCTGATATGGTTGTTTTTGGTCAGTTGTAGGTGGCCGGTAGCGCCTTTGAATAGCGTTTTTTGTAGATCTTTTAGGTGTGGGATGAGTTGGTAGGCGTCAATCCCAAGGGCAATCAGTCTCAAGTAGGGCTGGGGAAATTGTTGCCAGTAGGGTTTTAAATTATTCAGGCTTAAAGGACCAGAATAGCTTTTCTTGAAAAGCCAAGGGATGTCACAGAAAGTGATTTCATCTAGGTCGTTATCTTGTCGCGGGTTAGGGAGACCGGAATAGATTTGTGATGTTGCATAAACAGGTAGTTTTTCAGCCCGGTAAAATTGTAGCTGGGGTTTTAGTAATCGTGCTGAGCGTGGTTGACCGATAAGGAAAATAGCATCAATATCCTGACGCCTTCTGGCAATAGTTTTTAAATCAGGGATAAAGCCTTGTAGTTCTTTGATTCGTGAATTGCTTTCGTTAAGGTTGAGCAGTTGCTGGATGGGGGTAGAGAAATCATTTTTTTGAGGGGAGTAAGTTTGCTTGTCAACAATGTGCTGGCCTTGTTTGGACCAGAAGTAGTCTAAATAGTGTTCCAACCTACTTCCTGTGGTGTTGTCTGGTTTCAATAATAAGGTTCGATTGTGGCCTTGTTGTGTCGCTTTCATCGTTAATTGAAAAATATCATCTATCGGGGAAAGGCTTAATTGGTAGAGATTCTTTTTGGCTAGATTATCAATTTGATTCAGTGCTAAGACGGGAGTTGCTAGCGTTTTTATTTGGGTGAGGGCTACTATGTTTTGTTTTTCTAGCGGGCCGATAATTAGGTCTGCGCCCTCTTTAACAGCCCGACGGTAAAGCTGTTTAGGGTCATCTTTTGAGCTGTCATAAAGGTGTATGCTCGGCTTGTTGGTAGCCTTACTGTTATAGTAGGCTGCGAGAAACCCTGTTTTGATGACCTTGGCTTGTTGGTGATGTGGCCCGCTATTGGGAAGGATTAGTGCGATAGTGTGAGTGGCTGATCTAGCGTTTTTGTTAGCGTTTAAATGGGTGTTTAGTAGTTCGGTGGTGATTAGTGTTTCTGGGTGTTGTTTTAGCCAGTGAGTTATTTTTGCTTCTGAGTCAGGTGTTTGGCGAATGGTCTGACGTAATAGCTGAGCGAGTGTGGCCCAGTCACTAAGGTCGCTTGATTCAAGGGTGCTTAGTTCTTCTATAGGGAGTTGATGCAGTGTTTCTAAAATCGTGGAAAGGGTTTGTTGTTGGCTGGGTGGTGAAAGGAGTGGCGCGAGTGTTACTTGAGCGCGAATGCTTTTAATGGCCTGGCCAGTGAGTGAATAACCCAGTGATAGGCACTTTTGGTAAGTTATTTGGTCTTCAGGGTTAAGTTGTTGGGGTGATAGCCGTGCGAGTTGCTTAAGAGCTTTTTTTGCTGCATGGTAGTGTAAGTTTATTTGTGCGAAAAGCAGGTTAAGATATAAACGTTGATGTTGATTAAGATGGCTGGGGTTAATGTTTTTAGCGTAAATCAGGGTGGCTGGTATGTCATTTGACTTTATTAAGGCGTGAATGGTCTTGAAGCGAAAAAGGTCTTGTTGCGGGCCTTTTTGATCCGCTAACTTTTGGTAGATTTCTGCCGCGCCTTGGAACTGTCCTTGGTTAAATAAGTGATCTGCAGTTTCAGTTTTTTGTAGGGTTAGGTTGTTCTGTTGTAAGTTTTTACTACAACCTGTTGTCAGGCTAATCAGTAGTGTAATCAGTAAGTAGAGACAGGGGTATTTCATTGCAAGCATGGATTAAAAGAGGGTTAAGTGACTAACTTGGATAATAGACTATATATTGTCGCGACACCAATAGGTAATTTACAAGATTTTAGTTATCGAGCCGTTGAGATTTTGCGTTCAGTTGATTGGATTGCTGCAGAAGATACGCGGCGAGCGCGCTTATTGTTACAGCATTATGGCATACAGAATAAACTGGTTTCAGTGCATGATCATAATGAAGCATTTAAGGCGCCTGAATTGATTAAGAAGTTAGTCTCTGGTATGAGTGGCGCGCTTATTTCAGATGCGGGGACACCGTTAATTAGTGATCCTGGTTTACCGTTGGTGCGATTGGCAAAAGAGGCGGGCGTTAAGGTATCGCCTATTCCTGGGGCTTGTGCTTTAGTCGCTGCATTATCGGTTTCCGGTGTGGCTGTAAGTGGTTTTAGTTTTGAAGGTTTTTTAGGGCGTACTTCGGCATCAAGAAGAGCCTTTTTTACTGAGAAGTTAGCGGACACTCGGACATGGGTTTTTTATGAATCCAGCCACCGTATTTTAGCGTGTTTAAAAGATTTAGCGGCGACTCTTCCTGATAACAGAAAGATAGCGGTAGCGCGAGAGATGACCAAAATTTATGAAACGGTCCTTTATGCCCCGGTTTCTGAAGTGTTACGTGAGGTTGAAGATAATGAAAATATGCGTAAAGGTGAGTTTGTCGTTATTGTTGAAGGCTGCGCTTTAAAGAAAGTGAGTGAGGTATCGGCCGAACAATTACGGGTTCTGACTATTTTGTTGAAAACGCAAACAGTCAAAGGCGCTGTCGCATTAGCAGTAGAGATAACAGAAGGCAGTAAGAAATTATTGTACCGTGAGGCTTTGCGGATTATGAAAGAACAGCGTGAGTGAGTATTTTCTTTTAGGTTGGTCTTGTGAAGATAAAAATAACTACTGAATATGCTATAGTTCTCCAGTGAGCCGGCTGAGCAGTCGCTATATCTTTAAATTTAAGGTGTAGAGGAAAGTCCGGGCTCCATAGGGCAGGGTGCCAGGTAACGCCTGGGGGACGTAAGTCCACGGAAAGTGCCACAGAAAATATACCGCCTCTTGTTTACAGGGGGTAAGGGTGAAATGGTGCGGTAAGAGCGCACCGCGTTGCTGGTAACAGCAATGGCAGGGTAAACCCCATCCCGGAGCAAGATCAAATAGAAGAATATTGACTGATGTCAGACATGCGGCCCGCATGATTCTTGGGTAGATTGCTTGAGCAACGAGGCGACTTGTTGCCTAGATGAATGACTGTTCTCGACAGAACCCGGCTTATAGGCCGGCTCGCTTTTTTTAGCGCCTATTTCCCGATGGGCGTATCTTGTATTTTCCAAGAAGTCTGGTTAAAAAGGTAATGCTTTAGGGCGCGAGTGAATTATCCCATACGCCTAAACGGCCATATAGACCATCTAATTAACATTAATATATACCTATAATTACATGAAAAATATGTATTTTTATATTTTTTATGGGCTGTATTTTAAAATAATTACGGTGATAACGCATCTAAGTCATTGTCACGAAAGGAAAAAAACCACTTAACACGCTTGACTATCTCAAAAGAGAACCATATAGTCCCTATAAAGTGGGTAAAAGTGGTTAATAGTGGTTTTTTTTGGATATTAGAGGTGGGTTTTGTTTCGAGGGGTCAGTTCGGTGAGTCTGGATGCAAAGGGACGGTTAGCGATCCCAACGCGTTATCGGGCGGAACTTTTTGACTGTTGTTCAGGACAATTAGTCGTCACTGTTGCTGTCGATGAGACAGGATCAGGTGAATCCGGGTGCTTATGGCTATATCCGCTTTCTGAATGGGAATCTTTGGAAGAAAAAATCAGCAAATTACCAACATTAAATAAAATGGCTGGAAGGTTGAGGCGTTTTGTTATTGGTTATGCGACTGAGTGTGAAATGGATGCTCAGGGACGGCTTTTGTTATCCGAAAATTTAAGAAGCTTTGCCAAATTAGAGAAGCAAGTTGTTCTGTTAGGGCAATTGAATAAATTTGAAATTTGGAATGAGTCTATTTGGACAACTAAGGAAAGTGATTGGTTATCAAGTGATGAGGGTAATGCCACAGAAGAATTGGCATCAATTTCTTTTTAATTTTTGAGGACGGGTATTGGCATGGATGGACATTTACCGGTAATGCTTAAGGAGTGTATTCAAGGCCTTAACATTAAGAAGGATGGTAAATATTTAGATTGTACTTTTGGTCGCGGTGGGCACAGTAAACACATACTCGCTGAGTTAGGTGAGAAGGGGAGTTTGCTGGCATTAGATAGAGACCCGATGGCAATTACTTCGGATAACGCTCAGCAGTTACTATTAGATCGTCGTTTTCGGTTACAGCATCAAAGTTTTTCATTGTTAGGCGAGTCCGTTTCAGATCGAGGTTGGGACGGCCAGGTTGATGGGATTTTGTTAGATCTCGGCGTGTCATCTCCGCAATTGGATGACTCTTCTCGTGGGTTTAGCTTTATGAGAGATGGTCCGTTAGATATGCGTATGGATACGAGTGCGGGAGTCAGTGCTGCACAGTGGCTGGCGAGCGTAGACGAACATACATTGATTTCTGTGCTCAGACATTATGGCGAAGAACGGTTCGCTCGAAGAATAGCGGTAGCCGTTATTAAAGAAAGGGATATTGAGCCATTACAAACAACGCGGCAATTGGCGCGTCTAATTGAGGCAGCTATTCCGGTGAAGGAGAAGCATAAACATCCTGCGACACGTAGTTTTCAAGCGATAAGAATTGAAATAAATCAGGAGTTGGAGCAGTTAAAACAAGCGCTTCAGCAATCAATTAATGCATTGAGTCCGGGTGGTGTTTTAGTGGTTATGTCTTTTCATTCGTTGGAAGACCGGATTGTTAAGCGCTTTATTCGTGATCAGTCTCGTGGCAAATATACCCCTTTCTCGCGAAGACTTTTAGAGAACGAGGGTAGTCAAATAAACTTTAAGAAGGTGGGTAAAGCAATTAAGGCGAGTGAGGATGAAGTCAAGCACAACCCTCGGTCAAGAAGTGCGGTGTTACGTCTGGCTGAGCGATTGGGCTAGGTCGTGATGATTAAAAGAACCTTGTTAGTCGTTGTTTTTTTAGGCACAGCCGTTGCTGTCGTATACAGCCAATATCAGGCGCGAACATTATTTATTGAAATACAGCAACTTAAAGTCAGTTTAGACCGCTATGAAACCGAGTGGGGGCAATTGCAATTAGAATTGATGACCTTATCAGAGCACAGTCGTATTGAGGACGCAGCGTATTCAAAGCTGCATTTTATTACGCCAAAATATAATGACATTATTTACATTAAACAGTGATGATTTCACGATACCAAAAAATAGAGCGTAAAACAGGATCTAAATTGAGACGACGGTTTCTGGGCGGGCTGATGTTTTCTGGTATGTTAATGTTGCTCGGAAAGGCCATTTCTCTACAAGTTTTAGAAAAAGAATTTTTACAGCAACAAGGTGATATGAGGCATATTGTTGCTACCGATGTATCGGCTTACAGAGGGAAGATTTTTGACAGGAATGGTGAGCCGTTGGCGATAAGTACGCCCGTAAAATCGGTATGGTTAAACCCGAAAGAAGTCAGCGATGTAGATTCGCAGCAGATTGTTAAGCTTGAAAGTACGCTTAAGATCCCTCGTGGAAAATTCACCAAAGTTGTTAAAAAAAACACAGGCAAACACTTTGCTTATCTTAAGCGACAAGTCAGCCCGTCGGTAGCTGAACGGGTTAAAGCATTAGATATCACCGGTGTACATTTAAGCCGAGAATTTAAACGATTTTATCCGTCAGGTGAAATAACAGGGCATTTATTAGGGTTTACGAATATTGATGATGTCGGTCAAGAAGGGCTTGAATTAGCTTTTGAAAACCTATTGAAAGGTGTGCCGGGTAAGAAGCGAGTTATGCGTGATGGAAAAAAGCATATTATTGCGGATATTGAAGAAATACGAAGCCCAGTACCTGGAAAAGATTTACAAATAAGTATCGATAGTCGTCTTCAATATTTAGCGTACCGAGAACTTAAAGCGGCCGTTAAGTCACACCAGGCCAGTTCAGGATCGTTGGTGATGTTAGATGCTAAAACAGGAGAAGTTTTGGCCGTTGTTAACCAGCCGGGTTTCAATCCTAATGATAGAGCAAATCTACAAGGTTATCGTTATCGCAATCGTGCAATGACAGATGTTTTTGAGCCGGGGTCAACGGTTAAGCCATTTTTGATCGCAAGTGCTCTGGATGCGGGATATGTGAAAGATGGTGAAGTCGTGGATACGTCACCGGGGTATTATCGTATTGGCAGAAATGTGGTGCGTGATTTTCGTAACTATGGTGCTCTTGGGCTGTCCGATATTTTAAAAAAATCCAGTAATGTCGCTGTTAGTAAAATTGCTAATAAAATGCCAGCAGAAGAAATGTGGGGTTTTTATAACCGGTTAGGCATGGGTCAATCAGCCGGAGTTGGGTTTCCAGGCGAGGCGAGCGGAACCTTGATTGATTATCAAAGTATGGATTCTTTTGAGCAAGCGACATTGTCTTTTGGGTATGGCGTTAATATGTCGGTCATGCAATTAGCAAGGGCCTACACGGCACTAGCAGATGATGGTGTGTTGCATTCAGTAACGCTTTTTAAAAGGGATATTGATCAGGATTCACGGCGTGTGTTCACACCCAAAACAGCAAGTAATATTCGGGCCATGCTTGAACATGTTGTGGAAAAGGATGGGACTGCTTATAAGGCACGAGTGGGGGGCTATTCTGTAGCCGGTAAGACAGGAACAGTTAAGAAGATCATTAATGGTCGTTACTCTAAAGACCAGTATTTATCTTTGTTTGTTGGCATTATTCCGGCTGAGAACCCGCGATTAGTTATGGCGGTCTTGATCGATGATCCGAAGGCGGGTGAATACTATGGCGGGGCTGTTGCAGGTCCTGTTTTTTCAAAGGTTATGGGTCGGAGTATGCGTATATTAGGTATTGACCCCTCTTTTCAGCGGGATCCTAAAAGGCCGCTCGTATTGGCCGCTCAAGAGCATAAGTTATGATGGCGGAGCGAAAAGAAGAGAGTGGTTTTTGGTTGTCAGAATTGCTAAAGGGTTTGGTAACAATAACGCATGACCAACAGATTACCGGGTTGTCGTTAGATAGTCGCAAAGTCATGGCGGGTGATTTATTTTTTGCTGTTTCAGGGTCTGATGATCACGGTTTAAATTTTGCTGTTGAGGCCTTAAATAAAGGCGCTGTTGCGATTGTTTATGATTCTTCAGATAAGGTAATTATTTGTGATAAGGCGGTATCTGCAAAAGTACTTATCGAGATATCAGGATTAAGCGATAAAATCGGCATTATTGCATCGCGTTTTTATGGTGAGCCATCACACCATTGCCGTGTAATTGGTGTGACAGGTACCAATGGAAAAACATCATGTGTACAGTTTTTGCAGCAATGTCTGCCGCATAGTGGGTCCATAGGGACTCTGGGTTGGGGAGAAGGTAAAGGTTACTCGGAGACGCGAAATACGACGCC
>Ga0105352_1001957_pt1 | contig 10159 bp, 9 predicted proteins | sample EN8Hudsemesocosm_FD_83507 | JGI IMG/M metagenome (GOLD analysis project Ga0105352, IMG submission 83507) | Methane-oxidizing microbial communities from mesocosms in the Hudson Canyon - EN8B Hudson Canyon | ecosystem: Environmental > Aquatic > Marine > Cold seeps | place: Hudson Canyon | collected...
CACTTATTTCTTACGCTAATTCTGAGTGTTCTGCACTTATGGCTAAGATCAATGAGAAAGGCGATTACGATAAAGAAATCGCTGCTGCCCTTAAAGAAGCTGTAGAGAAATTTAAAGCAACACAAACTTGGTAATTGTTTAGGCCTAATGTTGTTAAACATTAGGCCGCACCAGTTTGATTAATTAGCTTGTCCGGCTGCCTAAAAAAGGCGTAAAGCTTAATGGGCACTAAGCTTAATTAAATGAAGGCGATTGAGAATGGCTGTTGGAAAAGAGATTCGAACTCAAATTTCCAGTATTAAAAATACGCAAAAAATTACTTCAGCAATGGAAATGGTTGCTGCAAGTAAGATGCGTAAGGCACAGCAGAGAATGGCATCAGGTAAACCTTTTGCTGAGAAAATCCGTGCTGTTGTAGGCCATATTGCTCACTCTAGTCCTGAATACAAACATTTGTATTTACAGGAACGAGCAGTGAAGCGCGTTGGCTATATTGTTGTTTCTACAGATCGTGGTCTTTGTGGCGGTTTAAATGTTAACGCTTTTAAAGCGGTGGCAAAAGAAATAGCAGACTGGAAATCCAAAGACGTTGATGTTGAGTTTTGCGCAGTCGGCAAAAAAGCAGCAGCGTTCTTTAATAATTATGGCGGCAATGTTTCTGCTGTGATGACTGGTTTAGGTGATAAACCTGAAATCAGCGAATTAATTGGTGGCGTTAAAGTGATGTTAGACGCCTACGCTGATGAAAAGATTGATCGTTTGTTTATTGTTTACAACAACTTTGTGAACACAATGACGCAAACGCCAGTTATCAATCAGTTGTTACCTTTAAAGGCCGACGACGAAAAGCAGTATACCCATAAGTGGGATTACATTTATGAGCCAGAGGCGAAACAAATTCTTGATGGCTTGATGGTTCGTTATATCGAATCTCAGGTGTATCAGGGTGTTGTTGAAAATAATGCCTGTGAGCAAGCTGCCCGAATGATTGCTATGAAGAGCGCTACCGATAATGCTGGTGATTTAATTGACGAACTTGAAACGATTTATAACAAGGCCCGTCAAGCAGCGATTACTCAGGAAATTTCTGAGATTGTTAGTGGTGCTGCAGCTGTTTAATAGTAAGCATACTGCATAAAAGAATTAGTTTTTAAAGGTTTAAACCGACACTGTATTAAGTCGGTGTGGGTTTTAAAATTTTAAAGTTAGAGAGGAACCGGAAATGAGTAGCGGTCGTATCGTACAAATCATCGGTGCCGTAATCGATGTGGAATTCCCGCGTGATTCCGTGCCAAAGGTGTATGACGCACTTAAAGTTGAATCAAAGGGTATTACCTTAGAAGTTCAGCAACAGCTTGGTGACGGCGTAGTTCGTTCTATTGCTATGGGTTCATCGGAAGGTCTATCTCGCGGCCTTGATGTTGCAAACACCAACGCACCAATTACTGTACCTGTAGGTACAGAGACATTGGGTCGTATTATGGACGTTCTTGGCGAACCAATTGATGAAAAAGGTCCAATTGGTGAACAAGATCGTATGCCTATTCACCGTAAAGCGCCTACTTACGCAGAACAAGCTGCTGCCGACGAGTTGTTGGAAACAGGTATCAAGGTTATCGACCTAGTATGTCCGTTTGCTAAGGGTGGTAAAGTTGGTCTGTTCGGTGGTGCTGGTGTTGGTAAAACCGTAAATATGATGGAGCTTATCCGTAATATTGCGATTGAGCACTCAGGTTACTCTGTGTTTGCAGGTGTAGGTGAGCGTACTCGTGAGGGTAACGATTTCTATCATGAGATGACTGATTCGAATGTAATCGATAAGGTATCTCTGGTTTACGGTCAGATGAATGAGCCTCCAGGTAACCGTTTACGTGTTGCTTTGACTGGCTTGACCATGGCGGAGAAATTCCGTGATGAAGGCCGTGATGTACTACTATTCGTAGATAACATTTATCGTTACACCTTGGCAGGAACAGAAGTATCTGCATTGCTAGGGCGTATGCCTTCTGCTGTGGGCTACCAGCCAACTCTTGCTGAAGAGATGGGTGTACTGCAAGAGCGTATTACCTCTACGAAGACGGGTTCTATTACTTCTATTCAAGCAGTATATGTACCAGCGGATGACTTAACAGATCCATCCCCTGCTACTACCTTTGCTCACTTGGATGCAACCGTTGTATTGTCTCGCCAAATTGCAGAACTTGGTATTTACCCTGCGATTGACCCACTAGACTCTTCTTCACGTCAGCTTGACCCGCTTGTTATTGGTCAAGAGCACTATGAAGTAGCACGTGGTGTACAGGCAATCCTTCAGCGTTATAAAGAACTGAAAGATATCATTGCTATCTTGGGTATGGATGAGCTTTCAGAAGAAGATAAGCAATCGGTAACTCGTGCACGTAAAGTGCAGCGTTTCTTATCGCAGCCTTTCTTCGTTGCTGAAGTATTTACTGGCTCTCCAGGTAAATACGTATCGCTTAAAGATACTATCCGTGCATTTAAAGGTATTTTGGCTGGTGAGTACGATGAATTACCAGAACAAGCCTTCTATATGGTTGGTACTATCGAAGAAGCGGTAGAAAAAGCAAAAGATATGTAATTGATTGGCACCCTACTTTCAAAACCACCAAGTATTAGGTGCATGAAATCTAGGGTGCAATCAGTTTAGGGTATAGCTCTTGGAGCTTAAAAACAGAGGCAACTTACATGGCGATTACAGTGCACTGTGATATCGTGAGTGCGGAAGAATCCATGTTCTCAGGTTTGGTGGAAATGGTTGTTGCCACCGGTACTGTTGGGGATCTTGGTATTGCGCCGGGACATGCGCCCTTGTTAACTGAACTTATTCCTGGTCCAGTTCGGGTTAAAACACAGTCAGGTGAAGAGCAGTTATTCTACGTTTCTGGTGGCTTTTTGGAAGTGCAGCCAAATGTAGTAACTATTTTGGCCGATACTGCAGCACGAGCTGACGATGTTGATGAAGCTGCAGCCATTGAAGCTAAGCGTAAAGCGGAGCATGACATGGAAAACCGCGGTGGTGATTTCGACTACTCACGTGCAGCAGCCCAATTGGCTGAAGCATCTGCAAGATTACGTGTGGTGCAGCAGTTACGTGGCCACAGTCGGTAATCGAGTCGTAGCGACGACCTGTTAGTTTATAAAGGGCAGCTTAGGTTGCCCTTTTTTTATTTGAAGTACACCAATTTTAATTTAACTTGAAACTTACTTTGATGAATATAGATATTGTTATTTTAGCGGCGGGCAAAGGGACTCGCATGAAGTCGGCTTTACCTAAGGTTTTACATAAGCTTGCAGGTAAAAACCTTCTAAATCATGTGATTGATGCGGCACATTCAATAGACTCATCCAAGTTACACATAGTGGTAGGTCATCAGGCCAAGGCAGTTGAACAAGCCATTGATAATAATGCGATAAATTGGATAGAACAAACTGAACAGCTAGGTACCGGTCACGCGGTACAACAGGCATTACCGAATATTGATACCGATGGTAAAGTTCTGATTCTATATGGCGATGTGCCACTTATTACTCCAGAAACATTACAAACGCTTGTTAATACAGCGGATGAAAGCACGTTAGCGCTGTTAACCGTATCAATGGATGATCCAACGGGTTACGGAAGAATAATTCGTGATAGTGACAGTAATGTTGTCGGTATTGTTGAACATAAAGATGCTTCAGAAGCACAGCATGCTATAGCTGAAGTGAATACAGGCATACTTGCTTTGAATTCAGACAAGCTGCATGAATGGTTACCACAGCTTAATAATGACAATAGTCAGCAAGAATATTATCTTACCGATATTATAGCTATGGCTGCTAATGCAGGAATAGTCGTAAAAGCAGTTCATCCTAATAGCGTTTACGAGGTTCAGGGTGTCAATGATCGTTGTCAGCTTAACGAATTAGAGCGCTGGTATCAGCTGCAACGCGCTAATAATCTAATGCTTGAAGGGGTGACTTTGGCTGACCCTGCTCGTGTTGATGTAAGAGGAACATTAACAACGGGAAAAGATGTGATTATAGATATTAACGCCATTTTTGAAGGCCGTGTTGATATTGCAGATAATGTTGTTATTGGTCCAAATGTTCTAATTAGAAACTCATCGATTGGAGCTGGTACTCATATAGAAGCCAATACTGTCATCGAAGATGCAGTTATTGAAAATAGTTGTACGATCGGCCCCTTTGCTCGAATACGTCCTGGTACCAAATTAGAAGATGGCGCTAAGGTGGGTAATTTTGTTGAAACCAAAAAAAGCACTATAGGTAAAGGAGCCAAAGTTAATCACTTAACTTATATTGGTGATGCAGAGATTGGTGCTGGCACAAATATTGGTGCTGGTACGATCACTTGTAACTATGATGGCGTTAACAAATTTAAAACCAATATTGGTAAAAATGTTTTTATTGGCTCGAACTCATCACTGGTTGCACCCGTTAATATTTCTGACAATGCTACTGTTGGTGCTGGCTCTACAGTCACCAAAGATATAAATGAAGGTGAACTAGCTATCGGCCGAGGTAAACAAAAAAATATCCGTGGTTGGGCTCGCCCTTCAAAGAAATAATCGGAAAAGTAAGTTGTTATTGATAGGGATTTATTAAGAGGTTTTTATGTGTGGAATTGTTGGTGGCGTAGCTCAACGTGAGATTTCCGGTATTTTATTGGAAGGTTTGAAGCGTTTGGAGTATAGGGGTTATGACTCTGCAGGTATGGCGGTATTGAACCAGAGTACTCAGACAGTTTCTCGCCATCGTGAGCTTGGCAAGGTCTGTGAGCTAGATGCTGCAATTACTCAAGCACCGTTATCCGGTTCTATTGGTATAGCACATACCCGTTGGGCTACACATGGAAAACCTAGCCAAAATAATGCACATCCACATATGTCAGGGAATAAACTGACTCTTGTTCATAATGGTATTATCGAAAACTACGAAGAATTGAGGGAACAGTTACAGGCTAAAGGTTATCAGTTTCTTTCTGAAACTGATTCAGAAGTTGTCGTACATTTAATCGATGAAATCTTAAAAACATCTACTAGCTTATTTGATGCCGTTAAAACGGCGATTAAATCACTAGAAGGCGCTTACGGTCTAGGTGTAATGCATAGTGATTTTCCCAATGAAATCGTTACTACGCGTAAAGGTAGCCCGCTTGTTATAGGTGTCGGTATTGGCGAAAATTTTATTGCCTCAGACCAACTGGCGCTGCTACAAGTTACCGATCGATTTATTTTTCTCGAAGAAGGCGATATTGCTAGGATTACTTTAGACGATATTCGGATTGAAGCGGAAAATGGCGAACCTGTCGAACGTGAGACTGTTCAATTTGAGCATGGAATTGATGCTGCGGACAAAGGAGAGTATAGACACTATATGCTCAAAGAAATTTTTGAGCCGCCTAAAGTTATTGCAGATACTTTAACTGGCAAAATTAGCGATACACGGTTACTTGAACAAGCTTTCGGTACTGAAGCCGAAAAAATATTTGATACAGTAAAAGCGGTTCAAATTGTGGCTTGTGGCACGAGTTTTCATTCAGGGCTTGTCGCCAAATATTGGATTGAGTCCTTAGTCGGTATTCCTTGCCAAGTTGAAGTAGCTAGTGAATTTAGATACCGAAAAGTTGCCGTAATCGAAGATTCTTTGTTTATAACGATTTCACAGTCAGGTGAAACTGCCGATACCTTGGCTGCGCTACGACTAGCAAAGCAACAAGGTTATAAATCGTCTTTAGTGATCTGTAATGTTCCTGGTAGTAGTTTAGTTCGTGAATCTGACTTGGTATTTATGACCAATGCTGGTCCTGAGATTGGTGTAGCTTCAACTAAGGCTTTTACTACACAGCTATCTGCTCTACTGTTACTTACATTAGCTTTGGGTCGTCGTTTTGGCTTATCTGAAGAAAAGGAACAGCAAATAGTACAGGGCTTACATTCGTTACCGACATTAATAGAAAATGCGTTGGCACTGGACGATAAAATCAAGGAAGTGTCTGAAGACTTTGCTGAAAAGCATCACGCATTGTTTTTAGGTCGTGGGAGTCTTTACCCTATTGCACTGGAAGGTGCGCTTAAGCTTAAGGAAATTTCGTATATTCATGCAGAGGCATATCCTGCGGGTGAGCTTAAACACGGTCCTTTAGCCTTAGTTGATTCAGACATGCCGATTATTACTGTGGCGCCTAATAATGAGCTTTTAGATAAGTTGAAATCCAATTTAGAAGAAGTTAAAGCCAGAGGTGGTAAGCTATACGTGTTTGCGGATAGTAAGGTTAAGATGGAAGAAGATGAAAGCTGTAAGGTTATTGCTATGCCTGAGGTTGATGAAATACTAGAACCTATCTTCTATATCTTACCTCTGCAGTTGCTCTCATATCATGTCGCTGTGTTAAAAGGCACGGATGTTGATCAGCCCAGAAATTTGGCAAAATCAGTTACTGTTGAATAACACGTAATGTTAAGACATCGAAAAGCCGCTTACCCCACAGGAAGCGGCTTTTTTAAATTCTCCATTTATTATTTTTGTTTTGGCTTTAAAGTAATTAGACGAGTTACTTGATCTCGTCGAACGTATAGTCCTTAAGCTGCTCCCGTAACTCCTTTTCTTCGAAGTGTTTTTCTATGGCAAGGCGTGCAGCCAGAGATTTCTGTGCCGCTGTTTGTTTAACGACCTCAGCAGGCTCACTTTCTATCGGTTCGAAGATCTCCTGGATGGTGCTTTGCACTGTTGAATGGTGTCCATTTTGCATCATAGTAATACCCTCTTAGACTATGAGAACCGCGGTGCGATTCCAGATACGCTGCTACGCTTCTAATGTCGAAGATTTCAGCAACCTGCTCAAGGTACTTTATGTGTAATTTATTAAAGTTTTGTTTCCTTTGTAAATAGCTGTATCAAAACGAGCGTATGATTCTATTTGATAAAGCTGTCACTAAGTTTTAAATAGCGTTCGCTAATTTGGCGAAACTCCTTTTTATTTACGACCTCTTCTGCTGTTGGCCAAGAACTACCAACGCTAATAACATTATGTAATTGTGCATATTCCTTTATATTATTTAGTGCTATCCCTCCTGTTGGACAGAAGCTTAATAGAGGAAAAACTGATGAAATTTGCCTTATATAGGGCGCACCACCCAAAAAATTTACCGGGAATATCTTGAGTGTATTAAAGCCTAGATTCTGTAAATACATTATTTCAGAAGGCGTAGCGGCACCCGGTAGATAATGGACATCGAGCTCTTTGACCAGCGCTATTACTGAATCATCAATGCCTGGGCTTACGAAAAACTCAGCTCCTTTATCATACGCTTGTTTAAATAAATCAACTGAAGTGATTGTCCCAGCACCAATGGAAGTATTCGTAAATTTTTTTACTAGGTGCTCTAAAATCGACAGCGAATTAGGGGTTCGTAGAACGATTTCTATCGCCTTGCATCCGCCTTCTATTAAGGCACTAGCAGCCAGCTCCGCATCTTGAAGGCTAGGCGTATTCAATATTGGGATGACTGGTATTTTGTTTAAAAATTTTTGCATATCAGAGACTATTTGATGTAGTTAGTTTAAGTGTAATGCAAAACTGTACTAGGTCACTTATACCGGCGTGTTTGGAAAAGTCTGCAATACTAATATATACCCTTGTTAGATTGCAGTGAGCAATAGCCTGGAACTTCTTAGCATGGGAAATATCATCGTTATACAACATTCTGTTTAGATATTGCGAAACAGATCGGAGTAAGGGTAGTAGGTGCAAAAAACAGAAGCTAGTTGTGATATTTTGATTTTTGGCGGTACTGGCGACTTAGCATTGAAGAAGTTGCTACCCGCTCTGTATTTATTGCATTGCAATGAATTGTTAGCGCAAGGAACAAAAATAGTCGGTTGTTCTCGAAAAGGAATGAGTAACGAGGCTTATAAAGATGTTGTGAAAACCTACTGTCAGGACTATTTAGATAAAAATGCAGTGACAGACAAGAACTGGAATAAGTTTTCTAAAAAGCTGCATTATTTATCAATTAATGCAGAGCAACTTGCCGATTATGGGTGTTTGCAGGCAGAACTTCAGAACAAGACAAGATTATTTTATCTAGCTACAAGCCCTTCACTGTTTGGCATTATTTGTAAAAATCTACAGCTAACAAATCTTATTACTGCTGAATCTAGAGTGATCTTAGAGAAACCTTTAGGAAACGACCTGAAAAGTGCACGCGCGATAAACCAACAGATAGCTACTGCATTCAAGGAACATCAGACCTTCCGCATAGATCACTACTTAGGTAAAGAAACTGTACAGAACTTGTTAGCGTTGCGTTTTGCTAATGCTATGTTTGAACCTCTATGGTGTGCAGAACATATTGAGCACATACAAATTAGTGTTCTTGAAACTACGGGTGTAGAAGAGCGTGGAGGATATTATGAAAAGTCCGGTGCACTTAGAGATATGGTGCAAAATCACCTGCTGCAACTGCTGTGTATGATAGCGATAGAGCAACCGCTAGAATTTTCCGCGCATAAAATACATGATGAAAAAGTAAAAGTATTGCGCTCGCTATCTGCTATAAAAGGCTTAGATGTACAGGATCTAACCGTACGAGGTCAATACGGCGCTGACAGCGGCAGTACTATGCCGCCCTATTACTGTGAAAAGGGTATTTCCCCAGAAAGTAATGTGGAGACATTTGTTGCAGTAAAAGCTGAAATAAATAATGAAAGATGGCGTGGAGTTCCCTTCTATTTACGTACTGGCAAAAGAATGTCACATAAAAACTCTGAAATTATAATTCAGTTTAAAGATACCATGTCGTTGTTCCAATCTCCTTATGGCTTTAAAGGCAATAGATTGCGTATACAGCTTCAGCCAGAAGAGAAAATAGATTTGGAGGTTTTGGCAAAACGACCTGGGCAGGGAATGGCATTAACGCCGGTAGAGTTAAATCTTAACTTAGGCACTGCCTTTAACACACGACAATGGCCTGCGTATGAGCGGCTATTGCTCGATGCTATACAGGGAGACACAACTCTCTTTATGCGAAGAGATGAGGTTGAAGCTGCCTGGGAATGGATTGATCCTATTATTGAATCTTGGGAAAGGCATCTGATGTCACCGAAAATATATGAATCAGGCTCATTCGGTCCTGATAAATCTAACCTCTTAATTCAGAAAGATGGGTTCAATTGGCAAAATGAGTCTTAAATTTACCACTTACAGCACTGATGTGGAATGGGAAGGCGCTATTGTTGATGTATGTCTACAATCTATAACAGAAGCTGTCGAAAAGCGCGGCAAAGCAAAAGTGTGCCTGTGTGGAGGTTCAACACCGGTACCAATTTATAACAGACTGAATAAGTTAGATATCAATTGGAAAAAGTGTACCTTTACTTTAACAGATGAACGTTGGGTAAATCTTACCTGCAGCGATAGTAATGAGAGAATGGTCAAAGCGTCTCTATTGGCCAATGTGACAACAAACTTTATCAGCCTATATCTTGAGAGTGATTGTATAGGAGATGCTTTATCTAGAATCTCACAGAAGCTTGAACAACATTTTTCTGATGGTTTTGATCTTGTTCTTTTAGGTATGGGGGATGATGGGCACATAGCGTCGCTCTTTCCGAATACAGAAGAAACAAAAACAGCATTAAGTAATGATTTCAACTCAATATTGTTAAGCAATCAATCACCCGTTAACCCTAGGCAACGAATTAGTCTATCGCCAAAAACATTAGTAAATAGTCGCGAAATAATACTGATAATAAAAGGTAAGAAAAAAAGAGAAATGCTTCAGCTGGCTAAAAGAACGAACGACCCATGCCATTACCCAGTATCCCTTCTTTTTAATACTGATAATGTGTCAGTAAGGATCATGTGGTGTGATGATTAGGAGTAAGTTGTGCTAAATACAACCGTAGAAAAAGTGACCCAGAATATACGGATACGTAGTCAAGCTTCGAGAGATAGCTATTTGAATGATTTGGCTACCACAAAGCGTAACTATCCTCCTCGAAATTCATTATCTTGCTCTAATCTAGCTCACAGTTTTGCATCTGCAGCTGTGGATGAAAAAAATATCCTGACACGTTCCGGTAAGATCAATGTTGCGATCATCTCTGCTTACAATGATATGTTATCTGCGCA
>Ga0105352_1001973_pt1 | contig 10109 bp, 6 predicted proteins | sample EN8Hudsemesocosm_FD_83507 | JGI IMG/M metagenome (GOLD analysis project Ga0105352, IMG submission 83507) | Methane-oxidizing microbial communities from mesocosms in the Hudson Canyon - EN8B Hudson Canyon | ecosystem: Environmental > Aquatic > Marine > Cold seeps | place: Hudson Canyon | collected...
GCCCACCAGCATCAACAAGTCATCGCTCGCTTTGGTCGCTTTCCCCACCGCAATCAACTCTTAAACAGAACTTCGACCCCTGAAGAAGAAGATTACCTCGCTCAACCGGGCTCAGGCTTTTAGCTGACATTTTATCACGGCCACTTTACTATATTCCTTTATTGGAATATAGTAATTCCTTTGATCAGACCTTTATTGAAATCAGCCTTTTATTGAGAGCCTCCTATGTTGATGATGCAGCACTTAAAATCGATTAGCCCTGTGGCCCTAAGTTTAATCACTCTCCTGTTTACCAGTACTAGTCCCATAAGCATAGCGGCTGAGCTCAAATCAACTGAGCTACCAACCTTAATCACCCAAATTCAAACTATGCCTTCGTATGTCGAACTTGATGCCAGGCTCGAAGCGATCAATCAAAGTACAATCTCGGCGCAAACCTCGGGCATCGTTGAAGCGGTGAACGTTGATATCAACGATCGGGTAGAAGCAGGCCAAATTCTCATTAGAATTAATGATAGCCAGCAACAGGCTCTATTGAGTCAGGCAAGAGCCAATGTGGCTCAAGCTCAAGCGTTGAATGAAGATGCTCAGATTTTACTAAAACGTAACCGCTCTCTATTCGCCAAAAAAACTTTATCCCAAGGGGAGCTGGATAGCGCAATTGCCAGAGCCAAAAGTAGCCAAGCAGCAGTGGTTGCTACCCAAGCGGCCGCTAAACAAGCCCAAGAGCAACTTTCTTATACGCTTATTAAGGCACCTTATGCGGGGATCGTAAGCCAACGAATGGTCCAAGTGGGTGAACTAGTAAACCCAGGCCAAGCATTAATGACGGGCTTTTCACCGCAAGCACTGCGGGCTATTACCGATATTCCTATGCATCTGGCTAAGCAACTATCTAAACAGCTATCCAAGCACCTAGGGACAGCCAAGGCGGATAACCTATTCATTCTTAACCAAGGCCAGCGCTTTGCGGCGGAATCGATCACCTTATTTCCTTTTGCCGACAACCGTTTTAGCAGTGTGCGTGCGCGCATTAACTTGCCTAAACTGGACCTGCCTAAAATGGACCTGCCTAAAATGGAGCTAGCTAAAATAGATTCTGCCACGATTAATAACTCAACATTATTACCAGGTTCTTGGGTGAAAGTAGCGATACCTAGCCGCGAGCGTGAAGGGATTTATGTTCCTCTAAGCGCCGTCCTACAGCAAGGGGAAGTTGCCAAGCTTTTCATTAAAGATGCTAAAAACCAGCAGTTCAAATTGCGCTATGTTCGCCTAGGGCAAAAGTTAAAATCTGCAGATAATACAATCGACTTGGTAGAAGTCAGTTCAGGATTAGAAAGCAACGAAGAAATCGCGCTTCATGCTATTGAAGCAGCGAAATTAATCAGCTCGGGGCTATAATTATGAATACTCATAACTCAGATCCTAATAACTCAAACCCCAGCGCCAGCAATTCAACGACCGAGCCAGGAAAAATGGGAATCGCAGGCTTAATGGCTGCAAGTTTTCAAAATTCAGCGTTAACCCCGCTATTAGCACTTGTCGCCCTGCTATTAGGTTTTTTTGCCATCGTGGTCACACCAAAAGAAGAAGAGCCACAAATTGATGTAACCTTTGCCAATATTTTCATCAGCTATCCCGGAGCAAGCGCAAAAGAAGTTGAACAGCTCATTTCAATTCCCGCTCAACAAGTGCTATCAGAACTAGCCGGTGTTGATGACATTTTCTCAATAAGCTCTCCAGGACAAGCGGTATTAACCGTAGCCTTTGACGTGGGGATTCCTAGACAGAGCGCCATTGTTAATCTTTATAACCAAGTGGAATCCCACGGCGATTGGTTTCCTGCGGGATTGAACATCCCCAAGCCAATTATCAAACCGATGGGCATTGATGATGTGCCAATTATGGCGCTAACCCTTTCAAGTAAAGATAATCGCTATAGCCATGAAGATCTCACCCGCCTAGCCCATAGTTTGGAAACCGAGTTAAAAACCATCTCGGGAACCCGGGATATCTATACCCTTGGCCAGCATAATTCAGTGCTGAGTATTGAGCTGGACCCCATCAAAATGAATGGCCATAACATTAGCTTCGCTGATATCAGTCAGCGCCTTGCGAGTGCGAATTCCGGCGGTCAACTAACCCCAATCATCGCCAATAATCAGGTAATTAAATTACAAGCTGGGAGCTTTCTAAAAACGATTAGTGATATCGAAAACTTAGTCATTGGTCGTTCTGCAGCAGCCCAGAATAATCAAGGTATCTTATATCTTGGTGATATCGCGACAATTACCCAGCAAGCAGATAAGCCCAATAATTATGTACTGATAAAAACCCCAGAAAATCCTAATGCCAGCCCTGCCGTAACCCTAGCGATTGCTAAACAGCCTGGCACCAATGCTGTGGATATTACCAATGCTATTAGTGAACGCTTACTGCGCTTGCAGAATCGATTAATCCCAGATTCTGTCACTATTACCGAAACCCGTAACTATGGTATTACGGCAGAAAACAAATCCAACAAGCTGATGGGTAAACTCTTATTTGCTACCTTCGCCGTAGTACTACTGGTATTAGCGACCATGAGCTGGCGTGAAGCGATTATCGTAGGCAGTGCTATTTTCATTACCCTTGCGCTTACTTTATTTGCGTCTTGGGTATGGGGCTTTACCCTCAACCGAGTTTCACTGTTCGCGCTGATCTTCTCCATTGGTATCTTGGTTGATGATGCGATTGTGGTGGTTGAAAATATTCACCGTCACATGCAATTAGATAAAAGTAAAAAGACCAACTTATTAAGCTTAATTCCAAAAGCCGTAGATGAAGTTGGCAGCCCAACCATTCTTGCGACTTTTACAGTGATTGCAGCTTTGATGCCAATGGCTTTCGTTTCAGGTCTTATGGGTCCTTACATGAGCCCTATTCCTATTAACGCGTCTACAGGCATGCTGATCTCGTTATTGGTCGCCTTTATCGTGACTCCTTGGTTATCTTATAAATTATTAAACCATAACGATCATTCAAGCGATCATTCAAGTGGCCAACCAGATTCGGCTAACAGCTCTGATTATACGGAAGGCAGTTCTGATACTCGCGCCTACCAGTTTTTCAATCGCATCATGTCGCCTTTTATTATGGGTTCCCATGCGCGCCGTAATCGCTGGGGGCTATTGAGCGCTACCCTGATATTAATTCTACTGGCGGTCGCATTACCCGCCATGAAGATCGTAGTGCTAAAAATGCTGCCCTTTGATAATAAATCAGAGCTGCAGATCATTGTTGATATGCCTGAAGGCACGAGTTTAGAGCAAACTTTACGAGTATTGGATGAACTCTCTGACCATGTGATTGGTATCGAAGAAGTGAAAGATATCGAACTCTATAGCGGCAGTGCTGCGCCGATTAACTTCAATGGCCTAGTGCGTCAATATTATCTACGTCAAGCACCTCATCAAGGAGATCTGCAGATTAACCTAGTGGATAAATCTCAGCGCCAGCGCCAAAGTCACGACATTGCCTTAAACTTAAGAGAACCATTGCAAGCCATCGGTAAGCGATTTAATGCCAACGTAAAAATCGTAGAAGTGCCTCCGGGTCCTCCGGTCATGGCACCTATCAGTGCTGAAGTTTACGGTTTGACGTATTCACAGCAACTAAGCGCTGCCAAAGAACTCAGCCAGATCTTTCAGCAAGCGGATGACGTGGTCGATATCGATACCTGGGTTGATGCCCCACAACAACAATGGAATCTGGTGATCGAGCGTAATCGCGCTGCCTTATTAGGCCTTGATGAGCCAACGATTAACCAAGCCATCGTTACCGCCACTTCAGGCTTGGACATAGGTTTTCTACATAGCGAACAGCAAAAATACGCACTGCCTATGCGCCTTCACCTTGATCAGAGCTATCGTGACCACTTTGATCAAATATTGGCCCTCAAGGTCAAAAACAATCAGGGGCAATTGATCGCGTTAAGCGAAGTGGTTGCGATCGAACAAACCCGTATCGAGCAAACGATTTATCATAAAAATCAACGCCCCGTTATGTTTGTAACCGCCGATATGGCGGGACCTTTAGATAGCCCATTATACGGACTGTTTGATATCGCCGGCCGAATGACCGAGCAACAAGCGTCTTGGCAGCAGAAATTCATTGCCCAGCCCGGTACCCCGGATACCACACAAGATATAGAAATCAAATGGGATGGTGAGTGGCAAATCACTTATGAAACTTTCCGTGACATGGGCATTGCGTATGGCATTGGCATGATCTTGATCTATCTATTGGTGGTTGCCCAATTTCGCTCTTATAGCATCCCGCTGGTGATTATGGCCCCAATCCCACTCACCATTATTGGAGTTATGCCGGGGCATGCTTTATTCGGTGCTCAGTTCACCGCAACGTCGATGATTGGCATGATCGCTCTTGCGGGAATTATTGTGCGTAATTCAATTTTGTTGGTCGATTTTATCAATCAACAAATTGCCCAAGGAATTGCCTTAGAGCGTGCAGTGATTGAATCCGCCGCGGTACGGGCAAAGCCCATCATTCTAACAGGGGTTGCCGCCATGACAGGGGCTTTCTTTATCTTAGATGACCCTATTTTTAATGGACTCGCGATCTCACTAATCTTCGGTATTTTGGTATCGACTTTACTCACCCTGATACTGATCCCGTTATTATTCTTTGTTCTGAAAAAGCCAAGAAGTTAATACCATTCCCCTTAAATTCCCCCCAACTCAGGGGGGAACAGCTCTATTTCAATAAAATACATCTATTTAGGCCAAGCAATACTCATAAAGGATAAAAAGTTGAGATAAAAGTTAGCCTATTTCTGTCCAGCATAGTAAAAACTAACTACACTTATTGCAGAGTTTATTCGTAATTACTAAATATGGATTTCACCATTTTTAATAGAAAGAGCGTCCCTATTGCTTGGCGAATTGCCATTAGCATTGTCTTAGCATCCATTGTCATCAACGGCTTCGCTACTGCTGTGCTCATCTACATCAATTATAAAGAAGAGGAAAAACAGTTTCATACCCGAGTTGTTGAAATTCAATCAAGCCATATGACCTCATTAGCCAACGCGTTATGGCACTTTGATAGCAAGCAAATCAATGTACAAGGGGATGGCATCAGCAATCTGTATTATATCGGTTATGTACGAATTTCTAGCGACGACGATACGTTATTTGAACAAGGGGAAGTTTCTGACTCTCCCCAAGATGACCATTTTGTCATTCCCATTGAACATACCAGTCGAGTCATTGGTGAGTTAGAAATTGGCTTTGCTCGTGAAAGTATCCTGAAAAACATCATTCAATCTGCTGAGAAGATTATTACCATGCAAATGGTCGCCGGCATCCTACTTGCGATCCTCTTATTATGGCGCGTACATCGAATTATCACTCGCCACCTCATTGACTTAAACCGTCAGTTAGAAAACAAAAACAATAGTGAAGAGCATCAACATCTGACCTTGCAACGAGAAGCTTATAACGACGAACTATCAGCGGTAGTGAATTCATTCAATCAACTTACCGTTGAAATTGACCAAGAACTAAAAGATAAAGAAGCCGCCCAGCAAGAGCTGGCAGAGATTAATAGCCAATTAGAGCAACGAGTCGAAGAGCGAACTCAAAATTTACAAGATGCCATCGATGAACTGCATACGACCCTAGAAAATTTGCGTAATACTCAAACACAGCTGATTGAATCGGAAAAATTATCATCCTTGGGTGGCATGGTGGCTGGGGTTGCCCATGAGATTAATACCCCCATTGGCCTCTGCATTACAACCCATTCATTTATCAAAGATATTTTCCGCGACATGAATCAGCGCTTTGAGACGGGGAATATCTCGAAGCAAAATTTCACCGATTTTATGCACAGCATGGAAGAAAGTGTAGATATTTTAAGCAAGAATCTAGAACGCGCCGCTAAGTTGATCAAAAGTTTTAAGCATGTATCTGAAGATCAAGCAGGGGAAGCGCTACGCCGCTTTAACCTAGAAGAATATTTGCAAGAGATCTTATCAACCCTGCACCCTAAGTTAAAAATGACCAAGCATGAAGTTAAAATTAACTGTCCAAATGATCTCGATCTTATTGGCTATCCAGGCGCACTCAGCCAAGTCATCACTAACTTAATTATGAATAGCCTTCTGCACGGTTTTGAAGGCATTAACGATGGTTGTATAACCATAGAAGCCTCACGGCAAGGTGCGAGCATTGAAATTTTATATGCCGACGATGGTAAAGGCTTAAGCAAAGAGTCCCAATTGAAAATCTTTGAGCCCTTCTATACCACTAAGCGAGGCTATGGTGGTACTGGGCTAGGCATGCACCTAGTTTATAACTTAGTGAACCAAACCCTCCAAGGGTCGATTCAGCTACAACAGGCCTCACAGGGCTGTGCCTTTATGATCACCATTCCTTGCAAGCTAGAACAGTTACCTGAGCCTACTGCGAATTAAGTGATACCTTAAAAACAAAAAAAGCCCCACTGCAGTGACTGCTGTGGGGCTTTTTTATGTCTCGAAATTAACGAGAGGATAAACTAGCTTAAGCTAGTTTATCAACCGCAACACGATAGTTTGGATCTTCCATCACATTCACGTCACAAAGGTCACCGGCATTCTTCAATAACTGGCGACATTCAGGACTTAAGTGACGTAAGTGAAGCTCTTTACCTTCGGCAATATAACGTACCGCAAGAGAGTCGATCGCTTCAATCGCTGAGTGATCGGCAACACGACTATTTTTGAACTCAATAATCACTTTATCTGGATCATCTTTAGGGGTGAAGATCTCTTTAAAGTTAGAAACAGAGCCAAAGAACAGTGGACCATTAATTTCATAGATCTTAGTACCATCTTCATCCGTTTTCTGGATTGCGAAGATGTGCTTAGCGTGCTCCCAAGCGAAGCTCAACGCCGCAACGATAACACCAACAACGACGGCAACTGCCAAATCAGTAACAACCGTTACACCGGATACTAGAACAATAATAAAGGCATCACGCTTGGGAATAGAACGCATCATACGGAAACTAGACCATTCGAACGTACCGATAACTACCATGAACATCACGCCCGTTAAGGCAGCAATTGGAATTTGCTCGATGAGGGGTGAGGCAAACAAGATAAAGCTTAATAAGAACAAAGCAGCGGCAATACCGGATAAACGACCACGACCACCTGAGTTCACATTGATCATCGACTGACCAATCATGGCACAACCGCCCATACCACCAAAGAAGCCAGTAGCAACGTTAGCTGTACCCTGAGCAACACATTCTTTGTTGCCTTTACCACGAGTATCAGTCATTTCGTCGATTACTGTGATTGTTAGTAAGGATTCGATTAAACCAATCGCGGCAAGAATAACGGCAAAAGGCAGAATGAATAACAAGGTATCCAGCGTCAGAGGAACGTTGGGGGCTGCAAACTCGGGTAAGCCACCCGCAATACTGGCCAAATCGCCCACAGTTTTAGTATTTAGATCTAGACCTATTACGATCAAGCTCACTACTAAGATACCGGCCAAAGCAGAAGGAATCGCCTTAGTTACTTTTGGTAGGAAGTGAGTAATGAACATAGTTGCAGCGATTAAGCCAAGCATAATAAACAACTCGTTCCCGGCTAACCAAGTACCCTCAGTCCAACCCCACTTACCACCCGGTGTCGATTCTTGAAGCTGAGGAATCTGTGCAAGGAAAATAACGATGGCTAGGCCATTCACGAAGCCCAGCATCACAGGATAAGGAACGATGCGAATGAATTTACCCAGTTTCAGCCAACCCGCACCGATTTGGATAATCCCCATCAATACCACTGTGGCAAATAAATATTGCGGCCCCATACCAGCGCCAAAATCACGTTCAGCCTGGGCAACTAAGGCAACCATTACAACCGCTAATGCGCCCGTAGCACCAGAGATCATACCTGGACGACCACCCATAATGGCAGTAATTAAACCCACCATGAAGGCTGCATAAAGACCAGTAAGAGGATGAACACCTGCGACGAAAGCAAACGCTACGGCTTCAGGAACCAAGGCGAGTGCCACGGTTAAGCCGGATAAAGTATCGTTCTTCACATTTGGTGAGAACGTTTTTATGAATTCTTGGAACATACGCTTCCAACCCCTAAATTTTTGAAGCGCGCATGATAACAGGATGTGACTAAGTTTTCAGGATTTGCGAGGGAATATTGGCAGCGATTGAATGAATCGCCAACTATCGACACTGACTTATGTAAACTCAGCCACTACGATCAGATTATATGGCTATTCGAGTTAGAGCCTTATTTAGCTAACCTAAGCTCAAATCTAAGCTCAAATCTAAGCTCAAAACTATTCTCAAAACTAAGTCCTTATGGCTGATACAAGCCATTTTTATGATTAGATAAGTATTGGTCATATCGCCCACTTTCTTTCAGCTTGATTAGATTAGAGTTAAAAAGCTGCATTCGCTGATAAGACGCCGGATTTTTCCTATTCATGATTAAATACATATCGACTTTACGTATTATCTTTTCACTATAGATTAGCTGATTCCTCTCTCCCTGCGTGAAGTCCTTCAACAGGGCTAATGCGACATCCAAAGTAATCGGAAAAGCATCGATTCTGCCAGCTAATAAACGTTTAAAATTGGCTCTATCAGTATTGGCTCGGGATGTCGTGAAAACTTTATCTTTCACCGCTCGGTCAAATTGATCACCATAGATATAACCTGCAGTAACGCCTATTTCTAAGCCCTTTAAATCGGTCATTTTTTGCCAATCAATAAACTTATCTTGGCGATAAAAAAACACATCGAGTAAAGGAGCGATGGGGTCACTAAAAAGCACTTCGCCTTCTCTTTGCTCATTTTTAGTCCATAAAATCGAAGCATCTACTCGATCATTGATGACTTCTTTATAGGTCCTAATCCAGGGAAAATATAGGTATTCTACGTCCATATTATCCAGTGCAAATGCTTCTCTCACGATATGTGAGTAGACACCTTCATGCTTTAACTTAGGTGAAATAAAAGGTGACCACTCTCCACTGCTGATGACAATGTCTTCTGCTGCTGTAGAAAAGATAGTCATCAACAAAATAAAGCCAGTTATCTTCACTCATAACCCTCTGCAAATTAGAAATGAAAGCCAGTACTTGATATTAAACATGGTACTCCATTTATCCGCACTATTTTTTGAGCAAACTTATCTGCGACAACTCTTAAATAAGGCCTATTTCTCGTCTAAATAAAACCAACCCCAACATAAAGATTAGACGCATTGAGGCCGCCTACCAAACATAACCATTAAGAAGGCTTTAATCATGAGACTTATTAAAAATAAATATAAAGATATTAGCCTTTATTCCAAGGGTTATTCTTTATATCAAAACGGGTATTAAGATATAACTGTTCTACTTTTTCACGTGCCCAAGGTGTTTTACGTAAAAATTTCAAACTGGATTTGATGCTAGGATCTTCTTTGAAGCAGCGAATATTAATTTGGCTCGATAAGCTAGGGTAGCCATAATACTCAACCAGCTGTGTTACTATTGCTTCTAAAGTTAAGCCATGTAATGGATTGTTCGCTTGAGTCATGATAATTTCCGTAAAATTTTATCAAGTTTAACAGTGGCCCATTCAATTCAATAGCCCCCTCAGCAATTAATCTAATAACTTATGACTATAATGCGATTTCTCCCATTCCTACTGGTTTTATTCACCTTTGAAAGCCTAGCATTTGAATCAAGTCGCTTCGGTAAAAAAGAACCTTTACCACAGGCTATAATGGGCGTCTCAACCTACGTCGGCGGCCTAAAAAATGAGGCAAATGAACAAGCCTTGTATGTCGGTGGTAGCTTGTACGTCTATTTTTTCAATTGGGCATTAGAAGCAAGAGCTTTTCCTGACGGTACTTTTGAGCGAGACAACCTGTTACAGCCCTATATGGGGGTTGGATTAGGACGATTATTACAATTTCAACGAGGGGTCGACTTCACCTCAACGACTCGAGTTCGTATCGTATCTGAGATCGCTTTTGACGAATTTGTTGATACCCGCAACCACTGGACGCTGCAGGGCTTTGCTGAACAAATCCATAC
>Ga0105352_1001978_pt1 | contig 10089 bp, 8 predicted proteins | sample EN8Hudsemesocosm_FD_83507 | JGI IMG/M metagenome (GOLD analysis project Ga0105352, IMG submission 83507) | Methane-oxidizing microbial communities from mesocosms in the Hudson Canyon - EN8B Hudson Canyon | ecosystem: Environmental > Aquatic > Marine > Cold seeps | place: Hudson Canyon | collected...
CCCAAGAAGGGCTGGTTCAAGCCTGACAAGAAGAAGCCTCGAAGGGGCCCACGTGTCAAGGCGAGCGAGAAGGGATTGCCTCCGTGTGCAGCCTGCGGCAAGTGGAGCATGCAGAGGGACAACGCGAAGAGCGAGTTGTACTGCGGAGCCTGCGGCGCCATAATGTGAGCGAGATTCCATACGCTCTAGCCAGTCCTAGGCCCGCCGCAGTGATGAGGAACCGCACCGGGCGCTTCGGGCGCCGCGAGTGATGGGCGATCTGAGCGGCACAATCATCCATACCAGATATAGAGGAAGACTAAGAAATTCCAAACCATGTGGCTGACTATAGAAGGCCATAGACTCCCTGTCTTGATTCTGATCCAGCCATAGATGACTCCGCCAAGAGCTGCCATTCCTACTACATATGGCTCTAGGTGCAGAAGGCCGAACAATCCGGCACTACCTAAGATGGCTACCGTATCTCCATGAATCTCCCTGATTGCATCCAAGATATATCCTCTGAACAGTATCTCTTCGACGACTGGGGCTGCAATCACCATAGAGGTGAAGGATAGTGCAAGAATCAGGTTGTATTCTGAGTCTTCGTAATAGAGAACAATCTCCGGAATTGAGGGAGTTCCAAAGAGCATAATGTACAGCATGTCATAGATACTCGTTACAACTATGTCAATCACAGAAATCACAAATGGAAGTCCTATTAAGAATATGAATCCAATTCTGAAAGAATTAATCTTGAACATCTGCAGAGTTCTGCTCAGGTCCCCGTCCCACCAAATATATCCCACTGTCATCGCGAGTACTGGAATGTAAACCAAGGTACCCATTAGCTCCCATGAGACATTCTCGGAAACCCCCAATAGCTCAAGGAATTCCACTAGAGGAATACCCAATAAAAGGATGAGTAAAGTACAGATCCATGAGGAGGCTATGATGAACCAACTGACAATTTTACTCCTCTCATCTCTTGGCTCTGAAATCTCCGATAAATTCTCCATTACCTCCTCATGAGTGAATATCCTGATCCCAGATTGGGCTACCTCCTCGCCCCCTTCTCTCTCAGCCACTAGTCCGGAGGGCCGTTCGTCAACCACAACTGAATGGTGATATCCAGATGTTTTCATTCCTGCCCCTGCATGCTCGCTCGGCATTCCGTTCCCGTAGGAACGGACTTCTCACAGGGGAATCCTTCATGACCGCTGCATAAGGCAGCACAAACGAGCAGAATGGTGGACCCATCGGCCTATTTTTCCAACGACCAGATGATTTCCATCATCCTAGTCGCCGCGCTGCTGCTGGTATCCAAGCTTCGTGACATGCTCGACTCGAGCGGCCTACTAGCTGCCATGGTGGTCGGACTCACCGTATCTCTGCTAGGGCATTGGACCTGGCTGGTAATCCTCGTGGTCTTCCTCTTCGTAGGCTCCATGGCGACTAAGTGGCGCTTTGAGGAGAAGCGGGCATTAGCGATACAGGAGTCCAATGAGGGAGCAAGGGGTTGGCGCAATGTGATGGCGAACGGCGCGGCGGCTTCGTTGGTTGCGACCCTGAGTTGGTTCGGAGAAGGAGATTGGTACTACCTAGCCGTAACCTGCAGTATCTCAGTGGCGCTGTCCGATACGCTGGCCTCGGAGATAGGCAGCCTCGATTTGAGGACTCGAAGTATCATCACTCTCGAAGCGGTCCCACCCGGGACCAATGGAGGAATGTCTCCAACAGGCACGGTGGCTGCGCTGCTCGGAGCTCTGATTATCGCAGGAGGGGCAGTCTTGCTTGCTCCAGTCTTCGGCGAGTCGATGAGCGCCATCAGCATCTTCGTCACAGTTACAATCGTAGGTTGGTTAGGCTGTCAAGTCGATTCGGTACTCGGCGAACTTCTCGAGAACAAGGGATACATTGGAAAGCACACAGTGAACTTCCTAGCAACCCTTTCAGGGGTTGCAATGGCCGTTATTGTGGCTTTCAGGATTCTGTAACATCAAGACGTGGGGTTTGTACTGTACGAGATGAGGACAAGGCTATGGGAGAAGGAGCAAACGCGTCTAGGGCCGGCGTCCTAATTGCTCTGGCCCTACTTCTGATGATGACTTCAGGCGTATCGATGGCGAATGCCCAAAATATCGAGAAGGTCGAAGGACCTGGAATTAACTGGACTCTCCCTGACAGTCACATGCTGTATCTGAAGGGAACCGAGGAACAGCCGTTTCTAGATCGTAACTGGACCACGAACACCGGTCAGCCCCTAGGCAAGGCCGAGTTCACCAGGACCAGTTCCTCCCTCAATCCTAACCTCATCGACATCCAATCGGCTCCACTGGCAGAGTCGTTCAGGTTCGAGGGCAACATCACCGTGCGGCTATTCGCATCTCTGGATTCGACCAACGACGGCTGTAGACTCACCAACGTGCTGCCCGGGGCTGCGGGTGCCGAGACCTCATTTTCTGTGACTTTGTCTCTCGGTAGCAATGTGGTTCTAGATAACGTTCAGACCAATTCACTGCCGATGGAGGAGTCATATCTCTCAGCTCACGAATTTACTGTACAGGCCCCCGATGTCAACGTCTCGCTTTCATCGGACGATCTCATCTCCTTGCAAGTTGATGTGCAGCACGACTGCTTGCAGCAGGGAGTGCTGTGGTGGGGGACCTATGACGCGACCTCGGGAATCATCTTCGATGGAGAGGTTATTGATCCGCAGCTGGACTATAGCATCGATTCTAACAGGATGGTAAGGGTTGAGTTCACACCGATTTCGCCCTGGGGGCCAGGAGACTTTGATGGCCAAGTACTCGAGATTGTCGGGCCGCTAGACTGGGATGAGATGGTCCACGGCTTCGGCAAAGAGGATCAGCGGATGGAACATTTCGAGACCCCTCATGGGACGAGGACTGGCGAGGCCAACAGGTCTATTTTCACCTGGTCCTCAGAGAAGCCCCTCATCCCGGGGAGATACATGATTGACGCCTGTTTCACAGTCACTGACCAAGATCCGGGAGAACTGTGCGATGCAGTAGGTGTGCTGCGCTTTGAGGTCCCGGAGGACTCCAAGCCAATGTTGGCCTCGATGTGGGCTGCGGTCGTGGTCCCGCTGGGCATAATCGCATGGATTGGGGCCTCGATGCGGGAGGCCATGCTGCCCCTACAGACCTATGCGATACTGCTGCTGCTTGCAATCACCGCTCTTGGCCCCGCTATGCACTTGCCCGACATCGACAGCAACGCCCCTAGGGAGGAAGGTGCAGCGCCCTCGTTTGCGCTACTGTCTCATGATGGCGAATTGGTCAAGCTTTCCGACTTGATATCAGGAAACGATGCTGTCGTGGTTGGGCTGTTCCACACCGGGTCGCCCAATGCAATCAGGCAGTTCGATGATTTCAGAGGAGCACAGATCATCAGTGACTCGGACATCGCCTTCATCCAGATTGCCACGGGAGAAGGGATCCAATCTGTCGATTTGGACACTTATTCGTTGACTCTCAACGAAACATGGCCACTACTGATGGACGAGGCTGATGCTGCAGTGGGCAAGGCATTCCCTAGTGGTGCGACAGACGCTGTTATCATAATCGACTCAGCCGGCTTCGTCACAGATTGGCAGCCCGGTACTATGTCGGCGCTGGAGATAGACGAGGCTGTATCTTCGGCTTCTAGGGGTTCTGGGAACCATCCGTTGTCTCTGTTCTCAATCATAATTGGTACAGCATTGCTGCCTATGGTGGTTCTAGCTATGCCAAGGGATCGGGAACCCAAAATACCCGATGAACTACTGTTCCCCGGTGCTGGCTCATTCATGACTGCAGTGGCCGCTGCCGTCGGCTTTGGGATATGGGCACTACCCGTCGCTCTGATGGCCGTGTTCGGGTTGGGAGTCTTCTGGATATGGATCGAACTGCTGCTTGCGTTGGTCATGGTGTATCATGGTCTCTCCGTCCTCCTGCGTGGTAGGATTCCTGAGGTCGAATACCTAGTTACGGTGACGTACTCGCGGTTGCCAGATGGATTTCGTGCATGGCGCAATCGTTCCAGTTTTGCTGAGGATGCCTATCTGGGGCTATGGCTGGCTTGGCTGCTGTGGCTACGGACTCCGGCACTGATTCCACAGGGAGTGGGCGCCGTAGCCCGCTCGGACCTGTTGGGCATCCCGCTCTCCATTCTGGCTATGCTGGGCTTCCTCGTCGCTGCTGGAGTCATTGTCAATCTGGCGCGCCTCATCGCTTTGGCACCTGGTAACCTCTCACGGGTGTTCGGTTGGCTCAGCGCGGGCATACGCCCGCGCGCGTGGGGTCTGGCATCAGCAATCCTAGGGGCTTGGGTCGCTTTCGCTCTTCTGGTGGGGCCAATCTTGGGTCCTATGTGAGCCTCATATTCGACTGACCGAGAGCATCATAAGAGCGAGGCCCTAGGGCGATGCACTCCTTAGGGGGTATAGTATAACCTGGTAGTACCGCGGGCTCCAGTTGCACGGGAATGACGACAAGTGGTTTTTCTGATGGATTTGATGACCAACTGGAGCACCGACCTGTCGCAACCCGAGAGCGTGCGCTTTCCGGGTGCACGCTAGGCGGAAGACACCCGCTGATCTGGGTTCAAATCCCAGTGCCCCCACCATTTCGGCATCTGCGTACAGCATTCCGAGCAACTCCGGCATAGGTTGGGTTGAAGGACTCCGCGTATTTCGCGTGACCCGATGGACACCAAGGCACTCAACGCCGTCCTATGCGCTTTCCTACTGGTCCCACTAGCCGGGAGCGTAGCCCCCCCTCATCTGTCCGAAATAGACAGCGAGGGGCTGCAACTGATAGGCCAAGATCAGCAGACCACGGCCCCCGTCCAGGCTGCTGTCAGTTGGGCAGACCCAGGGCCATGGTGGACCTGGACATCCCTAGACTCCGATAGGAACGGCATCCACGACTCGTTGCAGACGACTTCCGGGCCCGTCAACGTAGGCCTTTCATACGCTGGAAAGATTACCGATTCAAACCGCTTTGATCTTGCTCTGGCGGGTCACGATATCCATCTAGAGATCCTGTCAGTTGATGCTCTTCTAATCGGTGATGTCGATGCCTCCGAGGTGTATGCATTATCTCAGCTCGAAGGCGTGGTGATGGTCGAGCGCTACGGCTCGCTCGTTTTCTACGGTGACGTCCAGACTCCTGCGGTCAAGGCACGTAACTCCACGGAGTACCCAGTGGGGGCATGGGACCTCGGGGTTAGTGGACATGGAGTTAACATTGCACTGACTGACACAGGAGTCGACAACGAGCACCCCGGTCTTTCGGGAAAGTTCGTTGCTGGATACGATGCAGTTTGCTTTGTACATTCGGATCCTCAATGCATCCTTTCGGGAGGCAGGGAGGATGACGGGTCATTCGACCCTGACGACGGCAACCAGCACGGTACGGCATGTATGGGGATGGCCAGTGCAACAGGTTTGGAGCAGGACGGCAGTCAGTCAGAGTTCTATGGGTCGGCTCCAAATGCTTCCCTAGTCGACGTCCGAATTGGGACTGATGTTGGAGCAGGCCCATTCGAGAACTACTTGCTTGAGCAAGAGTTCTACGAGTCGGCAATGAATGGCCTACAGTGGATAATCGATCACAAGGATGATGCATGGCCGGGGGTGGATGAGGCAAACCACGGCATCGACATCATCTCTCTGTCTTGGGGGATAACAAGCCACGAGAACGGCGGCTCCGATGGCACGGATATGCACAGTAGAGTACTCGATGATGCGATGCTGGCCGGGGTCACAGTCTCCAACGCAGCCGGCAACGACGGTCCGGACAACGACGGCCTGTCGGGTATGAGTGCATCCTCTCTCTCAGTAACAGTCGCCGCTACTGACGACCTCAATACTGTCAACAGGTCCGATGACAGCATCGCCTCCTACTCCTCGCGCGGCCCGCGCAAGGACAACGGTGACGGCAACCCTCTCAACGAATTGGTACCCGAAGTCAGCGCTCCGGGTACCAACATAGTGCAGGCCGAGGGCTGCGTCACTAGTGGCGGCTGCAACAATTTCCTCGGCGGCGATGCCTCCGACAATACCTACACTGGTCGTGGCAGCGGCACCTCATACGCCACCCCTGCAGTTTCTGGAGTCATTGCCTTGGTCATCGAGGCCAATGGCAACCTCACTCCGCTACAGATCAAGGAGGTTCTCAAGCAAACCGCGGAGCGCAGGGGCGAGCCCAGCGCTCCGGATGTCGACCCCTACTGGAACCGCGACTTTGGATGGGGTATGGTGGATGCACGAGCAGCTGTCGCACTCGCACTACATCTCGCACAGACCGAGCAGACTGATACAGTCGATGTCAGCCTCCAGAACCACTTGCTGGGCCTCACTGACTCCAATGGGACGATCAACGTCACCGGGCACGCTTGGGGCCAACTCGGCAGCATTGAGAGGGTCGAGTTCAGAATCGATGGAGGGGGGTGGCAGGATGCAACGTACTCTGCTGAGCCCGGAGAGATTGGCGCCCTTACGCCTTTCATGTGGCATGTGATTCTGGATCCAACCAAACTCAGCGAGGGCAGCCATCAGATAGAGGTCAGAGCGATGGCGGAAGGCGCCTCCTCACTCCCTGTCCTAGTGACTGTGCATGGCTCCGCCAGCAGCGCCACTGACTTCACAGTCCCCCCCATCATCATTGTCGGAATCCTTGTCGTATTCGTAATATGGGTAGCCTCATTGACTTTGGTCCGACTTCGCTCAGATGGCGAGATTGACAGCCTAATCTCAAGATTTAGGAAGGAGGAGGATTCAGTCGTCGATGAAGTACTCGAAGCTGAATTAATCCCTGAACAGGACTCTGAATAGCGAATCCGTAGGATTTGAAGCGCCTTGTTCAAAGCCTAGAACTCTCGTCCGCAGGCCATGGTGAGATTCTCCGAGCGTGCGAATAGCATCCGTCCGACAGGAGTTCGCAGGATGTTTGACATGGCAGGAGACAATGCCATTCAGTTCGGCTTGGGCGAGCCTGACTTCCAACCTCCTCCTATTGCCATCGAGGCGTTTGCCAAGGCGATGAAAGATGGCAGGAACAAGTACACCACCACTGCCGGACTACCAGATTTGAGGGCGAAGATAGCCGAGATGTGGCATCACCTCGTCCCCAGTCTGGACGAATCCAACGTCTGTATCACCATGAGCGGAACCAATGGCCTCCTCGACATCTTCCTAGCTCTGGTTCAGCCTGGAGACAATGTACTCTTGCCAGAGCCGTACTTCCCGCTGTATCCTCCGGATGTAGTAATCTGCGGCGGTGAGCCCAATCTGTACCCTTGCACCTTCGAGAACGGCTTCGTGCCGACCATCGAGGACCTACAGAGCAGAGTCGATGAGAACACCGTAGCCATCCTGTACAACTTCCCGAGCAACCCAACAGGAGGTAACGTCAACGAGTCACAGAGGGACGAACTGGTCACCTTCGCTATGGAGAACGACCTTTGGATAATCAGTGACGAAGTCTATGACCGCATCGTGTACGACGGCCCTCATGTCTCATTCCTTGGAGCGGGTTATGACAAGGTGATTATGGTACAGTCGTTCTCCAAGACCTTCGCTATGACTGGATGGAGAATTGGATACCTGTTGTCTCCCGATGCCCAAGCGATGTTGCAACTGACCAAGATGCAGTACTACGTAACCGCGTGCAGTAACGATGCAATGCAGCACGCTGTCCTCGAGGCCCTCGTGAATGCCCCAGATTACCCGGAGGAGATGTGCTCAGAGTTCAAGGCCAGGCGCGACTTGATATGCGAACGACTCAATGCGATGCCCGGCGTTTCCTGCCACGTCCCCACCGGAGCGTTCTATGTGTTCCCCAAAGTGGATGTCCCCGGGATGAACAGTGAGGAGATTTCAATGGCGCTGCTCGAGGGTGGAGTGCTGTGCTCACCGGGCACAGCCTTCGGTGAGCTAGGCGAGAGCCACCTCCGCTTCGCCTACACTATCTGTAGGGAAGACATTGACAAGGGCATGGATCGGGTCGAAACAGTGTTGGCTGAGCTGAGGGGAGATTGACTCCCGATGGGCCCCATCGCATCCTTCGCACTCTTCCTCACATCATTATTCATCGGGAGCGAGATTTCTAGGATAGAGCCTAGATTATACCCACCTGCCATCCTGTTCGCCTCTCTCGCTTCCTTGTCTCTGCTCGGACCCACGTCAATCGGATTCGGACTATGCATGGGTTCGGGATGGGTGCTGTTGAACCAAGTTGCAGACCGAGCCTTCCCCTTGCAGTAATCAGTCATCGAACAGTCTGAATGGTAGGTCAATCATCCTGCTCCCCTCCTCTTCTTCCTCTACCTCTTCTACCTCAGGCTCCTCCGGCACTGTGGCATCATATATCGGGGAAGCCTCGATTTCTTCGCCCTCATCAGGAGCCTCCAGTAGGTCCATCTGTAGATTCTCGAGCCCACTCTCCTGCCCTCTCATCCAATTTGGCATGTCGTGAGTTCCTCCTAGTACAGACAGGGTAGTAAAGGTCGCCATTGGTAGAACTGATATCGCCACCAGGAAGTCAATGACTGCAGTCTCAGGAACTACCGCATCGGGAACTACCGCATGCAGAAGAACAGTTTCCAACTGGACCTCGTTCCACTGTGTTACATCGACGTCCAACCAGCCCAAGGAGGCAGCCAGAAACGTCCTGGCGATAACCCAGAAGAGCAGAACCGGGAGTATCCATGAGAATCGCGAGATTCTCCACAATACGCTCCTGAACATCGCTGCGTAAGACACGAGACCGCTGGACACAATCGGCTGAATCCTCACTGCCATCCACAGCGCTATCAGATACCCTGCCATGCCCAATTCGAATGCCTGATCGGGCTTGATTATCTCTTCGGGCACGCCCTCCATGATGAGCAGGGGAACGGCGATCAGCAGAACCTGCATCGGGACGGCCAGCAACTGCAGCCCACCGTGAACCGCTATCAGGTCCTGTCCCTCTCCGATTGTCTTCGTGTGAACGAGTCTTGCCATCCTGCCGTAAGGGCTCGCCTGTAGGGCTAGCCTCGCCCGGTCTATGAGTTCGGGATCCCCAGCTCTTCTGCTGAGGCCTAGGATTGGCATCCAGCCTCCTTTGTCAGCGACTGAAGCAGGCCTGTAACCACCGAAGAACAGAGCTAGAAGGAGTGACAAGAACCCGTACAGCAGTCCTGCGACGACGATCCAGTAGACCAGTTCGGTGCGAACGGCGATTGAGAAGTTGTCCTGATCTACCTCAAGCAGATAGGTCAGGGAGAACCCCGCGATAGGAACCAGAGTGACTTGCAACATGACTACTATGTAGAGGATGAACCTCTGGTACAGATCCTCCACGGTCACACCCTACACGCCTCATCGAGTCACCATAAGCCCTTCATCGAGACCGAGCCGCCTCCGGGCGGTTAGAGAGGCGTCTGAGAGCCACCAATCCTCTGCGTGGCGCCCTACGGGCGGCGAACGTTGCTAGCGAACCTTCATACATGTATGTAGGACCGAAGATTCGTCACATGCGTAGCCTGTCCTCTCTCTTTCTGGTGTCTTTACTCCTCATCATGAGCATGGCCCCTTTGACTACAAACTCGATGATGCTTCCAACTGCTGAGGGACGTTCAGCCACCCCGAAGGCACTGATTGACTTCGAAGTCACCTCTATCGAGCTCGGCGATTCTTTGATCCCGACCCTGCAGTGGGGCCAGCCGGACAACTCTACGCTAGAATACGTCCTCCGGGACGAGTCCGTCTTGGTGAGTATCACATTCACTCAGGCTGGCACATCAAGCCAGCCTGCCTACGCCGAGGGTTGGATGCAGGTCTGGCACCCCGTCGGATTTCTGATGGAGGAACACTATGTCAACATGACACTGTCCGGTCTGCAGTCTACTACCGAGACGTTCTACTGGACTCCTAGCGCTGCTCACAGTGCTATTGATGAAGAGGGTAATCTCTACGGTGGAATCATACTGCGTGGCATCATCGACGGTGGACTCGCTGATGACAACGAGGACAACAACGAGTTCGATAGGGAAGTACCAGTGGCGGTCTGGAAGGACCCTATGGACAATGGATTCTGTGGGGATGTGGACGGCGATCAG
>Ga0105352_1001982_pt1 | contig 10066 bp, 11 predicted proteins | sample EN8Hudsemesocosm_FD_83507 | JGI IMG/M metagenome (GOLD analysis project Ga0105352, IMG submission 83507) | Methane-oxidizing microbial communities from mesocosms in the Hudson Canyon - EN8B Hudson Canyon | ecosystem: Environmental > Aquatic > Marine > Cold seeps | place: Hudson Canyon...
AACGATACCATTGTTGTGTCAGATAGAATTCGTGAGAATTTCAGAATGATGCGAAAAGGTGAGCCTGTTGATGTTATTAATCATTCGCTGACACAAACCCTAGGGCGTACCTTGATGACATCCATGACCACATTACTGGTGCTGACGGCGTTATTCGTATGGGGTGGGGATTTAATTCATAGTTTTGCATTGGCTTTAATTGTTGGCGTTTTTGTAGGAACCTACTCTTCTATTTATGTTGCTGCAAATATCTTACTGGTTTTAGGTATTACCAAAGAAGATTTAATGTTGCCTGAGAAAGAAGGTGCTGAGATTGATGAAATGCCTTAGTGATAGTTTTCTCTCTGGATAAATGTCCTAATCATAAATATTAGGGCTTTAAAAAACAGGCTTCGTCTTACCGGCGAAGCCTGTTTTTTTATGTGCGATGTAAGTGTTCATGCCGGTGCTGATATGGAGGAATTCTAGTGTTAGTGGTGGCGTTTAGGTGTGGAGCTTCCGTAAGCTGTTGCCACATGGTTACGGGGTTCTTTGGTTTGCTTGGGTTTGGCGCAGCAGGCTATCGGCACTGAGTCATCGGCCAAGTGTGCAAAAAAATCTTGTAGCTGTAGCTGTACAAACTGTGGAATTTGATTCAGTTCCATGCGATTCACCAAGGTCAGGGTCTAGTTATAGTCTAGACCCTGATGCAGGAACTGGAGGTTACGCTGGTTTAGTTTTTTAGCGCGTCTGTCAGGTGTGGCTGAATGTTTTGCAGCATGCCTTTGAGGACTTTAGCGTTGCCACAGATGATATTGCCGTTATCCATGTAGTTATGACCGCCTGAGAAATCGCTTACTAAGCCGCCTGCTTCTTGCACCAGAAGTACTCCGGCTGCGATATCCCACTCATTCAGGCCAATTTCCCAGAAGCCATCGAGCTTGCCTGCGGCAACATAGGCTAGATCCAGTGCTGCTGAGCCTGCTCGGCGGATGCCGGCACAGGATTGAGCTTGATCCTTAAACATTTTAAGGTAGGCATCCATATGCTTTTGTTGTGATGGTTTGAAAGGAAATCCTGTGCCCAAAAGTGCGCCATCGAGTCCTTTGATTTTGCTGACGCGAACTCGGCGACCATTGTATGCTGTGCCTTGACCGCGAGTGGCGGTGAATTCATCTTGACGGATAGGGTCAACAATTACAGCGTGCTCTAAACGGCCTTTGTATTTACAGGCGATAGATACTGCATAATGGGTAAAGTCATGCAGGAAGTTAGTTGTGCCGTCCAGTGGATCAATAATCCACTGGTAATCTTTGCCTTCACCGGAGCCTTCGATAGCGCCTGATTCTTCACCCAGAATGCTGTGTTCTGGGTAAGCTTTTTGCAGGGTGCTGATAATCATTTCTTCTGCACGACGATCAACTTCAGAGACATAGTCGTTCACATCTTTTTGTTTTACATCCAGTTTGTCCAGATCGTCACGAGCTCGATCAATAAATTCGGCGGCCTGGCGAGCTGCGCGTAATGCGATAGTTACCATTGGATGCATGGTGAAGCCTCAAATCAGTGGAACAATGTCATTGTAGAAGTGGGCGCGGATTATAACAGACGATTATAAAAGCGGTTATTTCTTTTTACCCGGTGTCGCTAAAGTGGTGGAACTATACTTTCGTTAAAGTTTAGACGGATTCTGAGATGTTTCAGCAGAGCTATGTTGTCGTGCTAACATGCGCGCTTTTTAGGGGCGGATGGGCAAAGTCAGTGTTAGCAAATATTCGAATTATTTTGGTGGAAACGACGCATAGCGGCAATATCGGTGCGGCAGCTCGGGCTATGAAAACAATGGGCTTGAGTCAATTGGTGTTAGTTGCACCAAAGGAGTATCCATCCCCAGAGGCTGAGTGGATGGCAACCAATGCACAGGATGTCTTGCAAAATGCAAGGGTTGTCTCCACATTAACTGAGGCTGTTGAGGGATGTGGGTTGGTGATTGGAACCAGTGCCAGGCAGCGTCGTATTCCTTGGCCTCTACTGGAAGCTCGTGAATGTGGCGAAAAACTGTGGGGGGAGTCGACTCAGCATGAGGTGGCCTTAGTGTTTGGTCGAGAAGATCGTGGTCTTACCAATGAGGAGTTACAACTTTGCCATTTTCATGTGCATATTCCGGGTAATCCAGACTACAGTGTGCTTAATATTGCTTCTGCTGTTCAGGTACTGGCTTATGAAATTTACCAGTCTTATCGAGCTTCGCAGCGTCCTGATAATTTTCAGGCACCTCAATGGGGGGTAAGCTGGGATGAAGCTTTTGCCACAGCGGATGAAATGGAGAAGTTTTTTGTGCATCTTGAGACGACTCTGGTAGATATAGGTTTCTATGACCCTGCTGATCCAAGGCAGCTGATGAAACGACTTAGGCGGCTATATATGAGGGCAAGGCCTGATCGTGTTGAGATGAAAATTTTGCGCGGTATGTTGAGTGATACCCAAAGGGTTGTCGGCACTAAAAAGAGTAATAGGGTCAGCAATGAAAATAAGCAGAAAAAGCTAGATGAGTAGTGAAAGACGCTTGATTAAAAGCGTGTTTAAGCAGAGTTGGTTTAAAAATGGATGACATATGTTTGAGCGTTTGAAAGAAGATATTCACAGTGTTTTTCATCGGGATCCGGCGGCTCGTAATACCTTTGAAGTGATTACTAACTATCCCGGTTTGCATGCTCTCATATTGCATCGCATAGCCCACTGGCTTTGGCAAAAAGAATTAAAGTGGTTGGGGCGAAGTTTATCCACCTTCAGCCGGTTTTTAACCGGTATCGAAATACATCCAGGGGCTAAGATTGGTCGCCGTTTTTTTATTGATCATGGCATGGGTGTTGTTATTGGTGAAACGGCAGAAATTGGTGATGACGTAACCTTGTACCACGGTGTGACTCTTGGCGGCACTACGTGGAATAAAGGTAAGCGTCACCCGACGGTTAGTGATGGCGTGGTTATCGGTGCTGGCGCCAAGGTGCTGGGTCCCATTACCGTTGGTGTTAATGCCAGGGTAGGTTCCAATGCGGTGGTAAATAAGGATGTGCCGGAAGAGGCGACGGTTGTTGGCATACCTGGCCGAATTGTGAAAAAGCCTCTAGATGATGAGAAAACTGCGCAACGTCGGGCTATGGCTGAGAAAGTAGGTTTTGATGCCTACGGAGTATCTCAAGATGCGCCAGATCCTGTGGCAGAAGCTATTCATACCATGCTTGATCATATGCACTTAGTGGATACCAAAGTCGAAGGCATGTGTAAGGCGTTGAAAGATCTGGGTAGTGATTACTGTGATCAGCATTTGCCTGAACTAAAAGATAAGGACTTTGAGGCTGTAGATGTGGCGCCTAAGGATAAGCGGTGATCCCTGTCCTTGCGTGATATACTCCGCGCCCTTCTTTTTATAGGAGGGTAGGCGTTGGGCGGCTTATAGCTGTTATTCTTAGTAGGTTTGAGTCTAATAGACTACTGTCATGTATACATCTAATTCCGACTGAACTGCTGGGTTATATAGTTGACTAAAATAGTAGGGTATTGCATACTTCGCGGCATCTGGAAACTCTAGCCCAGCAGGGGGATTGCGTGAGATTAACTACAAAAGGTCGTTACGCTGTAACAGCAATGCTGGATTTGGCTATTCACGGTGAAAAGGGGCCAATCAGTTTGGCCGATATTTCCCGTCGCCAGGGCATATCGCTCTCCTATCTAGAGCAACTCTTTTCTAAGCTGCGACGTAATGATTTGGTGTCGAGCGTACGTGGTCCCGGCGGTGGTTACCGTATGTCGCGTGATGGTCAGGATATTTTTGTTGCGCAAGTGATTGATGCGGTTAATGAATCGGTTGATGCGACTAAGTGCCAGGGAAAAGGGGATTGTCAGCAAGGTGAAGTGTGTCTGACTCATCATCTGTGGTTTGATTTGAGTCAGCGTATTCATGCTTTCTTGAACGGAATCAGCTTGGCTGATTTGGTGGCAAGAAAAGATATTCAAGAGGTCGCTTTGCGGCAGGACGGTCAATCTAGCAGTGATGACGGTTTGTCACTGCTTGTTGATACGGCGCAAGAGACGCTTGTAGTACAAGACGTATAACAGCTTTTAATTTTTGAGTGGATATTAACGAATGAAATTACCTATTTATTTTGATTATTCAGCAACCACACCGGCAGATCCGCGCGTGGTGGAAAAAATGACCGAATGTTTAGGGTTAGAGGGTAATTTTGGTAATCCAGCGTCTCGTTCGCACATGTTTGGCTGGAAAGCGGAAGAAGCTGCAGAAGTGGCGCGTAAGCAGATCGCCGATTTGATCAATGCTGATCCACGAGAAATTGTGTGGACTTCGGGAGCTACCGAATCTGATAACTTGGCCATTAAAGGTGTGGCGCATTTTTATAGTAAGCGCGGCAAGCACATCATTACGTCTAAAATTGAGCATAAAGCGGTACTGGATACTTGCCGTCAGCTTGAGCGTGAGGGCTACGAAGTGACTTATTTGGAGCCTACTAGTGATGGCATTATATCGCCTGAGCAAGTCGCTGAAGCGATTAAAGAGGACACGATTCTAGTGTCACTCATGCATGTGAATAATGAAATCGGTGTTATTAATGATATTGCTGCAATTGGTGAAGTGACCCGTGAAAAGGGTGTCATTTTTCACGTTGACGCTGCGCAAAGTGTTGGGAAAATAGAAATTGATTTAGCAAATATAAAAGTGGATTTACTTTCTGTTTCAGCTCATAAAATGTATGGACCCAAAGGTATTGGTGTCTTGTATGTGCGTCGTAAACCACGTATTCGTTTAGAGGCGCAGATGCACGGTGGTGGTCATGAACGTGGTATGCGTTCAGGTACTTTGCCGACGCATCAGATTGTCGGTTTTGGTGAAGCGGCTCGAATTGCTAAAGAAGAAATGGCAACGGAAGGACCGCGATTAGCAAAATTGCGCGAACGCTTTTTAGATGGCGTAAAAGATATGGAAGAAGTCTACATTAATGGTTCTATGGAGCAGCGCGTTCCAGGTAACTTGAACATTAGTTTCGCTTTTGTTGAAGGTGAATCATTAATCATGTCGTTGAAGGACTTGGCGGTTTCTTCGGGCTCTGCCTGTACTTCAGCGAGTTTGGAGCCTTCTTACGTATTACGTGCGTTGGGATTAAACGATGAAATGGCCCATAGCTCCTTGCGTTTTAGTTTCGGTCGTTTTACGACTGAAGAAGAGGTTGATTATGCAGTTGAGTGCGCGCGCAAAGCGGTGGATAAGCTTCGTGAATTATCGCCACTCTGGGATATGCATAAAGATGGTATCGATTTGAGTCAGGTTGAGTGGACGGCTCACTGATAATTTTTGCAGTAAGCAGATCGATACTGAATAGAAATAATTTGTACGTTGCAGTTTAAACATGTCGGAGAACGAAGATGTCATACGGTGAGAAAGTTTTAGAACACTATGAGAACCCTCGCAATGTTGGCCGAATGGATGAAAAATCCAAAAGTGTTGGTACTGGAATGGTGGGAGCGCCTGCTTGTGGAGATGTTATGCGTCTGCAAATTCAAGTGGATGATGATGGCGTGATCGAAGATGCAAAATTTAAAACCTATGGTTGCGGTTCTGCTATTGCTTCGAGTTCGCTACTAACCGAATGGGTAAAAGGCAAAACCTTGGATGAAGCGCAACAAATAAAAAACAGTGAAATTGCTGAAGAGTTGGCGTTGCCTCCAGTTAAGATTCATTGCTCTGTGTTGGCTGAGGATGCCATCAAGGCAGCGATTCAAGACTTTAAAGAAAAGCAAGACTGAGGTTAGCAAATGGCGATTACGATGACCGAGGCTGCAGTGTCTCATGTGCGCCGTCACCTAGAAACTCGAGGAAAGGGTATCGGTATCCGTTTGGGGGTTCGCACGACGGGCTGTTCTGGTATGGCCTATGTACTTGAGTTTGTGGACGACGTGCCGGGTGATGATCAGGTATTCGAATCCGATGGTGTGAAAGTGATCGTTGATCCGAAAAGTCTCACTTACATAGATGGCACTGAGCTAGACTTCGTCAAAGAAGGTCTGAACGAAGGGTTTCAATTTAATAACCCTAACGTGAAAGACGAGTGTGGTTGTGGCGAAAGCTTTAACGTTTAGTTGTTGCTTTGCTGTTTGGCTCAGAGGCGCTAGTGGAAATTAATCAGAAATACTTTGAACTTTTTGGGCTTAAAGAGTCGTATGACCTTGATGTTCATGAATTGAGAGGCTTTTACCAGGAGCTACAGCTCAAATTCCATCCCGATCGTTATGTCGATGCCTCGGATGCAGAGCAGCGGCTTTCAGTTCAGTATACTTCTTATATCAATGATGCGTATGAAACGCTCCGTAATCCTTTGCCTCGCGCCATGTATATGTTGCAGTTAATGGGAGTGGATTTTGAGCATGAAACAACTATTCGAGATTCGGATTTTCTCATTCAGCAAATGCATTTGCGTGAGCAATTAGAAGGTGTGCGACAGCATGCGCGTCCTGATGATGCGTTGCAGCAGTTTCTTGAACATGTCCGGCGTGAATTGCGTCAGCTCGAAACTGACTTCGGTGACATTGCAAATGTCGAGGAAACTGAGGAAGAGGTCGAGCTTGATCTTGTTGAGGCTGAACAGGTCGTTCGTAAAATGCAGTTTCTTTCTAAACTTGAAAAAGAAGCCGTCAAATTGGAATCTGAACTCTTCGATTACTAGCAGTTCTAATATTAGTAACCAGCAACTCTTTATATTTAATTATGGCATTACTACAAATTGCAGAGCCCGGAAAAAGCCAGGCACCGCATCAGCGTAAGTTGGCGGTAGGTATTGATCTAGGCACAACAAATTCTTTGGTCGCGACTGTTCGTAGTGGCACACCTGAAGTAATTCAAGGAACCGCGGGTGATGCTCTTATTCCCTCGGTTGTTCAATACCGAGAAAATGCTGGGCCGATTGTAGGTGCTGAGGCGAAAGCGGCGGTTACCGATAAACCCCTGGATACCATTGTTTCTGTGAAGCGCCTAATGGGTAAGGGTTATTCCGATGTGGATGAGCTTGCTCATCATATGCCTTACCTCTTCGTTGAAGGCAAGGGTAATGTCCCTTACGTGCAGACTGCAGCGGGAGCTATTTCACCGGTACAGGTGTCTGCAGACATTTTGCGTTCGTTATCTGATCGCGGTTGCGACGGTGTTGGTGGTGATCTGGATGGTGTTGTTATTACCGTGCCTGCCTATTTTGATGATGCGCAACGTCAGGCCACAAAGGATGCCGCACGCTTAGCGGGATTGCATGTTTTGCGTTTGCTTAATGAGCCTACTGCCGCTGCTGTGGCCTATGGATTAGAGCATGGTGAAGAGGGTGTTATCGCTGTTTATGATTTAGGCGGCGGTACGTTTGATGTCTCTATTCTGCAGTTATCCAAGGGCGTATTTCAGGTTTTATCTACAGGTGGTGATTCGGCGCTCGGTGGTGATCATTTTGATTTGGCAGTTGTTGACTGGATAAAATCGCAAGCCAATGCTGTGGCCACTGTGGATCCAGCAGTGCAGCGCATTTTGATGGTTCATGCTTGTGCGGCAAAAGAAGGATTAACTGAGAATGATGTGGTTGACCTGGATATTCCAGAATTCGGTTGGACGGGCCAATTATCGCGCACACAATTTGAAAGCCTGATTGCCCCTTTGTTAGATAAAACCATAAGAGCGGTTCGTCGTGCTTTGCGTGATGCTCAAATTACAAGTGATGATGTCAAAGACGTTGTTATGGTAGGTGGTTCCACACGGGTGCCTCATGTGCGTGAGCGAGTAAGATCGCTATTTAATCAAGAGCCGTTAGTTCATCTTGATCCAGATACAGTGGTTGCATTGGGTGCGGCTACGCAGGCGGATATCTTGGTGGGGAATAAACCGGACGGTGAGATGCTGTTGTTAGATGTGATTCCACTTTCCTTGGGATTGGAGACCATGGGTGGCCTCGTGGAGACTATTATTTCTCGCAATACGACAATTCCAGCGGCCAAAGCTCAGGATTTCACCACCTATAAAGATGGTCAGACGGCGATGGCTATTCATGTATTACAGGGTGAGCGTGATCTCGTTACTGATTGCCGATCCTTAGGGCGATTTGAGCTGAGAGATATACCGCCTATGGCTGCAGGAGCAGCCCATATTCGAGTTACGTTCCAGGTTGATGCTGATGGACTGCTTAGTGTTACTGCGAAGGAAAAGAGCAGTGGTGTGGAAGCCCATGTTGAGGTTAAACCATCCTATGGTCTGGGCGATGAGCAAATCGTGGATATGATACAAGACTCCTATGCGCATGCGGAAGACGATAAAACCGCACGTATGTTGCGCGAGCAACAGGTGGACACAGATCGATTATTGGGGGCGGTGCAAGTGGCCCTGGATGCAGATGGCGAGCGTTTGCTTTGTCAGCAGGAGTTGCAGCAAATACAAGAAGCTGTTGCCTTGTTGCAAAAGATTAGGGGTGAATCGCTGGAGCCGTCGATACTCAGGCAGGCAACGGAACAGCTGGCGAAAAGCACTGATAATTTTGCATCTCGTCGTATGGACGATGGTATTAAGCAGGCCTTGTCTGGGCATCGTGTTGAAGAATTTGGGGGTGAGTGATCATGGCTAAGATTGTGTTTTTACCACATGAAGAATTATGCCCTGAAGGGGCTGTGGTTGAGGTTGAGGCGGGAGAAACCGTGTGTGATGCAGCGTTACGTAATCATATTCATATTGAGCATGCTTGTGAAATGTCTTGTGCCTGCACTACTTGCCACGTGATTGTTCGGGAAGGCTTTGATTCTCTTGAAGAATCCGACGAGTTGGAAGATGATTTGCTTGATAAAGCCTGGGGGTTAGAGCCTGAGTCTCGTTTAAGCTGTCAGTCAGTGGTTGGTGAAGAAGACTTGGTGGTGGAAATACCGAAATACACCATTAACCAGGTATCAGAGCAGCACTAAAAAGCGTGATACGTTATCTTAAAAGCCTGTTGCTGGCTGGGGATTGTTAGAGGGAGTATAGGCATGAGCATGAGGTGGACAGACAGTTACGATATTGGGATTGAGTTGGCTGAGAAATTTCCTGATATTGACCCTGTAGCGGTAAACTTTGTTGACTTGCGCGATTGGATTATGGCGTTGGATGGCTTTGACGATGATCCTGAGCACTGTGGTGAAAAAATACTCGAAGCAATCCAGATGGCATGGATAGAAGAGCGCGATTAGTGTACTGATTCTGGAAAAGAAGTTCGTAAAAGGAGGCCGTTTAAGTCTCCTTTTTTGTTTTTAGTTACCCTGGAGGGGTTTTGAGATGCGTCTGCAAATGCAGGTGTAGGGTATGCCTCCTAATCGCGATAATCGCTAGTCTTCATGGGGGCTGTTGGCTTACTCAAGGTTGCAAATTTAGGCTATCTTCAGTCCTGAAAAGCCTTTACAATTCGGCAGTTTACATAGCCCGAATGAGAAAAGGACTGAGGTGTTTGCTTGGTTATTCCTGAACAGTCGGGAATAGGCGCAGATGGCATGCTTCTAACCTATTGAATTTATTAGATCTGTGGCTAGAACACAGGTCTAGCGAACTGAACTTTATACAAGTACCTAAACCTTTAAATTAACTATTGGAGAGAAAGCAACGATGGCCGTTGAACGTACCCTTTCAATCATTAAACCTGACGCTGTAGCAAAGAACGTCATTGGTAAAATATATAGCCGCTTTGAAAAAGCAGGTCTGAAGATTGTAGCTTCAAAAATGCAGCACCTAAGCCAAGAAAAAGCAGAAGGATTTTACGCTGAGCATAAAGAGCGTCCTTTCTTTGGTGACTTGGTCTCGTTCATGACTTCTGGCCCAGTTGTGGTTCAGGTTCTTGAAGGTGAAAATGCGGTAGTAGTGCACCGCGATCTTATGGGTGCAACTAACCCTAAGGAAGCAGGAGAAGGCACTATCCGTGCTGACTTCGCTGAGTCAATTGATGAGAATGCGGTTCATGGTTCGGATTCAACAACCTCCGCAACGCGTGAAATCGCTTACTTCTTTAGCGGTGATGAGCTTTGCCCA
>Ga0105352_1001986_pt1 | contig 10058 bp, 10 predicted proteins | sample EN8Hudsemesocosm_FD_83507 | JGI IMG/M metagenome (GOLD analysis project Ga0105352, IMG submission 83507) | Methane-oxidizing microbial communities from mesocosms in the Hudson Canyon - EN8B Hudson Canyon | ecosystem: Environmental > Aquatic > Marine > Cold seeps | place: Hudson Canyon...
CACGATGTGGCCGGCAACATTGTGCACATTGTATTGGCACGTATTGCGGGCGCACCTGCCGGCACTAAAGGCATCTCGTTATTTATTGTGCCTAAGTTTTTGCCAACCGAAGAAGGTGCCATTGGCGAACGTAATGACGTGAAGTGTGGTTCTATCGAACACAAGATGGGCATGCACGGTTCGGCCACTTGCGTGATGAATTTTGATGGTGCCAAAGGCTGGTTAATTGGCCCTGAAAATAAAGGCCTAAACTGCATGTTTACCTTTATGAACACCGCGCGAATCGGTACCGCGTTACAGGGTATCAGTACTTCAGAAGGCGCTTTTCAAGGTGCATTAACCTACGCCCAGGATCGTTTGGCCATGCGTTCATTAACCGGTGCTAAATTCCCAGAGAAAGCCGCCGACCCAATCATTGTGCACCCTGATGTGCGTAAAATGCTGCTCACTCAAAAAGCCTTCACCGAAGGTGGCCGTGCATTGTTGTACTTAACCGCCAAGCAAAACGACATCGTGAAAGTGGGCAACACTGAAGAAGAACGTAAAGCGGCCGACGACTTGTTAGGATTCTTAACCCCCATCGCCAAAGCGTTTTTAACCGAAGCGGGTCTTGAATCGGCTAACCACGGCGTGCAGGTTTACGGCGGCCACGGCTTCATTCAAGAATGGGGCATGGAGCAAATTGTACGTGACGCACGTATCTCTACTTTATATGAAGGTACCACAGGTATTCAGGCGCTAGATTTATTGGGCCGTAAAGTGATGATGACTCAAGGCCAGTCTTTGAAAAATTTCACTAAGATGATTCATACTTTCTGTAAAGAAGAAGCCGACAACGAAGGCTTGGCCATGTACACGCAAAAGCTAAACGAGTTAAACAAAGAATGGGCTAACCTCACCACACAAATTGGCATGGCAGCCATGAAAGACCGTGATGAAGTGGGCTCGGCATCGGTTGATTACCTAATGTACTCGGGTTACGTAACCCTTGCCTACATGTGGGCCATCATTGCTCGTACAGCCCAACAAAAACTAGCGCAAGGCACCACAGAAGAAGATTTTTATAAGGCTAAATTAGTCACCGCGCGTTTCTACTTTACCCGTATCTTGCCGCGCACTCTAACCCATGCCAACACTATGGTGGCCGGTGCAGATACCTTGATGGATCTAGATGCTGAGCACTTTTCATTTGAGATGTAAGACTTTTAAAATGTAGAGCCTTTCGCAGCATAGCGTTAACCTAAAAAGCCATAACCCTCGGGTTATGGCTTTTTTTTGTGATGGTTAAGACTTTACCCTGCCCTGTGCCCCTTGCAGCAGCCGCTCGGTTTTAACTATGGCTCGGGTATGGGAGCCAAAACCTGCCTGGCCGCCGTTATCAAACAACGCCACTTCAAATTTATAAAGCTTGCCTTCCATGCCTTTAAAAGTGGCCGCGCTTTGAACTACTTCGTTGTTAGGGGTGGCGGCTAGGTGGTTAACGTTTACATTTACCCCCACTGATAACTCCCCTTCTTTTAGCAAGGGCTTCATTAACCTAGCTGCAGCCAACTCCATAAGTGCCACCATGCGGGAAGTGGCGAATACGTCCGGGAAGTCGTCGTTGGCATCAATGGAAAGTTCTTTTGCCAAGTCTTTGGTTTGCACCACATAATCAAACTGGTATTTACTGTCAATTTCCATAATCGTTCCTTGTTTCTAGTACAGAGGTTAATGGTTATTTGAACAAGCTACTTATTAAACTGATAACAGCAGTATGCACAAGAACCCCATAAGGCGGGCATATGTTCGATATAGGCAGGAGTAATTCACAAAACCAGGAGCAGGCGGGCTGCTCCCTTGGTATTTATTGTCTAGAGTTAAAAGGTTTAAAGCTTAACGCTATTCTTTTAACACCATGTCTATACACATAACCGCGGCCAAAATAAGTTTACGGATGTTGTCATCCTGGGGGACCTGGTCGGCAATTTCTAGTACATAATTATCGGCACTGGTGAACATCTCACGGCCCAGCCCCGCCCATTTTTTAGTAACATGGGCATATTCAGTATTGCCGTTTTTAAAGTAAAAATCCCAACCCGTCCACTTTCCTTCCAGCTTACAGATAGGCTGATGATTTTTATCGGTCACATCAAACTTGCCACCAATAGAAAATAGCTTCTGCTTAAAGTGGCCAATGACAGTGTTATTTTCATCGGTTACCGTCACGTGAGATAAAAACAGCGAGATACCTCTTTGCAAGCGTACAATACGTTCACCTTCTGGAGTGGTTATTTGAATATCAAACGGGGTCATGCGCTTATAGTCGGTAAAACGCAGCAGCTTGGAAAAAATGCCTAACGACGGTTCGCGGCAATGCATTATGATATCGCCGCTTTCAGGGTCATACACATCGAAGTTATTGGCAGCTTTAAACAGACCCACATGTTCTTTTACCAAAAACAGGTTTTTATTCACTACATTTGTCATGTCGATTGGGACTCTACTAATCGTTAAAAATAGGTAATTTGCAACATACTAACCTAATGCAAGCCCATTAAAAATGCTGCTGCATCCACGGGATTGGGTTTTATACGTTTGATATTTCCATGATTAACTCCCGTAGCCATTGGTGTCCTTTATCGGCATTCATGGATTTATGCCAAGTTAAATAAAAGGAGGTAGACGGCACACTCACGGGAAAAGGATAAATATCAATGAGGTGCTGCTGCTGAAAAAATTCAGCCAACTCACGGGGCATGGCTGCAATGGCGTTGGTTTGTGAAATCACCTGAGGAATAGAAGCAATGTTATGAACCTCGCTGATAATTTTTCGGTTTTTTCTAAGCTCCAATAAATCTTGATTAAAAAACCCTTTGTAGCGTTCGTTGCTACGCACCAACACATGTTGCTCACGAGCGTAATCTTCCAGAGTAAAGACGCCCTTTAAGCGGGGGTGTTGGCGGCGGGCAATCACCACAAATTCGGTGAGACCAACCTTTCTTACTTCAAAATTATCGTCCCTTAAATTATAAGGAATAAAACAAAAATCCAAATCACCACTTCGAAGCTGTGCAATGCTGTTGTCGCTATTAATGGATTGAATATTAATGGCCGTTTGTTGCTGGTGAATACGGCTTAACAAAGGCGGCAAAACACTTAATTCACCATAGGCACCAAAGTTAACCTTAAAGGTGTGCGTGGATTGAGTGGGGTCGAAGCTCTGCTCTGGGTCAAAGGCATCCTGAATCTGGCTAAGAATGCTACGAATGGGGCCAGCCAGGGCCACCGCCCGTGCTGTGGGCTTCATGCCACTATGGGTACGAATAAACAGCTCATCCCCCACTGTTTGACGCAGGCGCCCCAGGGCTTGGCTCACGGCAGGCTGGCTCATGTGTAGTCGTAATGCGGCCTTGGACAGCTTACCCTCCAACATGATGGCATCAAAAATAGTGAGTAAATTCAAATCGATGGCGCGTAAATTAAGTTTCACTTATAAAGCTCATTATAATAATCAACTTTACTAATAATACTCTCTTCTTTAATCTACAAGCAACTAAAGCCCTTGTGGTGATGCAAGCAGTGCACGTGAATTGCTGGCCCGGATGGATATTATGAAAGACGTAAAAGCCGTTATTTTTGACCTGGGAGGAGTGGTGATCTCCTCTCCCATGCAGGCATTTTTTGACGCAGAGAAGCGCATGGGTCTAACGCCTAATTTTTTAAACAAGGTGATCGTGGCTAACGGTGAAAAAAGTGCCTGGGCCAGGTTAGAGCGTGGCGAGTTATCCATGAACCAGACGTTTTTTACCGCCTTTGATCAAGAGATGAGTGACGCAGGTGCCCCCGGACTTAACTCAAAAGCCTTAATGCAAAATATGGCAAGCTCGGCCACGGTTAACGAATGCATGATCACCGCTATTCAAAAACTAAAGGCCAACGGTTTTAAAGTGGCCGCATTAACCAATAATTGGCGTGACCCTCAAACCGACGGCTTTGCTATTCCTCTGAAAGATAACTTTGATCTGTTGGTGGAGTCGGCTGTTGAAGGCATGCAAAAACCTGACCCCAGAATCTATCAAATTTGTTGCCAGCGCTTAGGTGTTAACCCAGAGCAGGCCATATTTTTGGATGACATTGGCCGAAACGTCAAAGCGGCAAGAGCCCTGGGCATGCAAACCATTAAAGTCAGTGACCCGGTGGTGGCCCTTAAAGAACTGGAAGGCCTAGTCGACACCCCTTTATTAGACAAACCAATTCATTAAACACGCTAAGAAAAATAACAAGAAGGAAACAGTATGAGTCACGAATCAGATTTACATAACCTTTCCCTTTCAGACAACATGAAACCCGTGTTGCTGAAAGTAAAAGAGTTTATAGAAAATAGAATAGACCCGGTTACCGATCAGTTTTATGCCGCTGTAAATGAAAACGATCGCTGGACCTTAAGCGATACCCAGAATGAAATAATGAATACCTTAAAAGGCGAGGCCAAAGAGCTTGGCCTGTGGAACTTCTTTTTACCTGACTGGAATGGCGAAGGCGTTAGTAACCTAGATTACGCTTATCTTGCCGCTGAAATGGGCCGTAGCCATCTGGCCTCAGAAATATTCAACTGTGCCGCCCCCGATACTGGCAACATGGAAGTGCTGGCCAAATACGGAAGCTTGGATCACCAGGAAAAATGGTTAAAGCCATTACTGGCCGGTGAAATTCGTTCCTGTTTTGCCATGACCGAGCCTGGCTTAGCATCGTCGGATGCCAAAAATATTTCCACTTCGGCTGTATTAGATGGAGATGAATGGGTGATTAACGGTGAGAAATTTTATATTTCCGGGGCCGGTGATTCGCGCTGTAAAATTATGATTTGCATGGTGAAGACCTCTCCCGATGCCAGTGCCCATATGCAGCAAAGCCAAATATTAGTGCCTATGGATACGGCGGGCGTTGAAATACTGGGCGCAATGCAGGTGTTTGGCGAAGACGATGCGCCCCATGGTCATATGCATATTAAACTTACCGATGTACGTGTGCCAAAAGATAATATCCTTTTAGGCGAAGGTCGCGGTTTTGAGATTTCACAAGGGCGTTTAGGACCTGGCCGAATTCACCACTGCATGCGTGCCTTAGGTGCTGCCGAAATGGCCCTAAAAATGTTAATAGATCGCGGTACCTCAAGGGAAGCCTTTGGTAAACCTCTGGTAAAACTGGGTGGCAACTTTGATGTGATTGCTCACAGCCGTTTAGAGATTGATAGTGCACGGCTAATGGTGCTGCGTGCGGCGCGCGCCATGGATGTATTGGGTAATCGTGAAGCAAGAGTTTATGTATCGGGCATTAAAGCTCTTGTGCCAGAAATGGCCTGCAACGTGATTGACCGAGCCATCCAGATGCATGGCGCCACCGGCGTTTCTCAATGGACGCCGTTAGCCCGCATGTATACCCAGATGCGTACCCTGCGCCTGGCCGATGGCCCGGATGAGGTACACCGCATGGTGGTGGCTCGTGCAGAAGTGGCTAAATATAGATAGGCACTTGGCGGTAGCTCACTAATGGGGGAGCTACCCGACGCAGCCTTGGTTAGTCGGTATACCGACTAATAATGTCCTTGAGGCTGCCGTCTTTCTTCATGGCTTGTATGACTTTATTTATTTTTGGTAACAGATGTTGCTGGGTGCTAAATCTTGAAAATGCAATATGGTAGCCTTTCTCATAATAATTTTTATCACTGGCAATAATTTTCCCTTTATATTTAGGGTTACCTAAAAATTGCTTAGCGGTTAATTCATTACACAAAAACACATCTATTCGGCCAGTTAGTAACTTGCCAAAGTTTTGCTCTACTTTAATCACTTCTTCGAGTTTAAAATTATACTCTTTGTTGGCCTTAATAAAGTCGACGCCATAATTGTGGCCCATTACGATGCCAATATTTAAACCCACTAAGTCGTCATAACCTTGCCAACTAAATTCTTTTTTCGATTAGCTGAATAATAAACACGCCCCTTCTTTTGAAAAATCTCGTCACTGTATATTAGAAATTTGAGGCGATCGCTATTTTTACTGATTACCGTGGCGGCGTCTCTTTGACCCTCTTGTAAATATTTAAGCATGCGTAACTGTGGCAATAACTCCACATCAAAGGGCCTATTTAAGCGGCCAAATATTTCTTCAATAATGGCATAGGACAAGCCCTGCTGAGTAAGGCCAAAATGGTTAGGAGTAAATGGGGGCCAGTTAGACTCTTCTACAAAATGAACAGTGTCATCTTGCTGGCCGTAGCCTGGGCCACTAAGAAGCAGTGAAAAACAAAAAAATAAATATAAAGGCCAGGGGAATACTTGCATAAGACTACCTAAAATAGGCCGTGGGGCAGGTCCTGTTTGCAGTATAGCTGTTATTTCTAGCCTTTATTATTTTTACGCCAGGCAGCGGGGGTTTGCCCATAGGACTTTTTAAACATGCGTATAAAGTGGGTCACATCCCCCCACCCCACCTGATTGGCAATCACATCAATTTTTTCATCCGTGTGCATCAAGCGTGAACAGGCATGGGTTAAGCGGCTGCGATTAATCCACTCACCTACGGCGTAACCTGTATTTTTCTTCACTGTGGTGGCCAAATAGGCAGGGCTTAAATGCAGATGCTTGGCCACATCTTTTAATGAGATGGGTTTTAAACTGTTTTTTTGAATAAACTCCAACGCCCTGGCCACCCGGGTATCCCCTGCCATGGGGGTGTTTAGTATTGCATTACGGGCTTGTTTCACCTCGTTAAGAATCAGCATTAATAAACACTTCATGACCTGAAGAGAGTCACTGCCGTTTACCTGCCCTTCTTTTTTTAGGGCCTGCATCAACGATACTAAATAGGCTTGGCGCGCTTTGGGCAATGCAAATACCGCCAATGCCCCCAGTCTTACCTGCGCAAAGGGGGCCATTAACGAATGGCTCTCATCCAGGTCGATGCAACTGGTGCAAAAGCTCACCCACCAAGCCCCCACATTTTTACCCGAGAACTGGCTATGGGGCACCCCGGCGGGCACCAATACCAGCATACCGGGCTCAATATGAATCTGCTGGCCCTGTTCTATGCGCATGTGCCCTTTATCCACAAAGCTGATTACGTGCTCTGTATGGGAGGCATCGTGGTTGGCGGGCACCTCCTTAATAAACTGATAACCCACATTTATGGCGTGGGTAAAATGTATGTTATCCATCTATTGGCCCCCCTGGTCAGCTTGTGGCCGTAAACCGATTCAATGATTAAAAGAACAATAAGCCGATTTTAACAAACTACCCACTCTACTGCCCTTAAATATTCCCTGCCACTATTAAACAACAGAACAAGAAGCCGAATAACAATTTATATGCCCTACCAGGCACGGGAGAAACACCATGGAATTTGCACCAGCCTTAATGGGTCTATCCATCTACATATTAATTTGGGAAAAACTGCCCGAATGGGGAACCTGGTTTAACTGGCTGCTGGCGCGCCTACCGGCTCCAATGGCTTACTTATACCAGGCCTGGCGTTGCCCATACTGCTTTGGATTTTGGGTGGCACTGGCACTGCACGCCATGACAGGCCTAACCACCTTGCCAGCCCTCAGCAACATGCCGGACACCTTAGGGACTATGGCGCAACCTCTGGCCTGGTTTTTAGATGCACTGGCCACGGCAACGGTAATACTGGTGGGCAAACTTGCCATTGATGCCATTGCCGCCCCCGCCATTAAGGGGCATACCATGAAGGAGGAATTTAAAAAGTCTATGAGAGAGGGTGCTAAAGGGTAAGGAACTCATGTCCCCACAAAAAAGCTAAAGCCTATGCCTGCTTAGGCACAGAACAAGAATATTCAAAGCTCTTAACTTGTTTGGATTCGCTGCGGATATATAAAAAATGACAGCTTATATTACCGTGGCGCCAAGCCCAGTTGTGTTGTGAATTATTTACCTTGGGCGCACCAAAACCCAATGACTTCATGCGCGAGATAATTTGTTGATTGCTTAGGTTCAAGAACGAATGATCGTTTTTACCTTTCACCCTTAGGGCATAACTTACCGCAAAACGATTTTTGGCCTGCCCCCGTTTAACATCTACTAAATAGTTAATTTCTTGGTACTTGGGGCGGGTATTTTTATATTGGATATTTTCTTGTGACAGTAAATAAGAAATTTTCACACCGTGAAAACGGTTTTTCTCAAGGCCCTTTAATACATGGCTCATATTGTTAAAGGACAGGGTATCGGCGAATTGATTAAAATCCTGCTGATTTTTAATAATCACTTTCTTAATGGCGGTATTTTTTAGGTGATTATTGGTACTGGAGGACTTACCTAGGGTACCAAGAGAAGCCGCCGCTGTTTCGCAAGGCTCCCCACTGAAACTCATGTTGCCTTTGGCATCTTCGCATTTATAAATTGAGCCGGCATTTACGCCAAGTGATACGGTGACCAGGAATGTTGCCAGTGCTAATTTCATTTGTATGTCCATATAACTGATATTAAAAGCCAAAATCACTTTTTAAAGTAACAAAGCCAACGCAGTCCACTAAATAATTAACTCATTAACTCATTAAAAATATTGGATTAGCGAAGAAGAAAGCAGGGGGGAACTCTTCAAATTTGGCATCCATGTCCAACTTGAGTGTTTTTAAACCACTTGAATTGAGCAAGTGAATTCTGTCACATTTCCTTAGTCATCTCTACTAGAATGATGTTGCATGAAAAATAGAGGTGCGTAAACGCACTGCTTATGAGCACCTATTTAGTGCGCCCCATTAGCTTTTTTTCCTTGCGATACACTTTAGGTGTCATACCGGTTAGAGTTTTAAAAGCCTTGCTAAAATTAGATGAGTCACAGTAACCCAACTCAGCCGCTATGTGATCAATAGAATGATGGCTATGGTGCAATAAGTGTTTGCCTCGATTAAGGCGATGGCGTGACTTTACTTGCTTAAAGTTTGTGTTTTGTTCAGCTAATCTGCGTTGCAGGGTACTCACCGACATATTTAAATACTGTGCCATATCACCTATGCTGATATTAAAATCATCATCGGATGACAGGCGCGCATTAACCTCTTCAATAATGTCTGTGGCACTCAGTCGTTTTAAGTCTTTTTCACACTCCAGTGCCGCCATGGCGGCCAGGGCCGGATCTCCTTTCCTAAGTGTTAATACCTTCCAATCTGCTGGAACTTTTAGCTGAAAGTGTTCACAGTCAAACTGCACCGTCACGCCCTTTGGCAGCAACCTAAATGGAAAGTTAGGGTAGCTGGCGTTATTGATATGTATTTCACACTCACCGCTGGTGTCATGCCGGCTGATACCTTCGACCACCAGGATCGCAATGTTCATAAGAGTGCTAAAGTGGCTAAAAAACTGTGAACTATATTTCCCTTTTTCGCCCTGGTGGCCGTGCCCGGCATAACGCAGACACAGCATATTTTCCTCGTTAATCAGCGTTAAGGCTCGGGTACTGGCGCGGATTTGTGCGTATTGGTGAATCAACTTGGCGGCATCCAGCAGGGTATCGCAGTTTTGAATGGCCAGGTTCAATATGCCGTGATTAGAGCGTGTCATGCTCTTGGCAATTTCAATGGCCGCCACCATATCATCACCAATGAACAAGGCGATGTTTCGGCCAATCAAATTAACCGTGCTTTCTGACACCTGCTTGGGTGGCTCCAGTAAAAACCCCACAGACTCACCTGTACCTTGCAGCAACCTCTGGGTGGGAATGCCCTTTTGCAAGGCATAATCACGCAGGCAAACCACATAGTCACCGGCCATATAGTGATGAGGGTCCTTGGCGCTGCTGGCATTCATAATTTGACCTGTAATCACTGTTTTGTGATGACTTTAGCACCTGTTAGGTGCCAAAACAATCCAGCATAGTAGCGCCATCATCCAATTTGCCCCAGTGAGAACACCATGAACAATAAATTAGACCAGGCCGTTGTGGCCATTACTGGTGCGGGATCGGGCATTGGCCGTGAACTGGCCTTACAGTGTGCCAAGTTAGGCGCGCACTTGGCCATTAGTGACATTAATGTAGAGCAGTTAAATGAAACCAAA
>Ga0105352_1001992_pt1 | contig 10041 bp, 6 predicted proteins | sample EN8Hudsemesocosm_FD_83507 | JGI IMG/M metagenome (GOLD analysis project Ga0105352, IMG submission 83507) | Methane-oxidizing microbial communities from mesocosms in the Hudson Canyon - EN8B Hudson Canyon | ecosystem: Environmental > Aquatic > Marine > Cold seeps | place: Hudson Canyon | collected...
AGCAAAAAATTGTGGTTCAACTTTTCAAGCTTACCTTTTCTAAAGGTCAGCTTGGCCCCCTTATAGGGGGTTAATCCAAGTCCATGTCCTTTGGGCATGGATATTGAATATTGGTTTGACGAATATTCTGGATCAGTATTATATGGTTGAACTGCTGGTTTAAGGTGGGTTCGTGCAGCTAAAGTTAATTATGAACTTAGCTACAAATTATTCGTTAACCATAAATAATATTACTGTGTTAATTGATACTGCATAAACTCCCCCTTAATCTAAAAAATCGACTAAAATTAATTTGTGTAACTTAAGCTTACATTATGCATTAGCTTTGATCGTTGTTATCTATTGTAGTAACAAGTCTTTCCAGCTGTAATACGTTTGCTTTAAGAAAAAGTGAAATAATTATACTGTTAGGCCTGACTTTTAATCTGCTGAGATTTAATTGAAGTTGAATGAGTATAATCAAAAATTATTTTTGTAGCAGGCCATTTATGAAATTTATTTTCGCTTTAACAGTGCTTTTAATTCAATTAACCTTTAGTTTATCTGTTTTAGCCGAACAGAAATGGGTGGCTGTTGAACCCGCTATGCGGGAAGTAACCATTACTGGTTTTACTCGTGCACAAGCTACAATGCCCTTAGCAGCTGAAGTAGAAGGCAAGGTTAGTGATATTTTTGCAGATATAGGTGATCCCATTCCTGCTACAAGCAAGTTTGCTTGTCTTGATGATACTTTTGCTCAAATTGATGTTAAATCAGCAAAAAATGAAATGTCCAGGCACTATATTGATATTAAATATTTTAAAAAGGAAGTATCTCGTCATAATCAGTTGGTTAAAAAACAAACATCTGCGGTTAGTGTTTTAGACCGGGTAACGCGTGATTTGAATAATGCAAGACAGGCTTTGTCTGCTGCCAGTATCCGGAAGCAGCGATTAGAAGAACATATGCGGCGCCATTGTATAGAAGCGCCAGAGGGGTGGCTACTTATTGAGCGAAATATTGAACCAGGGCAATGGGTAAACCAGGGGGAAATAGTTGCGATTGTTGGTAACTACTCTCAACTGAAAGTCCCTGTGATGCTTTCTCAGCAGGAATTGGCAGCACTTAAACAAGATCAAGGTAAAATTAAGCTTTTATTGATGGATTATAAAAAGTCTGTCCCTGCTACTATAGAGCACATTTCACCTGCTTTTGATGAAAAAACGCGAAAAATCTTGGTTGAACTATTAATAAAGGAAAGCTTACCTGAACTTCGTGGAGGAATGCGTGTAGGGTTAATACTTAAAGCGCCTGGAGTTAAAAGTACTTCGTTTACTATTGTTAAACAGGCTTTGGAGGAACGATTTGAGGAATATTGGTTACAACGTAAAGATGGTAAAAAATTACGTGTAAAATTACTAGCTGATCAAATGAATGGTAAAGTAACTATTTCATCGCATGAAATCAAGTTGGGAGATCAATTTAAAATTATCCAGCATTAGGAGTTATGTGAAAATTATTTGTCTCCCTGTCTATCCCTTTTTCGGCAATCAAAATTCTATGACTCTTCCATACGAACCCCTACCTTTTTACTTGTTGAGCTTATATTTGCATCAGCAGCTATTTATTTACCATCGTATTTTCAGCAGAAATATAAGTTCAATCCAATCTGAGCTTGTTATTTTTAAGCGAGTTTCGTAAATCATGGGATCAATAGGTAAATTTTCGCTAGAGCAAAAGATTTTTTTTAATCTGGTTTTTATACTTCTGATTATAGCTGGATTTTTTGCCATGTTTGCGCTTCCGGCTGAACGTTATCCTGATATTAATATGGCGGTGGTGAATATCACCACTGATTACCCAGGGGCTTCGCCGACAGATGTTGAAACGTTGGTGACTCGTAAGCTGGAAGATGCTGTTGAAAATATTGAGAATATTGAATGGATTTCTTCCTCCTCTCAGGCTGAACATTCCTATATTCGTATTAAACTTGTCGATGATAGCAACTATGATAATTTATATGACGAGATTCGATTCAATGTTTTAAATACTAAAGCCGATCTTCCTATGGAAGTGGATGAGCCGAGAATTGAAAATGTAACGATGGGTATGTTGTTACCTGTGGTTATTGTTAATGTAGGGGGGGATCATGGGAATCGTGCATTAGCCTTAATGGCAGATCAAGTTAAGGCGGCGTTAAAAAAAATTAAAGGTGTGAAAAAAGTTGTTCTTTCGGGTGATATGACCCGGGAGTTTCACGTTTATCTTGATCCGGAAAAATTAAGATTTTTTGGTATTAGCTTTGAAGAGGTTGCAGAAGAATTGCAACAGGCCAATGTTTCCATTACTGCTGGAAAACTTGAAACTAATGAGCGTGAGTACCTGATAAAAGTTGATGAGAAATTTCATGATCGAAATTCGATCTTAAAAACCATTGTGCGTAAAGATGGAGATGGTAGTTTTATTTATCTTGACGATCTGGTTACCCGCATTGCTTACGATTATCGTAACCCCGTTATCATATCAACAGTTAACGGAAAAAATTCCATTGCACTTAGTATCATTAAAACACCAGACGGTAATTCTTTAGGTATAAAAGCTAGTGTGGATGCTGTGTTAGAGCAGTTTAAACCTTTGTTTGTAGGAGAGAACCTGGAGGTTACATTGACTCAGGATTCCTCTATGAAAATTAATGATGGCTTGTCTACTTTAGGATGGAATTTTGTTGTAGGTATGCTATTGGTCTCCATCATCTCGTGGTATTTTATGGGGTTTAGAAATGCTGGTTTGATAACCATTGGCATTCCTTTTTCATTTTTATTTACTATGCTGATTATGTACTTGGTCGGCTATAGTTTTAATGAGCTTACTTTATTTGCTTTTGTACTGGTTTCCGGGATTATTGTTGATGATGCCATTGTTGTTACTGAGAATATATACCGATATATTCAGAAAGGCTATCAACCCTTTCAAGCTATTGTAGAAGGTGTTGCCGAGGTCGCACTTCCTGTTTTTTCATCTACATTAACTACAATAGCTGCTTTTTTACCCATGTTGATTATGACGGGTACGACAGGAGAGTTTTTTGCTCAAATTCCTGCGATAGTTTGTTTTGCTCTTTTCGCTTCATTATTCGAATGTTTCTTTATTTTACCCGTTCATTATATGGATTTTGGCCCTCAAAAAGCCAAAATGTTATCCCGGCGCCTAGAAGAAGATAATTTTATCGTTTCGTTTTTTCGAGTTATCACAAAACGTATTCTTAATTGGACCTTAAAATTTCGAGTTTTTACGCTCTCTTTTGTTTTGTTTTTGTTTGTTTTATCAATAGGTATTATGTATGTGTCTATTGCAGGGATACTACCTTTAGTCAAAACTCAGTTTTTCCCTGATGATTATGCTATTTATTTTGTTGATATTAAAGGAGGTCCAAATACGTCGATTAATAAAATGGATAGTTTAGCAAGGGGTATTTCTGATTTTATTATGGCTGATGGGGCGGGAAAAGCAAAATCTGCCTCAGGGATGGCAGGCGTATATATGAATGAAGATTATGAACTGGTTTATGGTAATAATCTTGGTTTGGTCATCGTTACTTTACCTGCAAAAGAGGAGCAAACTATATCTGATCCTATGCAACATCTGGAAAGCATGAGGACAAGATTAAAAAAACAATTTGAGCATGATGGTTTTGTTTTAAGTGTTCACCCTATGAAGGAAGGACCCCCTACAGGTAAAGCAATTAATGTTAGGGTGATGGGTAGTAATCTAGATGCGGTATCAAGTTTATCTAAAAGACTGCTGAGTTTTTTAAATAGCCAGGAAGATATTGCACCTTATCTGGTTGAGCTAGAAGATAATCAGGGTGAGCCAAAAAGGGTATATCGTTTTGATGTTCGCCATGATCGCGTTAAAGAATATAATTTAAATAGCACGGATGTCGCTCGGCTAGCTGGGAGTGTATTAGATGGCCGTTATATTGGTAAGTTTCGTTCCAGTGATGAGGAGATTGACCTTAAGCTGTTGATTGATCAAGAGCTTATTGGAACGCCAGAACAAGCATTATCAATTCCAGTTGTAGAAAGGGCTGTTGGACCTATTTTATTGGGTGATTTAACACGTTTACGAACTTACAATGAACCAGGCGAATTAAACAGATATCAAGGGCAACGTGCTATTAGTATTAAATCAGATTTAAAAACGGGTTCACCTATTTCATCGACTTATGTTGTTAATGCGGTAAAAAAATATTATGACACAATACGAGATCAATACCCTGGGGCTACCATTTTATTTAGTGGTGAATATGAAAATACACAAAAATCGTATCAATCATTAATTTTTGCTTTTTTTATTGCAATTATGATTATTTATATGATTTTGGCGACTCAATTTCAGTCTTATTTACAACCGGTAATTATATTATTTGCTGTGTTGTTTGCGATTATTGGAATTATTTTAGGGAAGTTTTTGGCTCAATCTTTATTTACAGTCAATAGTTTTATTGCGGTAATAGGCGTGATAGGGGTGGTTGTGAATGATGCATTAGTATTGATAGATTTTATGAATAAAGGCTATCGTTCTGGTTTGTCTCGTCGGGAATCTATTGATAGAGCTATACAAATAAGATTGCGTCCTATTATATTAACAACAATGACTACATTCCTGGGTTTATTGCCTATGGCTTTAGGTATTCCAGATTATTCAATCGTCTGGGGTTCAATGGCATCAACGTTTGTTTGTGGTTTAGCTGCTGCAACTTTATTGACACTATGGGTTGTTCCCGTTTTATGGGATTTAATCCAGGCTAGACAAGAGAAAGTGTAGTTTTTATGGATATGAAATTTGATTTAAGCGTTGCAAATTGGTTGGCTTGTGTGGCTGATCCTTCGATAAGTATTGCAAAGTTAGGGCATGCTGAAAAGGAAAAAGCGATGCTCAAGCTTTTATTAAATGAACTAACAGGGGATGTTTTTTCTTTATTAAATGATTCACAAGTTGTTTTAGATGATTTAAAAAAATTATTGGATCGTTTGCTTAATTTATCGGCTGAACAAACACTTGAAGAGTTTTATATTCCTGTTCGTGAGTACTTTTTAAAGAAGCAGTGGATGGCACTTATTATTCCATCTGGATTAGATCCCGCACTGGATCATATTCTTTGTGATCCTGAACTACTGGGTTATCTAGTTAATTCAACAGCAAAGGAACAAGGGCTTATTTTTCAATTAGAGGAAGCGCCTGATAATTCTAGCTCTTTACTTGATGTGCATGGTGTGTTGGGAACTGCTTTGAACGACAGTATCAATTGGCCCGGGATTTTAATTTGGTCTCCTGGGGGGGATTCGATTTTTCTACCAGTCAGTTCTGTTGATTGCCTTGAAATCGACATTGAAGCACGGGTGCAATGGGTGTTTTCTAAACTGTTTTCTCAATTGAGCCTTGATTTAGGGCAATTCAAGGCTGAATACCAACAGGCTTTTTCTGAGGTTTTTGAAAACCAAGATAAAACTGTCAATATACTACACCTTAGTGATCTTGATATTGGGCATAAAGATGCCTGTCATAGAATGTTATGTGTGCAAGATTTTATCAGATCTATAGTGGAGGGTTTGGGTGAAAGGTCAAAATCAATACCTGTAATTACAGGTAACCTTATGGATAATCCAAGTGAAAAGCATCTTCATCAAGTCAGGACATTTTGGGAGTTTATTTCGGGGATGGGGACTGAAGAGCCTTTATTAGTGTTTGGTAATAACGATGTTAGAAAAGATGGTAATATTAATGAAAGTTACCGTAATGCAGTAGGCTTTCAAAATACTAAAGTGACTTGGTATGACGAAGAAAAGCTGGCCATAATCTCTCTAAATACAGTTGTACATGGAAATTTACCTCAAGGAGCTATTGAAGAAGAGCAGTTAGACGGTATTGAATATGAAATCGAACGAAAAAAAACCAGTGGTGATTATACATTTATTATTTTATTGCATCACCTCCCCATTAATTATGGAAAGCAAGATTCTGCCATGAGGTTCTTTCATAAAAGAATCGTAGGGGAGTCTTATGCAATCAGAGATACCCTGGAAGGCGTTGCTTTACTACAAAGATTTGTACAAAAGTATTCTGTTTCAGTGTTTTTACATGGTCATCAACAAGTCCCTATGTTGGGTCAGTCTGAACAAGGTATTCCAGTTATTGGTTGTGGTCGTTCAGTTGGTAATCGATCGAAAACTGATGATAGTGTTTATTTTCATATCAATATAATCTCTATTAACCTTGTTTCAAATAAATTATCATCTCGTTTTCTAGCAATTAGAAAGCCAGAGAATGGCTTGATTGAGCCAAAAAAACATGAAATGTTATTTCGTACTTTAATATAGACTTTGTTTTTTTGTGGTATTATTTAGATTGTTCTTTCTGCAATGTTTTAATCAAAATGGAACAAAGAAATTTAGCATTTCCTTCGGGCTTCTTGGGGGGTGGTTAAAACTGCTAGTATGCATTTGTCGCAATTTAGAGACAGTGATAGGCTGATAGAGTAAATACATTTCTCTATTTAATTATTAAATATCAGGTGGTTAGGGTGTTATCTGGAGTTTATTATCAGTCTTTTGATATTTAAAAGGTAAGAGTTTAAGCTCAATTTATCCAGTGTGTCGTGGTATAGAGACAGTATTTTACTGAAAAGCTTAAACGCCCCAATCGATTTATCTAAAATGCTATGTATAGTCGGTCTAAAAGTTGTGACACCTTAACTGGAGAAAGGCGGGATTGATGACTGCATGGAGCAATTGTCTTGGGGGAAATAGACGACCAGAGCTTTTGGAAGAACAAATGATGTATTGATGAATTATAAATTGGCCTATAAGTTGCTATACAAATTGATTATGGATTAATTGAATGAAATGTCTCGTTCAACAGCCAAAGACTTAATAACACAATAATCTAAAAACTGAGAAGCCAGGGATTTTGCGAACAGTATGTATAAAGATTATTTTTTTTAATTAAAAATACAATTTTGATATGTTTAATGATTACTTTGAGATTTTCTTAGCCGATACTGAAGAAAGTAAAAACATACATTACAGCATCCGATATCAAGTATATTGTGAAGAGCTAGGGTATGAAAATAAAGGCGACTTTCCCGATCAAATGGAGTTTGACGACGACGATACTAGATCAGTACATTTTATTATTAGGAATAAACAAACTAAGCAGTGGGTCGGTACTGTACGACTGATTAATAAACAAGATAATTTACTCCCTATCGAACAGAATGGCAGTATGAATCAGGAGATTCATACTAATGATTTATTTGGAGCTGTTGAATTATCTAGGCTTTGTTTAATAAAAGATGTTAGAAGAAATAAAGATATTGATCCTCCGCATGGGATTATTGCGTCAGATGCTTCTAAGGCAGAGAAAAGTGCAGGGGATGTACCGAGTCAAAACAAACTGAATCGTTTAATTATTTGGGGCTTATTTCATGCTGTAGCAGAATATTGTCAGGTAAATAAAAAGCAATACTGTTACTTTATGACAACGAGAATTTTAGCTAAGGTATTGAAAGTGGGCGGGTTGAAAATAATAAAAATTGGGGAAGGGATTGATCATAAGGGACAAAGGTTTCCATTTAAGCTTGATGCAATAAGGGCTTATCATAGTGATATATGGCAGAGTCAATTTAACAGTTTCCAGTTATTCTCGGAATCGAAAAATTGCCAATATTCTTCTGCTGCTGCTGCTGCCTGAAGCCTTGAGTAAAGAATAATCGCTCACTGCTTTTTCAATTTTGAAAAATAAATTGAGTTTACAATATGGCTTGTAAAGATACTAGTGATATAAGCCCTCTAAATAGAATTTCATTATTATCAATTAAGCCATAACATTCATAACAATCGGATTGATCTGGTAATTCTTTAACGAGTATATGTAAAGCGTCATTACTTTTTAGGTTTTTTAATAGATTCTTATCTAAAGAGATTTTGTGTGTAGTATAAACCATTGGATCTTTTTCAAAATCATGCTGTCTTTTCATTGCTTTTTCTAATAAAGCGCAGGAAATAAGACTGCATGGAAAAATCTCAGGGAAATTTGCTATGTCATTAAGTTCATCGAAATACAAAGATTGATCTGTAAAAGAGCCGCATAAAAAGTTTTTTGCATTACTTGTATTTAAGAACTTTCTTTTCAGAAAGAAATTATTCTCTGCTATGTAACTACGGTCAGCTAAGTTTTTTAAATTCCCTAAAGAAGAAAAATCAGCATCCCCTAAAAATAAAACTTTGCTAGATTCTTTTTTATATCCCATTAGAGCAAGTTCTCCATCTGTTTTAACCATAATACGGTTACTTAATACGGCATTATCATCAGTGATTTTGAACTGAGAATTTTTAATCTCAACATTTACTTTTTGTCCTGGTTTAATTGCATTAGCAAAAGTAAATTGGTAGTTACTGAAAAGTAATTTATTATCTGTGATCAGGTCACTCTCATTATTTTGAGCGCGAAAAGATGAAATGCAGTTTTCCACCAGAGATTCTAGTTGAAAACCAAGGACAATAGAGCCTGAAAATGGATTGTTTCTGATTTTATGCCATTTATAAGGGTCGTGAAATAAGTTGAAGTCATCAGTTGCATTACGTGCAACATCAATATGTATTTGTTGAAAATAAAAATCTGGGCTTTTAATACTCATTTATTTTTCCCAAAGAATCAAATTATGTTTTTTATCATGTATTGACTATACTAACTAACGGTATCAGAAAATACAAAATAGAAATAGTTTAAAAAGATAATGTCTTGCAAAAAACTCAATATAATCAGTGATAAACTTTTCCAGCGGAAACTGATGAAACAGGATTTACAATGTCAGCTGAAAAAACATCATTAACCAGAAATTTTCAGGATTATTTCACGGTTGAACTTGCAAAAACTAAGCATCAAAAAAGCTTAGTATACTCGATAAGGTATAAGGTATATTGCGATGAATTTGGATATGAACCACTTGAAAAATATCCTTCCGAAGAAGAACAAGATGAATATGACGAATTTTCTTTACATTGTTTAATAATGCATAGAAAAACTGGCTTAGCAGCTGGTTGTGTGCGATTAGTTCCTGCATTCGCTGCTGATGACAGGAGTTCACAGCTCCCATTAGAGAAACATTGTGATGAGAGCTTAGATCATGAATTTATCAATGACTTGCATTTGGATAGGCATACAGTTTGTGAAATATCAAGGCTTGCTGTTGATCGGGTTTTTAGAAGACGTACAGGGGAAGAACTTACACGCTTTGGGGAGGTGCAAGGTTTGGATTGTTCTAAAAATGAGCAACGTACCTTTTCATTAATAGCTATTGCTGCGTTTTTAGCTGCTACAGCTTTAACTGATATTAGTGGAAAAACAAACGTATTTGCCATGATGGAACCTTTTTTACCAAGAATGATGAAGCGATCTGGAATTATTTTCAATAAAGCTGGGTTCGATATGGACTATCGAGGTATAAGAGCTCCCTATTTCATCCAGACTCAGTCGGCACTTGATAATATGCAAGTAGATTTGAAGGATCTATATAATTGGATTTATAAGCAATTAGAGGTTCATTCCTAGTCTTTATCATATTTAACATTCCAGCCGTTTGATTTTTTAAAGAAAGTGACATGAAGAAATTCAAATGCTGGGTAACACGTCTTCCTTCCCAATGAAGTTCTTGTGAATACTGTAAATCAAATAAACATTCACTAATGTGAACTTTTCTTTGCAATTCCTTGAAATTACAGGCTTGTAATGCTTTACAAGCAATACTAAAATAGTGCTATTTTGCTTAGATAAACCGAGCAACGAGTATTTCCCTCTATTTAGTTTAAACATATGAATGATAAAAAAATAATCGATACCTCTAATTTAAGAGGTGATTTTTTTGGTGGATTAACTGCAGGCGTGGTGGCTTTGCCATTAGCCTTGGCTTTTGGTTTGCAGTCTGGAATGGGGGCAATTGCAGGGCTTTATGGTGCTATTGTGATAGGGATGGTTGCGGCCTGGTTTGGAGGTACACCTACA
>Ga0105352_1001993_pt1 | contig 10039 bp, 8 predicted proteins | sample EN8Hudsemesocosm_FD_83507 | JGI IMG/M metagenome (GOLD analysis project Ga0105352, IMG submission 83507) | Methane-oxidizing microbial communities from mesocosms in the Hudson Canyon - EN8B Hudson Canyon | ecosystem: Environmental > Aquatic > Marine > Cold seeps | place: Hudson Canyon | collected...
GCCCCGCGAAAACTCGCTGCGCTCAAACAGTTCGCGAGCCTAATCAACTCAGTTCTGCGTTGCTCGACAAGATAAAGGGCGGTTTAGTTCGTGCCACCGAATTGACCTTGGGCGTAAACTTCTTACTCGTGCGTCTGAGTATGGCTCGAACTAATAGCCCTATAGCATGCTGAGCAACGTAGGCATAAACAGATCAAGCGCAAAAACTGTTTGAGCGAAGCGAGTTTTTTTGTGCGCTGTTTATGGTGAGTAGCGCAAAGGATCGGCGATAGCCGACATACTAGTGGGTGAAAATGGCTTTGGTTACTTTTGCCTAAACAAAAGTGACACGCCAAGAGGCGTAATGAGAAATTTAAAGTTAGTAAGAAGTTTATTTCAGATGCTTGAACTAAAAAAGGGGTCTAAGTAGCAAAGCTACTTAGACCCCTTCATAAAAAGAATAGAAAACCTACCGTGTTCCAAACACCACCATAGTCTTCCCTTTAACTCCAACCAATCCCTGTTCCTCAAGGGTCTTCAATACTCGCCCAACCATCTCCCTTGAACACCCAACAATCCGTCCAATTTCCTGACGAGTAATTTTAATCTGCATGCCATCAGGGTGGGTCATGGCATCTGGTTGCTTGGTTAGGTCCAGCAAGGTACGTGCAACACGTCCGGTCACATCCAGGAAGGCCAAGTCTCCCACCTTGCGCGTGGTATCGCGTAGGCGGCGAGCCATTTGGTTGCCGATGGCGTAAATAATATCGGGGTCGTCATTGGAAACTTCACGAAACTTGGAGTAGCTGATTTCAGCAACTTCGCATTCGGTTTTGGCGCGGACCCAGGCACTGCGTGATTCTTGGGATTCAAATAGGCCCATTTCGCCAAAAAAGTCGCCATCATTCAGATAGGCAATGATCATTTCGCGGCCATCGTCATCTTCAATAACCACGGTGACGGAGCCTTTTACAATATAAAACAGTGAATCACTGCGGTCGCCAGCATAGATGATAGTGCTTTTGGCTGGGTAGCGGCGACGATGGCAATGGGACAGGAGTTTGACCTGGTCCGTGATGCGTGGTGAAAGGGTTATGCTCACCATAGATTATGTCTCTGTGTTCCTTTCGATATATGGGCGCGAGTCAATCTGCGCGTAGTTCAAAACATTATGAGACACTTCTCTCAGGTATGCCACGTCAATGCATCAAGTTTTGAACCTGTTCTCTCTGTCACCGGCACCAGCGCCACTTAATTTAGTCTGAACGGTATCAAGCTGCTCTATTCCTGATCAAACTTGTGGTAATCTCCCCGCCCTTAATCCAGTCAAGATGAGACGGTTATTATGAATGTACGCATTAAGTGGGTTGATGGTGCCATGTTTCTGGGCGAATCCGGTAGTGGTCATAGCGTAGTGATGGATGGTCCTGAGGACGCAGGTGGTCGTAACATGGGTATTCGCCCGATGGAAATGTTGCTACTGGGATTGGGTGGCTGTACGTCCTTTGACGTGATGAGTATGTTGAAAAAGTCTCGTCAGCAGGTGCAAAATTGTGAAGCAGAGATTACTGCTGAGCGCGCAGATGCTGTCCCGAGTGTTTTTACCAAGATTCATGTCCATTTTGTTGTGACCGGTAAGAAACTGAAGGAGAGTCACGTTAAGCGTGCGGTAGAGCTTTCTGCGGAAAAATACTGTTCTGCGTCTATTATGTTGGAACAGGCGGGTGTTGAGATTACCCATGATTTCGAAATGGTTGAGGCTGAGTAATCGTGTCTGATCAATCTACCGACTTGGGCGACAGGCTAGAGCGCCCCGGCAAGACCGGTGGCATGCGTCATGTTGCATTGTTTGTTAGTGCCTTTGAGGCTTGTGAGAAGTTCTATACTGAGTTATTAGGTATGGCGGTGGAATGGAAGCCGGATGCAGACAATACTTATCTCACTAGCGGCAATGATAACCTGGCATTGCACCGCCTTGTCAGTGAGCGTGCGCAGACGGACGCTGAGAATCGGCAGCAGCGCTTGGATCATATTGGTTTTATCATCGATGACATTGATCAGATTGATGCTTGGTGTGATTTTTTTAAAGCCAATGGCGTACGAATAAAGGCGCAACCCAAAACTCATAGAGATGGTGCGCGTAGTTTTTATTGTCTAGATCCAGACGGAACCTTGGTGCAGTTGATTTATCATCCGCCCATTTCGGCTCATTAAATTGAATAATCATTAAGGTCAGTTATACCTGATCATGTTTAACCAACTGCACTGTTCTGGAAAAATAAAACTAAATAGCCAGGGTGCATTTTAAGAGCGTTGAGGGTATCGCGAGTGTCAGACAAAATTAAACTTTACGGCTTTAATAATTTAACGAAATCCTTAAGTTTTAATATTTATGATATTTGCTATGCCAAGAGTAAGCAGCATCGCCAAGAATATATTGAATATATTGATGAACTTTATAACGCAGAACGTTTAACTCAGATATTAACGGACGTGACTGAGATTATAGGTGCTCATGTTCTTAATGTAGCCCGTCAAAATTATGATCCACAAGGGGCAAGTGTCACCATGCTAATTGCGGAGCATGAAGTTCCGCCCACTGAAAAGCAAATGGAAGAATCCCCTGGACCGTTGCCAGATGCTATTGTGGCGCATTTGGATAAAAGTCATGTGACAGTACATACCTATCCAGAAAGTCATCCTGATAATGGTATTAGCACTTTCCGAGTAGATATTGATGTTGCGACTTGTGGTGTTATTTCACCATTGAAGGCACTTAATTATCTTATCCATAGTTTTGATTCGGATATCGTGACGGTAGATTATCGTGTGCGCGGTTTTACTCGTGATGTGGATGGTGAAAAACATTATATAGACCACGATATTAATAGTATTCAAAACTATCTTTCTGACGATACGCAGGAATCTTATGAAATGATTGATGTGAACGTGTATCAAGAAAATATTTTTCATACCAAAATGTTGTTGAAGCAATTTGATTTGGAGAACTATCTGTTTGGTGCTGGTTTGGATGCATTTAGTTCTGCAGAGAAGAAAGATATTAGTCAGCGTTTGCGCAAGGAAATGCAGGAGATATTTTATGGTCGAAATATGACTAAAGCCTTTTAGGTTCTATGTTTTCTAGCGGACATAGGTTGTTAGCCGCAATTAATAGCAGATATAAGTATCGTCAAGATGATTGTTAGCCTCTTCTAGAATGAATCCGTACAGTTAGCTCTTTCCTTGCCTACTTTGGTGAATGCTAAATATAAATTCTTGTCATGATCTCATGCCATGGTTTCTTGCTGTGGAATACCTCTGTTGAGTGATTTTGTTACTTCAATTGATATGTTTGACCATTTTGTTCAAGGGAGGATACTGTCATCCTTTGTGGATACATGGTGTTTCTGTGTTGTAGGTGTGTGAATAACATAATTTGTGTTGAGTGTTGTATATGTCTGATTTTGCTAAAGAAATTTTGCCTTTGAGCCATCCTGCTGCGTGTTCGCGTGATATTAAGCTAGAGTCGAGTATGTTGGATGATGAACATGTTCAAATTCGTGGACAGTTGACGGATACGCGCGTTGATTTTGAGGATGCGGCCATCGAGCATGTTGTGCATTGCATTGTTATTAATCTAACTATCAATCTAAGCGCGCGGGTGATTACTGCGGCAGAATTTGGTCTGCCTAAAATGGCTATTGCCGATATGTGTGAAAAGCTTCCTCGTAGTGCTGATGCATTAGTCGGTATGTCACTAGGGCGAGGCTTGAGCTCAAGGCTGAAGGAGTTATACGGTGGCGTCTGTTCATGCTTTCATTTGTCTTCCTTATTACAAGCAATGGTGCCGTATTTACCTCAGGTTTATGCATGGAGTAAGAGTTTTAGGTTTCTAGATGAAGATTTACCCCCAGAAGCGGTGCCAATGGCTATGGATAAAATAGGCCAGACTAGCTTAAACAGTTGTCATGCGTGGGCGACGGATAATGGTGGCATCATTGTTGATTTTAATAATAATAATTATGCGCCAATGTTACAGCGGATCGCTCCACGTTTACGTCAGCGCTGGGAAAAACAAGAGCGGGAAAAAGAAGTCGTAGCTGAAACTATTACAGTGAAGGAAGTGCCCGCTATTTAGCGTGTTTTTTTTGCAAATAAAGCCAAGGGCCGGTTTGATCAATATAAAAATCGAATTGGCCCAAGATATCTATTCCCAGTAAACCATCAAATCCATCAAAGCTACCCGTTGGGAAAATAACCATTGATTGATCATGGTAGTTTGATTCGCCGAGAGTGACAGATTTTGCTGTAAATAGGCTGCCTATAGTTGTGCCTGCTGCTGTCTGGAGTGTTATGGTTTTGGAGTTAGTAGCTATATGTGAATGCAATACTGTGAAGCTTTGTGATACTCCTGATAGCGATGCACCCGTATCCAATAGAAATGTAGCCGGTGTATTATCAATTTCTACATCTACCAAAAACTGATTATGGTATGCCTTCAAGGGAATGATTTGGTCATCTATGTTTTTTGAGTGTTGATCCATATTTATGGATTTGTTTATAAGAGCTATGAGCTCCTCTGCATTTTTTTTCTTGTTTGGATCAGCTGCGCTGGCAAGTGCATAGTACTGCGCTTGATCAATATTACCGAGTTCATGCCAAAGTTTAGCTAATACCCATAAAATATCCGTATCAGTTGGCGCAAGTTTTGATATCTTTTCCAGCTGAATTATGAGGATGTTTTTCTCATTGAAGTTGCTGGATGCACTTAGCTTAGAGTATCGCTTTAACAGTTGATTTTTTATTAATAGAACTGATTTTTGAAAGTTGTCTAAATTATTTTCATATTCGGCATGGTTTAATAGTGCGTCTATATATCCGCTTTGGTTGGAGATGGATTTATATATTGAGGCTAGTTTTAGCCATGTAGAAGCATCATCATAATATTGCTCTAAATGGTGTGTGAGTAGCGTAGTGGCGGCTTCAACCTGATTTTGTTGTAACAGTTGGTCTGAGCAAGGTAGTACATTATTTTTTCTTAATAATGATTTGCTGCAATCTAAATTCGTGTTCGCAGGAAAGCTATCGGAGTACTTATTAAACTGCGCCGTTAGTTTTGTTGGTGTGGATTTTTTGTCGACAGTGTTTCTGTTAGAGGGGGATATATTCGTGAAGGCTAAACTGGAAAAGTTGATGGGTGCATATGAGCCTGCTACATAGCCAATGACAAAAACAGCAAGTACAAAAAGAGTGTTAACTATCTTCATAATATAAGGACTGACAATGAAGGTATCAGTTGAAAGCCAGTAGAACGAGGTGTTAATGAATCAGGGTGCTCTACTATAGTCTTTTACTACTGACCTAGATCTTGTAGGTTGCCTTGGTCATGACCTTGGATACTAAGGTCATTAAATTTTTAACTGGCATGGGAAAGTTAGCTCCGCCGGATTCAAGGGCTCGGGTAGCGTGCTCCATTTCGTCTTGTTTCATTTGTTCCAGGATTGCACGAGTTTTCAAATCGTCATGGGGTACTTCTGACAGGTGTTCGTCTAGATGCTTGCATACTTGCTCTTCGGTGGCGGCAACAAAGCCTAGGCTCCATTTGTCGCCAGCGATACCAGCAGCAGCACCCACTGAAAAGGATAGACCGTACCAGAGAGGGTTGAGTAGGCTGGTTTTGCTGTCCAGTTCGTGAATACGCTCTTCACACCAGGCTAGATGATCTACCTCTTCGTTAGCCGCATGTTCCATGGCTTCTCGTACTTCCGGTAATTTAGCGGTAAGGGCCTGACCTTGATAGAGAGCTTGAGCACAAACCTCGCCAGCGTGGTTGATACGCATCAGCCCTGCCACATGTTTTGATTCGCTGTCGGTCAGTTCAATATCTGCATATTCGTGTGAGGGTGAAGCGCGCTCTATAGGGGTCGATTGACCTGCAAGGGTGCGTAAAGCGGTGTCTGCTTGTACTAATAAACGGTCAAAAAGATTTAGATTACGTTCTTTACTCATAAATATCACCTCTTAATCGGAGAGATTTTACCTCATGGTAGACAGCTTGCACATGGCGTTTATAACATGGATACCATTGTTAAACGTAGGAAGCCAAACCTAATGAATGATGTGCATGACCTTAATTTAGTACTTGATGCCAAGATCCCTTTGTTGGTGATTGAGGCGCAAGATGAAAAACGTGTACTGGAGATGTTAACGCGGGTTTCAATTAAGCGTAGCGTTCCCCTATATCAATGGACGGTAACCGAAGGTTTGGATCGTATGGGCTTTGGGGCTGACGCTGACATGGATGCGAGTCATGAGCCGGAAAATCTATTGCGTCACATCAAGTCAGCGCTGTCACCAGCGGTTTATGTGTTATGTGATTTTCATCCTTATATGAAGGATGAACCTAAATTGGTACGCCATATTAAGGATATCGCTTTAAATCATGGGCAAGTAGGCCATGTTCTCGTATTTGTTAGTCATGCGTTCGCTGTACCTCCTGAGTTAAGTCGTCTTTCTGCACGATTTGAAATGTCGATGCCAACAGAAAAACAGTTGATGACCCTAGTACGTGATGAGGCTCAACGTTGGTCGAAAGAGAAGAAAGGCTTAAAAGTTCGGACCGATAACGCAACCTTGCAGCATTTCGTGAAGAATTTGTCCGGTGTCAGTGTACATGATGCCAAGCGACTCATTCGTGGTGCTATTGTGGACGATGGCGCGATTACCGCTTCTGATGTTTCGACAGTGAACGAAGCCAAGTTTAAATTAATGGATATGGATGGTGTCCTGAGTTTTGAATATGACACCACCCAATTTACTCAGGTTGGTGGTCTTAGTAATTTGAAAGCTTGGTTGGGGCAGCGCAAGGAAGCATTTGTTGCAGAAGAGACTAGTCTTGATCAGCCAAAGGGTATGTTGCTGTTAGGGGTGCAAGGCGGTGGTAAGAGTTTGGCGGCGAAAGCAACCGCAGCAATGTTGCAGTTACCCTTACTACGCTTGGATTTTGGGACTTTATACAATAAGTTTTTTGGTGAAACTGAGCGTAATCTACGTGATGCGCTAAAGCAGGCTGAAGTGATGTCGCCTTGTGTCCTTTGGATTGATGAAATTGAGAAAGGTATTGCTTCGGGGGATAATGATGGTGGTGTATCCAAGCGAATACTAGGAACCTTGCTTACCTGGATGGCGGAGCGAGAGTCATCCGTTTTTATGGTGGCTACTTCGAACGATATCAGTCAATTACCACCGGAGTTATTACGTAAGGGACGTTTTGATGAGATATTTTTCGTGGATCTACCGGGTGATGATGTTCGAGAAGATATTTTCCGTATCCATTTAGAAAAAAGAAATGAGCAGTCTGAAAGTTTTGATTTGATCGTTTTGGCGGGGGCGAGTGATGGCTTTTCTGGGTCGGAAATTGAACAGGCGATAGTGTCTGCTTTATATACCGCAGCGGCAAAGGCGAAAGACTTAGATACCGAATTGATACTGGAAGAAATAAATAATACCAGCCCGTTATCCATCGTCATGGCAGAGCAGATTGCTGAACTTAGAGCGTGGGCAGAAGATCGTACTGTAAGTGCGAATTAATGCAAATTGAGATTGTTTTAACCGTCTGTTAGATGCTTTGCGTGAGTGCCCAGCGTTCTAATATTTCCTGCAGTTGATTCAATTCGACGGGTTTGGTCATGTGAGCATTCATGCCAGCTTGTAGACTTTTTTCCTTATGCTCATCACGGATATGAGCGGTTAATGCAATAATAGGTGTTTCCGATTTACTATTGTCATGTTCCCAGTTTCTGATGGTGCGGGTGGCTTCAAATCCATCCATTATAGGCATTTCGCAATCCATCAATACTAAGTCATATTTTTGTTTTAATAGGGCTTCAAAGGCTTTTTGGCCATTTTCAACGGAATCTGAAAAAACACCTAATTTAGATAGCATGCCGTTGATAACACGAGTACTAATAGTATTATCTTCAGCTACCAGCACTCTTAAGCGCCTTTCACTTAAGGTGTTTGCATCATCAAATTCGTGGTTGGATTCAATACTGCTTTCAATAAGGCCCAGTTCTTCCGCCAGGGTAATTTTAAGGGTGCGGCTAGATACCGGTTTGGTCAGCACTCTACGAATACCTGCGTTACGTGCTTCAGTACTGGTAGGTGCAATATGGGCTCCGGTCATTAATATTAACATGCAATCTTTACTAACTACGGGGTCAGCTTTTATTTTTGCTGCTAACTCCAAGCCGCTCATTTCTGGCATGTCATTGTCAATAATCGCGATATCAACATGTTGGTCAAGGGTGGCGCGAGAACGTAACGTTGCTAACGCTTCTTTTGCTGATAAGGTAACGACGACATTCATAGCCCAGGAGTTTGCTTGTTGCTCAACAATTTTTCGGCAGCTAGCATTGTCATCGACGACGAGAAGATTTAACCCTTTCAACTTTTCACCGATATCACTGTTGGGGGTGAGTTGAGACTGTATTGAATAGGTTACCGGAACTGTGAACCAAAAATTGCTGCCTCGACCAAGCTGGCTACGAACGCCTATATCACCCTCTAGGCTTTGTACTAGTTGTCTTGCCACGGCAAGGCCTAGATGGTGCTGAGTGTTGCCCCGTGATGTTGATGTCTGAATATCAAAGATATCTTTTTGTTCTTGTTCTCCCAAGCCAGAACCTGTATCCGTAACCGTAATGGAAATTCTTTCATTCTTTGCGCGGCTAAGTGTTACTAAAACTTCACCTTTGTGGGTAAATTTAAACGCGTTATTTAATAAGCTGAGTAAAATTTGTCGAATGCGAGTTTCATCCCCGATAACTAGGGAAGGGATGCTAGGCTGAATGTTGCTGATTAGTTCTAGTCCACGTTCTTCTGCTTTTTCTCGGAAAATTTCTAAACATTCAGCTACGGTTGCGCTGATATCAAAGGTAAGTTCATCTGGTGCTCGATCCATATCCTCAATTTTAGAAATATCAGTCATGTCGTTGATGGCTGTCATAAGCTCGTGTCCAGAGCTTTGAATCGTTAGAATGAAATCTCGTTGGCTTGAAGTTAGGTTAGAGTCTAGTAGTAGTTCGCTCATGCCAAGTATGCCGCTCATAGGTGTTCTAAGCTCATTACTGAGGCGGTTTATAAACTCACTGCGTGTTCTTGCGGTAGCTTCAGCTATGGCAACTTGTTTGTTATTCTCATTCACCAAGTTACGTGACACATAATTTCTGGTACTTAGTCCTATGGCTGTAACCAGTATAAATATTGAAGAGCTTAACATTAGAATAACCATCAGAGACTTATTAACGGGAATTAAGGCTAAGGTGGAGAGAACTGTGACTAAGGTTGCGATAAAAAGAATTCCCATGGCTAATGCGAAATATAATGATGGTTTAAAGCCCTTACCGTAACTGTAGAGCGAAGCTAAAAAAGTGATTAGCGTGCACAGTAAAATGTAGATGCTGGTTATTGGGAATTGTACTTGTTCTGGTATTACAAATATGAATATAGTGCCTAGCAAGCCTAATAATGCCATGCAGTTTACAATACCTTGGAAGCCTTTGTTGTTACGTAAGTTGGATAAGTAGCTGCGGGCGAAAAGAAAAATTGTCGTTGCCAATAAATAGAAGGTCGTTAGTATTACATTTTTTGTGGCTAGTATTCCTGCGAGAGGGCTGTCGAGGAAGTAGCCTTGCCAAGCACCTTGATTAAAAAGCATAGCTGTCGACATGATAGCGAATAGGGAATAGCTTAATTCACGGGTCGTTAGTGACATGAAAATACTGTAAACCATTAACGTGAAAACAAGCCCAAAGCATAATCCTGAGATCCAGCGATGCATGTTTTTATCATTAGCAAAGGCGAGAGCCGAATGTGCATCGATAAACATACTGTTAGGTGTGGATGAATTAGCTTTAATAACAATATTTAGGCTCTGTTGCGCCGGGATATTTAGTTGAAATATGGTGTTACTTAATCCGCGAGTAAAAAGAGGTAGGACAATGCTACTTTGTTGAGTGACTTTTTGTATTTTTCTTGCTGAAATAATCCATAGCTCAAC
>Ga0105352_1001996_pt1 | contig 10030 bp, 5 predicted proteins | sample EN8Hudsemesocosm_FD_83507 | JGI IMG/M metagenome (GOLD analysis project Ga0105352, IMG submission 83507) | Methane-oxidizing microbial communities from mesocosms in the Hudson Canyon - EN8B Hudson Canyon | ecosystem: Environmental > Aquatic > Marine > Cold seeps | place: Hudson Canyon | collected...
GACTCTCCAGAACCTTTATCCAGTGCTGAAACGCTTTCAGCAAACCCGTTATCTGATCACTTAGTGACGTTGGAGAGAGTGATTTTTGAAGAAAGCGTTATGATTGATAAGGCTTGTTCTGAAGTGCTTATCTCAGAATTAGAAGATATAGCGAATGAGCTATCGTAACTAGATTTTCTCGATATTATTACTTCGAAAACCCCGTATTTATTTGTCTTATACTAACTCATGCTAGCCTTGACGTTTTTTTGTTTATACACAGGCAAAAAAGATTAATGGGTTTAATTTTTGATGGTATGCAATATACTCTATTCGTACTCTAAATGAGTCGAAAGTTATTCACTTATAGGTATTCTTATGAAGGTTTTGGTTACAGGCGCAAATGGACATATTGGATCTAATGTTGTTAGATCATTGATCGATCAAAATTACCAGGTAAAGGCTTTTATTCGTAAAGAGTCCGACACTCGAGGCTTGGATGGTCTTGATATTGAATATTGCTACGGTGATGTCATGAAAGCTGAAAGTCTTGAAGAGGCTGTTATCGGTTGTGACGCTATTATTCATCTTGCGGCAGTTTATAAAACCATCGCTAAAACCCCTGAAGAAATTGTTGAACCTGCAATTGAAGGCGCTAAGAATGTTTTTGCAGCGGCACATAAAGCGGGCATTAAACGAGTCGTGTATACCAGCTCCATTGCTTCAATTGGCTTTTCGTATGATCAGAATAAATTGCTGACGGGGAATGACTGGAATCAAGATGCACAGAACCCTTATTATATTGCTAAAACCCAAAGTGAAAAAGCGGCACAAGAACTCGCGAAGAAACATGATATTCACTTGGTTGTCATTTGTCCTGCGATTGTTTTAGGTGCCCAGGATTACCGTGTCACTCCATCGAACCAGATTGTCATGGATTGGATTAATGGCACGGGGCAAACCTACCGAGGCGGTATGAATGTTGTTGATGTACGTGATGTCGCTGACTTTCATGTTGCAGCGTTGACCAAAGGTGAAAATTGTAAACGCTATATTGCCGGTGGTGAAAACTGTGTTGTTCAAGACATGGGTAAAACGGTTACCCGTTTGACTGGCCGTAAACTCATGCATATCCCAACGGGACGGTCGGTGACTTTATTTACAGCCCGAATCGTTGAAGGCTTCTGTAAACTATTTGGTTTAACGCCGCCATTTACCTATGACTTAATTTACGAAGTATCTGAGCGTTGGGGGTTTTATGACTTTCAAGAGAGTATCGATACCTTTGGTATCACACCACGTAAATCTGAAGAGTCACTGAAAGCATCGATAAATTGGTTGCTAGAGACTAATAAAATTAAGCCAGGTATCGCTCAGAAAGTACGTGATAAATTAGCGCAATCTTAAGTAGCTGATGCGCTAGAAATTAACGTAAAAGAATGAAAACTGTTAGTTTTTCTAGCCGTTTTCATTCTCTTTTCTATTAAAATCACAGATATTTATTAAGATCGTTTGTTTTCTTCATTCCAGCGTCGCTGGTGGTCTTCGCTAATTAAGTCGGGAAACCATTTTACACGAGGAAAAAACAAAACCCTCACAAGTCCAATCAGCATCCAAACATAACAAATTGTAAAAATGAGTCCACAGCCCCACGTAATATAAGTAAAATTTTCTGATACATACTTCATTCCCCACCACGATATAATATCTGTTAGCGAAGCGATTAAGCCGATCGGGAAAATCCATTGATACACTTTTAGGCGACTAAAATGTAGTGAGAAGGGAATACCAACAATAAAAAAACTAGTCGTGAAACCAAATAAATGAGCGTGTGTAAATGCAATGAGTTTCCCAACACCCATTTGTTGAAAGTAAGTGGCAGCATCTCCATGCAAATTGACTTGATAATGCGCCTCCATACCACCAAAAACTAACGCAATACCATAGAGTACAACCGCCATACCGATTCCTCTTTGCGCGGCAATAGGTAAATCATGTAAATTAAATTGGAGTCCTGTTTGTTTAAATGGAAATAACCAGTTTACGATGAGGCAAGCAATAAAAAAAAAGGCCACCAGAGCAATAGGCCCGCCAATTGTCATCCATGCTGGTTTAGGAGGCGGGACAATAATAAGCGTTTCTTCTGCAATGGGCTGGTCGCTAAAAAAATCAAAGCCGGCGTCGTTTGCCCAAGTTGGTGAGGTACATAATAATAGGCTGCCAGTGATCAGTAATAATAAAAGTGACCGGATAATGTCTCGATTCAGGCGAGATGGTTGAGCCGGCGTATCAAAAAAAGACATTAGATATTGAATTTTATAATCTTGCATCAGGGCCTGCATGGTTAAGCTCCTTTTAAACGAATATAGATAAGAATAGCTGCTCTTTTGACTGCTAAGGCAATGTCGGTTTCCAGGGTTTTACCTTCTTGTGCATTTACAGACTGAAGCGGTGTACCGGAAAATGATTGAAGTAGTTCAGGGTTAATCTCTGTGGGTAGCTGGTTAGTGTTTAAGGGCATTACTTTGCTGATATTTAATTGTCTATCCGTTGTCATTAATAAGAAGAACGTTTTGTCTTGGTGAATAACGGGAAATATCAATGCCGTACCAATTGGGCGACGATTGACAACTGGAATGTAAATAGTATTTTCGTCCTCTGCGCTTAATATAGCGCCCATATTCTGAGCTCTTAAAATATCTTTATCAGTTAGTATGGCGTCCAAAGGTTTCCACGCTTCGGCTTTTGGAAATAATTTTTGTACAGCTTTAGGAATTAAACTGGATAAATCTAACCAATCGCCTTGATTGGAGGGGGTGGACTTTAGGTTACCAGGGTTTGCTTTTTGGGTGGCTTCTAGTCCGTTCTTGAAACCGTCCTTATCACTATCAAGGGTCGCAATAAGCTTAAACGCAGCGCTATTTTTACCATTGTCTTTAAACGCTTGCCCATAATGATTTAGGGGCGTTCCGCCGCCTTCTTTATGGCAGGCATGGCAAGAAGGTATATAGCCGTATTGGTGTTTAAATTGACGAGCAAAAGACGGCATAGAAAAAGCGGTCGCTGAATTTATGGCTAAAATTAAAACAATGAGCCAAGGTAGTGACCTTGCAGCTTTGAGTTTATAGATTTTCATCACCTCTTTATTTCCCTATTTTGTCTTTCATAATACAAATATTTGTTATTCCAACGATCTATCTCGCCGGAATTCATTTTCTTCTTGCCGAGACCCCGATTAGTTAGTTGGGGGGGTGACCTCGGTGGAAGTACGAGGCTAAAAACTAAAAAGGCTAGGCACTGTTTCACGCATTATTATGCGGTCTTGTTCGTTTGCCTGAGTGAGCTTTTTAAACTGTACAGAGTTTTTTGGTGGCATAAGTTTAGCTGCTTGATCTGTTTCTTGGTAGCGCTCCCAGTCAAGTGCTTCTCTTATTTCACTTTTAGCTTGAATCTTTTCAAGTACTTGTTGCTCGTTATCACCTGACATAAAATCTAATCGTTTAGCCGGATTACCTCGATGGCAAGTAAAACAGTACTGTTCAAATAAGTGCAATTCCGGATGTTTAGAAATGGCTAGTTCAGGTATCCCAGAAGCTCGTGGTGGCGACATGTTTGCGGTATTCAAACAGCAGTATTGTGGATTTCCCTCAAGTAATAATTTCATCATTTTCACGCGAGAAAAGGGTAAAGGGTCAAAAGCTTGACTTGGTAACGTTTCAACCTTTTGCAATAATGCAGCTAGTTTATAAGCGTAATGTTTGTTCAGTGATGCGATATCGTCATCTGTGAAAAATCGTGCAATGCCATAAACCCCATCGATATCTGTTTTATAGAGTGTTTTTTTCGGAGGACGATGAGTGAGAGGGTCTTGCGCAGGGGGTAACGGAGGTAGTTTCTCAAAGGCACTTAGATCTTCGTTGTCTTTTGCGCCATCGCCAAAATGAATGTCGGGTGTAAAGATTGTGTACAGCCAGTCAGTTAAGCTATGGCGCTCGCCACTAGGGTCACGATTTTTTAAGTCTGACTGAGGTATTTCAATCCCTTCTGCTGGAAAACTATCTGACCATAGGTGGCGCAAAGCTTGAACGTTTGAGCTTTCTGGGTCAAATAACCCAGGTTGATCTGCATAACGTAATGCTAGTGACAGTAATTTTCTGCGGCACTCATTACCTTTCTCGCCACAGCCATCAAGCCAAACGTGCTGACTAACAACAAAAAAGTTGCCGATATCGGTTAATTCATCAAAGCGCTCAGGTGTTGCCAATGGCTGTACGAGTGATGCTCCGTGATAATTCTTATCGTTACCCCTTGTTTTATGGAGTGTGGTAGAAACAGTTAGTTGTCCGTTTGTTTCATCCCAAGGACGTTCTGAAAAGATGGGGGTGCCACCTTGATGGCATGTTAGGCAAATGGCACGTCGTGCGTAAACAATGCGAGGTACACAGCCTTCACAATAATTTTGAACGAGTTGGTATTCAAAACGGCCCGCAGCTTCGTTATAACTAATGACTTCAATTTCATTCGCGGCTTCTACAAAACCTATAAATAGTTGACCTTGTGTATTCAATCCTAAGCCTGTTGGTGTATTGGGGGATTGGAAATCAGGCGCTAAAAGAATTCTGGGTAGGGTGTTATCGGCTTGGCCTTTGAGTAATGATCGACCATTCGGTATTAATAGTGAAAGCGGGGGTTTATTGTTCGGGCTAGCATTTGTTAGTAAGGTGGCAAATTGGCTGAATGGAAAAGGAATACCTTCATTTTGAGTCATCAAATGATCGAATAACGAGCGTGTGCCGGCAGGAGGTAAATCGGTATCGGGAATCAACTTATTAAAGAGGGTCGTTTCTTTTTGCTTGATCGTTTCGGTGAGTTCAGAAATCGACGGAGAATTGGTGTTGATGATTAAATAGATGCCGACAATACAAGTCAGGATCACTAATGAGACAAATGTAAATAACTTAGTTAACTTCATGACTTTCAGTTCTTTATAGCAGAGGTAAGCGGTTACTCACCTCTGCTTAAATGAACTAACCTCCCTACATCATTTTAAGGAACTCGCGTAACGCTAGTTTTTCGTCGGCAGGTAAATCTATGCCAAATTGATGGCCCTTGTTTTCAACAAGGTCATCACACTTCATGAATAGCGCATCGTGCGGGTTTGATGAAGCAATAGCGCCTACAGGCGTGCCTTTAGGTATTGTAAGTTTTATAAGGCCATCTGCCTCACCACTAGGTGTGATTTTTAAATCATGTTCAAAAGTACTTATCTTTTGTTCTCTTGCGTTTTCAGCGAGAGGGTCATCAGACTTCATAAGCTCTTCAAATGCTAATTCAAATTGATCTATTCGGCCTTTAACGGTGTAGTCAGGAGAGCCATCTTCTAGGAAGGTAACTTCACCAATTGCGTTGTTATGCAAGAAGGGCGCGGTTGCCCATGCGGATAACAAGGAAAAATTTCGAAGATAACCTGGGCCGCCTTCAATCTTTTTCTCACCAACTTGCATACCACCTAAACCAGGTATTAAGCGGTTGAGTACGCGGGGTACGCTACCCGGAGATGCCGCGTTTTTATAAGTTTCTGATGAAAATTCTTCGAAGATATTACCTTCGTTATGGTTGTCATGTTGTGCCCTGCAGCTATTGGTACCAATAATGTTGAATGGAATTAACTCATCATTTGATAGCCAGTCCTGGCCAAATACTCCGTCGGCTGCAAACTGTTTAGGGCGCGTTTTACCTTGGTCATTGCTGGTTAGAAACTTGGCAATAAATGCCGGATCATTTCTTTCCGCATCAGTGAATTCATGCTGCCAGTAAGCTTCTTTTCCGAATACATGACCTTCATAAAATTTAGCTAATGCATTTTTGTCAGCTCGAATATTCTCGGGCGCCATTTTTGAGCTATGGCAACTTGCACATTCTCGTGCAAATACTTTTTTACCCTGAGGTACTTTACTTAAATCAACAAAATCTTTGCCTTCTTTTTTGTCTAGGTCTTTTGAGGCAAGTAAGTATGTTGGGCCGCCTGTAATAAGAAAGGCGGCAAGATCATCCATTTTTGCGTCTGCATAGTTCCAAGCATCACACTCATTGGCGCATTGCATAATACGCATAGGGCTTTGCTTTGTACCTTGTCCGAGAAGTTGACCAGGGTAACTAAAGTTCGGTACCCAGCACTCTTCAGTACACATACCAATGTTGATATAAACACGAATGAGAGCGAGGTGCTCACCAACGCTGTCTTCACCGCCTTTAAGTACATGGCGAGTTTGAGCGGTTGAAACCTCTCCTGTAACAGGATCTTTCATGACATGTTCAAAAATACGTTTATTCTGGAAGTCCATAATCTTGTTTTGTGTGCCCGGATTATGACTCCAATCAGAAGCAACAATAGACGTGTCAATAGTCCCTAAACGACCGCCCATTAATATTTGGTTGGCTAGGTGGTCTTCTGGTGCACCCTGGAAAAAAGCCATGGGTTGACGCGTATGCTGATTTCCTATCGTGGCATTCAGGTTGTTCCATTCAGGTTCATTCGGGTCTTTTGGTGGATTGGTTGGGTCAAAAGCAACGTGGCATTGCACGCAAGGGTGGCCGATCGCATAACGCTTATTTTCTTTAATTTCATTTTCTTCGTAAGCGGCCGTTCGAGCATTATAAACAACATTGCCCGTTTCATCTTTAGTTGGCTCGTTGTAGTATTTTCGGTAGCCTAATACGCCTGATGAATGAGGGTCTTGGCACTTGTCGTACCAATTAGTTGATGCATCGCCTTGTACGCAGTCAGGGTCGTTGATAAGCCCCCACTTGGTAAAACGATGAGACCTTGTTCGAGTGTCGAGCCAAGGGTAGTTCATATTTTCTTTACCCACTATGCGGGTTTGGTGAAGGATGTTTTCATCTTGGTTGCCAAAGGTGCCTTTAAACCAAACATCTCGTCCGCGACGAGCTTGTTCGCGCAATGCTTGTGCTTGAGCAGGATCTTTTGCTTCAACATCTTTAAATAGTGCCGTGACGTAACGACAGCCTTCCGCATCATAGCCGGTAGGTTGTGGTTGGTCGCATGGAGGAGGTACATACTGGGGAATTGGCTCAATTGACCAACTTACTGGGTCTCCGCGTTCATGTGTCTCGGGAGATTTTCCTTCTGGCCATACTTTACGGGCAGCCAATGTGTCATAAAAATGCTCATTAAACCACTCGGCACGCTCTAACCAATAGGGCGTACCTTTATAGACACCAGTGGTTAAATCACGTTCAACTAAATCTGGTATTGAGACGCTCCGAAAAGTCGCTTGATAAGGTTCTGTCGATACTTCTACGTTGCCTGTAGGCATATCGTAAGGCGTTAATGCAGGAATATTTGGTATTTCTATATGATCAGGAACGGGGGGGACAGTTGGCGGCGCAGGCGGCAACGTCACAAAATGAAAGAGTGCGACAGCACCCACAATAGCGCCGCTAGATAGGCCCCAAAACTTCATACTCATACCAACCATCCTTTTGTATATTGAATCTTTCGTTAAGTCATTTTTTTACTAAGCGGTAATGATTTCGCCATGTTTTCATAAAAGTGCGAAAGGTACATGAAGTCTGGGTGAAATGTAAGCATCGAAATGTAATCAATTAGAAAATCAAAGCGTTAGTGATTGCTAGTCATAGGTTGCTTTGTATTTGTTATAAGCAGGCCTTTAATACCTGACGCAGATTGTTTGTCAAAACTATTGCTTCGTGACCTACTTTTAATTGCCGATATAGCGAATAGAAATATTACCTTTAGACTCTTCAGGGTAGCTGTAGAGGGAATGCTGCGTTAGTATTAATGGCTTATGTAGCGCAATTTATCACAAATAACATGACTGCATAAATAATGGCGACAAAAGCCGTATCAAATAATAATAATTTTTTTAGCGAAAGTAGTTAGCCGAAATGACCAATAAATTCTTAATACAAGTTCTTTACGCCGTGTTCTGCCTAATGATTGGCTTTGAAGCTTATGGGCAAGAAGCTAGTTTGGTTGGTCAGTCTGAACGGGTCGATGTAAACGTTATTGACCTGCGCGTAAATAGTTGGGGTCAGGGTGAAAACTTTAGCCTAGAGGGGGACTGGGGTTTTGCTTGGGAAGTTTTTACTCATGGTAAAAATGGGTTGCAGGCAAACTCATGGAATAAGGTTTATGTTCCCGGCTCATGGCGTCAAAATGCTAGTGAATTAAGGGAATCAACAATACTGCGTCCTGCGAAAGGTTATGGCACTTATTATAAAAAAATACTTGTGCCTAAAAGTATAAACAAGGTTTATATTTACCTTCCTGATATGGCGAGTGCTTATGAGCTTTGGAGTAATGGGATTTTATTGGGCGGTAATGGCATCGTCGCTACCAATAAAAGCGATGAGAAGCCTGCTTACTTACCTCGCGTTTATGAATTCACGCCGAAAAATGGGGAAATTGAAGTCTTCATTAAAACCTCAAACTATCACTATCAATGGGGGGGGATCTGGTACGCTCCTAAGATTACTGACGCTAGTGGCGTGCACCTGATACGCGACATACCTATTCTCAAAGCGACTACTTCTGGCACGATACTCCTCGCAACCGCTATATTCTGTTTGCTTATATTTTTATCTCGACCTAAAGATAAAAAAATTCTGTATTTCAGCTTATTTTGTTTTGCCATAGGGATTCGCCGTCTCACAATGGATGAGCGCGTACTTTACTTACTGAATCGTTTTGAATGGCAAACGCTTCAGGCAACCGAAAATATTACGATGTATCTTATGTTGCCGTTATTCTTAAGCTATTTTCAATTGATCTTTCCTCAAACGACTCCAAAAAAGTTAACTTGGCTAGGGTGGTTAACAGCTATTCCATTCTGTATGGCCGCTTTGCTAATTGATGTAGAAGTCTATACCGGTTTAAACCCATACTTTCAAATATTACTGCTTCTATTTGTACCTTTTATTTTGTATTGCTGGGCTAAAGCACTCAAAGGAAAACTAAAAAATGCGAAAGCATTTGGTTTAAGTTTGTTTGTATTTCTTTTTGCGATTATCAATGACATGCTCAATTATAGTTATGTCATACATACGACCAATTTAACGCATATGGGTGTGCTAGCCTTTGTTTTATTTCAGTTAGGTGGGCTTGTTAAGCGATATTTAACGAATTTTAAGTCAATCGAATCCTTATCCAAAACACTACAAGAGCAGAACCAAGCGCTGATTAAGTTAGATGAATTTAAAGATGACTTTCTAGCGAGCACCTCTCATGAGTTAAGAATGCCGCTTCATGGCATTGCGGGATTGGCTAAAACAATAAAACATGAGTCACCAAGCTTATCCGATGGTGCGCAAAACAGAATTAGTCTTATTGAAACCACCGCCAAACGTTTAGGTAACTTGGTAAATGATATTCTAGATATTTCTAGTATGAAACACGATAAATTGAGCATTCAAGTAATGCCCAGTTGTCTCTCACCTCTTATAGAAAGTACGATTCAAAGTCTTCATCCGCTCATTAAGAATAAGCCCATTAAGTTAGATTTTAATATCGATGCCGATGCGAATCAGGTGTTAGCTGACGAACAACGCTTACAACAAATTCTTTATAATCTGATTGGGAATGCGATTAAATTTACTGAAGAAGGCTACATTCATATTAAAGCTTCTCGCCAAAACAATTACGTTAAGGTTGAGGTCAGTGATAGTGGTATTGGTATTTCATCAGATCAATTAAGCAAGGCGCTTAAACCATTTGAGACAATCGATAATCTTGCGAGTAATGAAATTAGGGGTTCAGGGCTCGGCTTGGCAATATCGCGAATGCTTGTGGAGCTACATCAAGGGACGCTAATACTTCGATCAATAGAAGGTAAGGGGACAACTGCAGAATTTACACTACCTTGGGTTGAACTCAAATCTGCAGGGGAGTCAAAAGTGCAATCAGGTTATGTTGCTGAGCAGGAAGTTAAGCATTACGAGGCGGAGGTTTTAAGTACGAATCGCTTATCCGTTGATATGAATGACAATGCATCGAGCACACTAAAAAATA
>Ga0105352_1002006_pt1 | contig 9996 bp, 9 predicted proteins | sample EN8Hudsemesocosm_FD_83507 | JGI IMG/M metagenome (GOLD analysis project Ga0105352, IMG submission 83507) | Methane-oxidizing microbial communities from mesocosms in the Hudson Canyon - EN8B Hudson Canyon | ecosystem: Environmental > Aquatic > Marine > Cold seeps | place: Hudson Canyon | collected...
TGAATGTTAAAGATGCATGTACTGCTTGCGGCACTCAATGTGCTGGGCATTTTTCTGAAAAACCAGGGGATTGGGGAGCTAAACGGGTGGGTGTTAATATGTCCTAGCGCTGTACTACATATGCTACGTACAGGCTGCACGAACTGCTGTAGCAGCAAATAACCCCCGAATATACTTAATCTAGGAAATATGCCTTATAAATAGGTAAAATACGTTTTGTTTTTAAATTCCCTCTACGTAATCAATATGCTTTTCTCTGTTCATAAATTGCCATTATTTATTGCTTTGTTCGCACTTAGCTTATTGATGTCGCCTCTGTTTGCTGCCGATATTAGTGTTCAAATTGACCGTAACCCCGTTAATTTAAACGAATCATTTCAAGTTACTTTTAGCGCCAATGAAAAGCCAGATGGAGAGCCTGACTTTTCACCCCTAGAAAAAGATTTTGAGATTTTAAATCAATCGCAACAGCAATCTACTCAGATTATTAATCTTAAAATGACTAAGTCGATTCAATGGGTATTAACCGTAATGGCAAAGAATTCAGGAACGCTCATGATTCCTGCTATTAATTTCGGGCAAGATAACAGTCAATTTGCAGCCATTGTTGTTAATGAAGTACAAGTAACTGAAAATATCAATGAAGATTTATTTCTACAAGTTGAAGTTAGTAATACCCAGCCTTATATTCAAGAACAAGTTATTTATACCTTAAAGCTATACCGCAAAGTTAATATCTCGCAAGCCGCCCTAACCGAGCCTAAATTAGCTAATGCAGTAATCGAAAAACTAGGAGATGACAAAAATTATAATCACCAATATCAAGGCGATAATTATGTCGTTACCGAGCGTAAATATGCCATTTTTCCGCAAAAAAGCGAACCCATGCGTATTGAACCGCTGACTTTAACGGCTGATGTCATTGTCGCTAGTCAACCTCGCTACAACGGCTTTTTTAACCGCCAAAATACCCGCACCCAACGGGTTAGTTCAGAAGCCATCTCCTTAGATGTACAAGCTAAACCAATTAAAGCAGCTGATAACTACTGGCTACCTGCTGAACAGGTTTATTTAGAGGAAAAATGGTCTGCAGATATAACTCAAATGAAAGTAGGCGAACCAATCACGCGCACGCTAAGCTTGCTTATTAAAGGTGCAACCCAAGGTGCTCTGCCTGAATTATATGCTGATAATATGCCAGACAATGTAAAAGCCTACCCAGACCAGCCTACGTTAAAAGAAACCGCAAAAGACGATAGCATGATCGCCTACAGAGAAGAAAAAATTGCTTTGATTCCAGGGCTTGCAGGCACTTACACTTTACCGGCTATTGAGATACCTTGGTGGAATACAACAACTCAAAAAATGGAAGTTGCGCGTATTGCTGAACAAACAATGACTGCGGTTGCCGTTATTGGCACTAATAACGCTGTAACGCCAACGCTCAAAGTAGAACCTGAAACTACCGCTCCGGTAATTATGGATAATAACCCGGCAATGACAACAATCTCAGTCGATGAATCACTATGGTTTTGGTTGGCTATATTTTTTGCTGGAGCGTGGCTCGCCACTTTAATTTACTTTTTATCCAGAAACAGTAAAAAAACACAAAAAGAAAGCAACTTAGCTACGACTGAAAAAACTGGCAATGTAGATAAAACATTGAAAAAAGCATGCACAACTAATGAGCCTGCATTAGCTAAAGAGGCATTAATTGAATGGGGACGTGAGCAATTTAACCAATCCAGCTTAACCAAGATAGCCGAACAATGTGCTCCTGCATTACAAAGTGAAATTTTAGCTCTGAATGGAATTTTGTATGGCGGGGAAAACAAGGAATGGCAAGGGGCGGCATTATTGACAGCTTTTAAAGAAAATCAGCCAATAACGACCAAACAAACAACAAAAGCAGAGCCTCTGCCTCCTTTATTTAAAATCCAGTAGCGCCTATGAATCCTGCGCAATGGGGCGCAGCACTTTAGGCTGCTTATAAAATGCAGGCTAAAGGCCTGCGCCCCACACGTTGCCTACGATTTAGACTTACTACTCAGTTTCCGGCTTCTGGTCGCGCTGTAATAAATTTTGCACCGCACTTAAGGGCGCAAGACCATCATACAATACATGATGAGTTTGCTCAGTAATCGGCATATCGATACCATGTTTCTTGGCTAACATATAAGTTTCTCTTGCCGCAGAAATACCCTCTACTTCCTGACCAATTTCTTGTATTGCTTGCTCTTTATTTTTACCTTTGCCTAAAGCCAGTCCAAAACGCCGGTTGCGTGATTGATTATCGGTACAAGTCAGAATTAAATCCCCCAGCCCCGACAAGCCCATCAAGGTTTCCTGCTGCCCGCCTAAAGCGGTATTAAGGCGAATAATTTCAGCAATACCACGCGTCACTAAAGCCGCTCGGGTATTTGCGCCAAAACCTATGCCGTCAGCAATACCCGCGGCAATAGCAAGGACATTTTTCACGGCTCCGCCCACTTGGACGCTGATAATATCGGTCGTTGTATAAGTACGGAAACGAGGACTGTGCATCAACGCGGCAAGTTCATCAGAAAAGGCTTGTTGAGTTGAGGCGATGGTCACCGCCGTGGGTAAATCAGCGGCGACTTCTTTAGCAAAAGAAGGCCCTGATAAGATTGCCGCCGGCGTTTCGGGAGAGAATACATTAGCCACCGTCTGATGCAATAATTCCCCCGTTTCTGGGTTAAAACCTTTGGTTGCCCAAGCAATTTTGACATTCTTAGACACAAATGGCTTTATTTTAAGCAGTGTTTCTTTAAAGGCGTGACTCGGTACTGATATTAAAATAATGTCGCTAAATTGCGCAGCTAATTTTAGGTCATCAGTGACCTGTAGTGAATCTGGGAAAGACAAACCAGCAAGATAACGTTTATTTTGTCTATCTCGCGCCAAATTTTGAATATGTTCGGGATGGTGCCCCCAAAGCATCGTTTGGTTGCCATTTCTAGCAGCTTGAATGGCTAATGCGGTGCCCCATGAACCGGCACCAAAAACGCTAATTTTGCTGGTCATTTTTATTATTAATTTAAAGTTTTAGAACCTTCTGCCTGTTGAGCTTGTTGCAAATGTTGCGCATACAAAGCATCAAAATTAACAGGCGCTAATAATAATTGTGGAAAGCCACCTTTAGCAACTAAGTCTGAAACGACTTCACGCACATAAGGGAATAAGATATTAGGACAGAAACTGCCTACCATAGGCCCCATTTCAGCTTCAGTAAAACCCGCTAAAGAAAAGATGCCTGCTTGCGTTGCTTCAACTAAGTAAGCAACTGTTTCCCCTGTTTTTACCGTGACTGTCACAGTAAGAGATACTTCAAACATTGAGTCTTCTAATGGAGTAGCGTTGGTAGCTAAATTAAAATCTACAGCAGGCTCCCACTTTTCTGTAAACAGTTGTGGTGATGCAGGAGATTCAAAAGAAATATCTTTGGTATAAATCTTTTGAATGGAAAATTGCTTTTCTTGTGCTTGTTTTTCTTCAGCCATGATCTTTTAAAGTAGTGTGTGGAAGTTAAGTTTATTTTTTGCTAGTGACAATCGGAAGTTTATTTTCTTCCCAAGATTGCATGCCACCAGTCATCAAGAAAACATTTTCAAAGCCTAGTTTAGTTAGTGTTGCACAAGCTGGAGCAGCGCGCGTGCCGGTATGACAAACAACAATAACATCGTCTTTTTTATATAACTCGATTTTTTTAAGGTGCTTTTCTATGCTGGCAACAGGGATAAGAATAGCATCCGCAATATGCCCTTTTTTAAACTCACTGGCTTCACGTACATCCACAATAATCGGATTTCCAGAGTTTAACTTAGTCACGGTCAGCATTGGAGAAATAGTTTGATACTTACGCATACCGGATTCAACAATATCTTGAATCAAGAAAAAAGTAACCGCGAGAAAGGCAGTAACAAGCATCCAATGGCTGGAAGCAAATTCGATATATTGGTCTATCATGAGTCTTTATTGGAAAGTTAGAATTAAAAATATAATCGGCATAGATATTATAACTAGCTCAGATTCTATTTACTTGTCAGCAGACAAATAGCAAACCCAATGGGGCAATATTATAACGATTATTTAGTTGCATTGATGACAAAAAATCTCAAGCATCATTTCAATAAGCTTAAGCATGCGCGGGTCATCTATATAGTAGAATACGCGGTTTGCATCTTTTTTAAAGCTTAAAATATCTTTTTCTCTTAAAATAGAGAGATGCTGTGAAATATTACTTTGACTGGTTCCGACTTTTGCCACAATATCTTGTACACTAATCGCTTCAGTCCCTAGTACACAAAGGATTTTTAAGCGTAGCGGATGTGACATTGCTTTTAAGCACCGAGCCGCCCGTTCTATATCGGCATCGTCGTATATGTTATGGTTATCTATAGTTTCCATTTAGATGTATTTCCTATTAAACAAAGGATGATTATTAACGCTTAATAGGAGCTAAAGTAACTTAGCCTATTAGGGCATATATATGTACGACTATTGTACATTAGAAAACTCTAACAATAGCAAAATCAATTCTATTTAGCAATGATTATTATTCGTAACAAAGACATATTACCTTACTAAAACTAGTCTATTTTAAGCGCAAGATAAATTATTTGCACTTAATTTAGGTTTCCTGCGGAGATTAAAATGACTAAACCCAAACCTCTCGTACTATTAATTCTCGATGGCTTCGGCCTGAGCACAGAAACTGAGTATAACGCAATTGCTCAGGCCAACACGCCTTGCTGGGATAATTTACAAAAGAATTTCCCCATGACCCAACTCGACTGTTCTGGCCGTATTGTTGGATTACCTGATCAACAAATGGGCAATTCAGAAGTCGGACACATGCATATAGGCACAGGCCGCTACGTGCCACAAAATTTTTCTCGCGTCAGTGACGCTATTGAAGATGGCAGTTTTTTCACTAATCCAGCCTTATGTTCAGCTGTTGATAACGCCTTAACCAACGATAGCACTCTACATATTCTTGGTTTACTATCCGAAGGTGGTGTACATAGCCATATTAATCATATTCTGGCGATGCTGGAACTTGCCGCCCAAAAAGGTTTAAAAAAGATTGCTGTTCATGCCATTTTAGATGGTCGTGATGTAGCTCCAAAAAGTGCAGAAACCGCTTTAAAATGCTTACAAAATAAAATAGACCAGCGCGGTGTTGGCCGTATTGCCTCAATTATTGGTCGCTTTTACGCAATGGATAGGGACAATCGCTGGGAACGCGTACAAAAAGCCCATAAACTGATTGTTCTAGGCCAAGGAGAATATACCGAAACCTCAGCACTTGAAGCACTACAAGCTAGTTACCAGCGCGATGAAAATGATGAATTTGTTGAGTCAACCGTTATTCTTGATGCTCAAGGCAAAGCAACCACTTTAGCTACAAACGACTCGGTTGTATTTATGAATTTTCGAGCCGACCGAGCTAGAGAAATTAGCCAAGCGATTACTGATGTGGATTTCTCAGGATTTGATCGCGGACATGCCGGCCATCAAGGTGTTTTTGTCACCTTAACTGAATATCATGAGAAATTCACTTATCCAGTTGCTTACGCCTCGGCGGAAATAAAAAATAGCTTAGGTGAAGTATTAGCGCAACAAGGGTTATTACAACTGCGTTTAGCAGAAACGGAAAAATATGCACATGTCACTTTTTTTATGAACGGTGGCGTTGATCAGCCTAATATCGGTGAAGATCGCATTTTAGTACCCTCACCTAAAGTAAAAACCTATGACTTGCAGCCAGAAATGCATGCCGCCCAAGTAACCGAACATCTAGTAAGTGCGATTACTGAACAAAAATATGATGTGATTATCTGTAATTATGCCAACTGCGATATGGTCGGCCATACGGGCAAATGGGAAGCAGCACTTAAAGCGGTAGAAACCATAGACGGCGCACTTGCGAACATCGTCACCGCCTTAGAAAAAGTGGGCGGACAAATGTTACTAACCGCTGATCACGGCAATATTGAACAAATGCGTGACGCTCAAAATGGCCCGCAAACGGCCCATACCACCAACCCTGTGCCTTTAGTTTATGTCGGTGGTAGCAGAGCTTTAGCAGACGGAGGAAGTTTGAAAGATTTAGCGCCGACGATGCTGGCTATTTTAGGCATAGAACAACCGGTTGAAATGAACGGAAAATCGCTACTTAATTAAATCTTGAAAACTTAACATATACGCACGTGAAAATTACCCTACTTTTATTTTTGCTGCTCAGCCATACCTTAAGTATGGCTGCCAGTAACAAAGATAAAGAACTACACCAAGTCCAAAGCAAAATAAAAACAGTTTCGGGTAATTTATCGCGTTTAAAAAAACAACGAAGCAACGCAAGCTCAGAGTTAAAACGCATAGAAAAACAATACGGGGAAATTTCACGTACCGTTCACCAACTAAGCAAACAAGTTAAACAAAAACAACGACGCATTAACGAAATACACAAGGAATTAAAAGTACAAAACCACTGGCTAGGCACACAAAAATCACACTTAGCAGGGCAAGCAAAAGCTGCATACGCGCTAGGACGCCAAGAAGAATTAAAGCTTCTGTTTAATCAAAAGGATGGTAGTCGCTCTAGCCGCATAATGACCTATTATCAATATTTCAATAATGCGCGCTTAGACAAACTACAACACATCAATAATAGCCTAGAACTTTTAACGACATTAGAGCAAGAAAAGCAATTAGAAATGCAACAAGTTGCAGGTTTAATGAACAATAAACAGCAACAGCAAGCTCAATTAAAAGAAACATCAGCAGAACGTAAATCCCTTTTAGTTAAAATCAAAAAAGACTACCGAAGCAATGCCTCGAAATTATCTAGGCTGAAAAAAAATGAGAAGAAATTAAAAGGACTTATTTCTTCATTACAACAAAACCTACAGGACACCGAATTACCCGAACATACAAATCAACCCTTTTACAGTTTGAAAGGTAAATTACCTTGGCCTGTTTCAGGAAAACTTATTAAATCCTTCGGCAGCCAACGCTCTGATAGCCAGTGGGACGGGGTTTTAATCAAAGCTAAAGAAGGAAAAAAAGTACAAGCCATTGCTCATGGCCAGGTGATTTTTTCAAATTGGTTTAAAGGCTACGGCTTATTAGTGATCATCAAACACGATAAAAAATATATGAGTTTATATGCCTTCAATCAAAGCCTGTACAAAGAAAAAGGGGCCTGGGTCGAGGCCGGAGACACCATAGCAACCGTTGGGAAAAGTGACGGCCGAGAAGATGCTAGCTTATATTTTGAAATACGTAGAAAAGATAAGCCTCTTAACCCAAAAAAGTGGTGTAAAAAAAGGCGTTAAGTTCTTATTGATTACATTGGTAAAGTTTAAGCAACGACAAGACAACAGAATTTTTACATTACTTGTCTTTATATTGATATAAAATGTATCGGAACTAGAATTCATTTGGAAGTTATATAACGGAGTTTAAAACGCGTGGTTAATAAAAAAAATATTTTTATATTATTTATAGGCTGTTTTCTAGGCATCTTTCTTTCGACTGCTGGCACAGTACTCGCAGATAAAGATGCTGAGCCGCAAGCAGTTACTTTACCTTTTGAAGAGCTGAGAACATTTACCGAGATTTTCGGACGCATCAAACAAGATTATGTTGAAGAAGTTTCCGATAAAGATTTATTGGAAAATGCGATCCGTGGCATGTTAGTCGGCTTAGACCCACACTCTAGCTATTTAGATACTGAAGAATACCAAGAGCTAAAAGTTGGCACTACTGGCCGCTTTGGTGGCTTAGGCATCCAAGTAACGATGGAAGATGGCTTTGTTAAAGTCATTTCACCTATAGATGAAACACCCGCACAACGTGCAGGTATTCAGTCAGGTGATCTAATTATAAAACTAGACGAAAAGCCGGTAAAAGGCATGACTCTCACTGAAGCCGTTAAAATAATGCGCGGTGAAGTGGGTAGCGACATCATATTAACTATAGTACGTAAAGGTAAGAATGCACCTTTTAACGTAACCTTAACTCGAGATATTATTAAAGTAAAAAGCGTGCGGAGCCGTACCCTAGAAGATGGCTTTGGTTATGTGCGCATTAGCAGTTTTCAATCACCGACCGGTGCTGCCGTTAAAAAAGCGATCCAAGAACTTAAAACAGCGAATGGCGGCGCATTAAAAGGCATGGTACTCGATTTACGTAACAATCCTGGCGGCGTTTTAGATGGCGCAGTCTCGGTCAGCGATACCTTTTTAAATTCAGGTAAAATTGTCTATACAGAAGGACGGATTAAAAATTCGCAAATGGACTTTAATGCTAGCCCTGGTGATGAACTGGATGGCGCACCTTTAGTTGTTTTAATTAACGCTGGATCTGCGTCCGCTTCTGAAATTGTCGCTGGTGCATTACAAGATCATAAACGCGCCATTATTATGGGCACTAAGTCTTTTGGTAAAGGTTCGGTACAGACCATCTTACCTACCGGTAATGGCGGGGCGGTAAAAATTACTACTGCACGCTATTTCACACCATCTGGACGCTCCATTCAAGCAACCGGCATAGAGCCAGATATAGCACTTGATCGCCTTAAATTAGAAGCACTAGAAGCGGCAAAGTTTCAGCCGGTTAAAGAGGCTGACTTATCTGGCCACTTAGAGAATGGTAATAAAAAGATAAGCGATAAAAAAGCAGATAAGAAAATAGAAAAACCAGAAGATGAAAAGGGTGTTGATATTCGTGATTACCCTCTAAACGAAGCACTTAACCTATTAAAAGGTATTGCCATTTTCAAGTAAACCTTGATCTGTTGTTGTTTATGAAGAACTCAGTTAGCCCAATAAAAACTTGTTTCTATTGGGCGCTGAGTTTTTTTATGCTCGCTAGTTTTAGCTTGCAAGCCAAGGAGCAAGCAAGAATAGCTCTCATTATCGATGATATGGGCATACAAAAAGACCTCAGCTTAAGTGCCCTGCAACTACCTGGCGCGGTAACTTATTCATTTTTACCGTTTACTGCGCATACTCAGGCAGTAGCCAATTTAGCGCACCGACAAGGCAAAGAGTTGATGCTGCATGCCCCTATGCAGGCAATAGAGCTAGGAGAACGAGAGAGACACGAATTGAGTGCAGATATGGGCGGCAGAGCATTTGAACGTTTATTTATTCGCCAATTACAAGATATTCCACATATTGCAGGTGTGAATAATCATAAAGGCAGTTTGTTAACACAAAATTATCCGGCAATGTCCCATATAATGCAGCTAATTAAAGCGCAACACGGTGATACTCTATTTTTTGTGGATAGTAAAACTGCGGCCGCAAGCGTAGCTCAAAAAGCGGCAACAGACTTTGGCTTAGCAACATTAGGGAGAGATGTTTTTTTGGATCACGATGACCCAAGTCAAATGGTAATTAGACGCCAATTTAGAAAACTAGTTGCTCTAGCTCAGCGTCATGGAAAAGCTTTAGGTATTGCTCATCCGCGCGTCAATACTTTGGCCGTACTTCAAGACGAGCTGCATAGGATTGCAGCTTATGATGTGCAGTTAGTTTCGGTTTCTGAGCTAGCCTTTGTTGCTAACAAAAAAGCGCCACACCTCAAACCCAAAGAAGAATTGAAAATACCTGAGTTGGACGAATACGATATATTTTAAATATATCAATCACATATAGTAGGGCGGGCTTTGGCCCGCTTTTTAGCAATGGCGGACTAAAGTCCGCCCTACCCTTTATTACGCGACAGAATATTGATACTGAACAGAAAAATCATCCATAGAAGCAATGACTTCCTGCGCATTATCTTGGTCATTTAACTCAAAACTGCTCACGCCAACACGATTCAGATAAAACACCTGATCGCGCATAAAATCACCACTGACCCGAATATCACCAGTAAAGCCAAAACGACTACGCAATAATCGCGCATGCGTAAAGGCACGCCCATCAGTAAAAACGGGAATATGTAGCTCAATCAGCTGAA
>Ga0105352_1002009_pt1 | contig 9988 bp, 10 predicted proteins | sample EN8Hudsemesocosm_FD_83507 | JGI IMG/M metagenome (GOLD analysis project Ga0105352, IMG submission 83507) | Methane-oxidizing microbial communities from mesocosms in the Hudson Canyon - EN8B Hudson Canyon | ecosystem: Environmental > Aquatic > Marine > Cold seeps | place: Hudson Canyon | collected...
TGAGCCATTCATTTCTATTATTTTGGGGGTGAAGCCCCATGAGATGGGCATGTTGTAATCATAGACGTTGGTGGTGGCAACGGTGGCACCAAACTCTTTGATTTCAAAGTAAGTGCTATCTACGCTCGGTTCTACTCGTTCCTCGATATTGCCACGTGGTAAATCAACGTTCTCAGGGTCTTCAAAGTGGGCAATGGTTTTGGATATTATATTGACGTCGGTATCTAATATAGTGATCATTTGTCTGATCTCTCGGCGAGTAAAGAAGTTGATGGTGACAGGGTCGGTATCAACTAATAAGCTAAACGCACTAGTTTCATCTTCACGATAAGAGCTTAAATTTATGTCCTGCAGAGCCTTTTTCAGGTTTTGCCCGGTTGTTCTTACTTTCTCAATTAGTGCTGCGTCGTCATCTTTGCCGGCTTCTTGTATTGCTTCGGCGAAGTCATCTGTTAGGTCTGAATTTTGGAAATTTCGAATATCATCTTCCAAGCTATAATTATGTAATTCTCTTGTACCCAAAGAGGCGCTGATATGAATTTTGTCTGGTTTATTGCCACGGTTAAAGGCGATCAAAGCCGGATTATGGGACGATGCATTAAATTTTGTTGAAGAGGCAACGCCTGTTCCGCCCATTGCCATGGAGCGAGGGTCTAGAAAGGTTCGATATCCACTAAATGCAACGCTGCTATAGCATAGTCCTAGTAATAATAAACATTGTAGGCGGGCGAGGCCGGGTAATGCTCTAAATCTCATTGTGGGCATGATCCTCAAACTTAAACATCCGTGGCAGCTAAGTGCAATGCAAAAAAACGTTTCATAGTGTAACTGAAAGTTAAGACGCACAACGAAAGACACGTCACGCTTTTTTATATTAACTTGCGGCATTTATTGATGACACATTGTATTACGCATAACGTCTTGATCGGCTAGGGCTTGAACGGGGGTACTTTAGTGTCAGTCGATATTATACTTATATGGTATCTAATTGAGTAAATATAATAGTTATTGCCGCTTAAATGAATGTAGTACTCGTAAATGCGGCAATTATTCGCCTGATTTTGTTTGAAAATGCACTTATTACTTAAGATTCTAAATGTGGCACAACTTTTTCATGCTATTGAGTACAAGTTGTTAAAGTTGTATGGCTAAAATGCTTATTAAGCGTGAAATGAATGGGGTGTTATTATACTTTTCGTGCTGTGATATCACTATGGGTTATGCTCGCTTGGATAAAAAAGGAAATATCTCAATGGATTCTATTTATTACTTACATTAAGAATATATATGATGAAAAAAGCTAATGTAGTTTTAGTCTTAGTGCTTTTCTCTCAGCTTGTTTGTGCTGATTGGGTTCAGGTTACGGGCAAGGCTCCTTATAAAGATGGGGGGTATGAGCAGGCAAGGGAAAAAGCAAGAGAAGATGCTTTACTGCAGGCCATTATGCAAGTTGGTTCTCATGTTAATAGTGAACAGGGCGTTGTAAATGGAATTTTAAAGCATGACCAAATTAGTGTCTCTAGTCGGGGGCGAGTAAGGAAGTCACTTGTTTTGGATGAATATATTTGGAAAGGCGTATTGCATCTTTCCATGAATGTGGATGTGGATGAAGTGCCGACATGCTCAGGATCGCAGGCGAGTACTTATAAGAAGCAAGTTGTGGTACTGGGGTTTTCAGTCCAGTCGCCAGATCAGACGCGTCTTGGTGCGATTCATGATGTGAATAGAGGTTTATCCAGCGTGCTAAATCAGGCTTTGCATGAGCGAGGTGGTTTAGTCGTTTTTCAAAGTAGCCAGCATTCACTTTATGAAGACCTAGTGAATGCTCCTTCCAGCTATACTGAGCAGCAGACGCTCACGAAGGCGGCAGCATTTGCTAAGCAGACGGGGGCGCAGTTTGTTGTTTCCGGTGTAGTAAGAGATTTAGGCTTTGAGGACGAGGCTGCATTTGGTACTTCATATTGGGCGCGTATAAAACGTTTTCAGGCAAATACCAATCGGAGATTTTCCGTAGATGTTTTTGTTCATGATGGTTTTAGTGGGGCGATTATTTGGCAGAAAAATTTTGCCTTAAGTGCTAAATGGACGACTGATCCAGATAAAAAAATTGGCTTTGGAAGCGCTGAGTTTTGGCAAGATGAGTATGGGGTTGCAGTAGGTCGTTTAGTGAATGACATGGCCACTATGGTTGATGATCAACTTCGTTGTCAGCCATTCATGACACGAATCTCTCGGGTAGAAGGTAAAACCATACATTTTCTATCGGGGGCTAGTGCAGGTGTTCGGCCTGGTGATAAATTAGCACTCTATCGAACCTTTAATTTTTATGATGCTGATATGTTGAAAGGTGTTGAGCTGACGAATGTCAAAACTGCGTTGACTGTTTCGCAGGTTCACCCCGGGTTTGCGAGTGGTAAAATATCAGTAGACCCTGGGCGCTTGAATATTCAGGTCGATGATTTACTCGTCGCATGGTGACTGTTTGTTTGATTTTTCGTTTTGTTGACTAAATTTTTACTTAAGCTTTTTCTTTTAACCATGTAAAAATGTTTGGCATCTTAAAAGGGATGATGGCGAAATAGAGTTTTTTTAGATAAACAGCTAGGCGAATTTTTTTATACCAAAACAGCTCGTCAATTTTTTGTTTTGTGTGGTGGTAACCTTCATTGTAGAGATCTTCAAATTGTTTGGAGTTATCTAGACGGCTATATTTATCTAAATTCAGGGAGATAACAAAGTCTGCTTTTTGTAATTGATCTTTAGTTCGAAGGTCTATCGCAATATCAATGGCATTGCTCATTATAGTGATCATCTCATTGGGTGCAGGATAGCTTTGACTCCCATTTAGATTGATGCCGAGCGTAATGCCGGCTCCCATTTTATCTAGTAGGCTTATCGGGACATTTTCACTAATTCCACCGTCTATTAATGTACGATTTTCAATTTCAATTGGTATGAAAACACCGGGGATTGCGGTGGAGGCACAAACTGCTTTAGCCAGGTTTCCATGCCTTAACACAATCTGTTCACCCGTTGAAATGTCAGTCGTACAAATAGCGAGAGGAATAATTGAGTCTTCTATATTAACGTTACCTAAATCCCTGAGAATCATACTTTCAATAGATTTTGTCGAAAATAAGCCTTTTTTATGCAATGAAAAGCCAATCACTGAGGTGAAGTTTAAGTTTTTTCCGGTTTCTTTGATATCGTTTAGATTTTTGCCAAATGCATAATAACTTGCAACTAAAGCGCCGATACTTGTGCCAGAAATATAAGATATACAGATATTACTTTCTTCTAGTGCTTTGAGAACGCCAATGTGTGCAATGCCTCTTGCACCGCCTCCACCCAATGCCACACCGATTTTTGAATTGAAAATATTCCATTTCATCGTTTTATAACCAGTAAGAAAATAACACTAAAATTAGTCCGCCTAAGAAACGTTGCCAAGGTTTTTTTATATTTAATTCTGTCTGGCAGAGCTCTTCGGAATGATTTACATCATCGAGAAAATTATGCGTTAGTTGATTGATACTTTCGCTTGATTGTAATGCATAGTCGATTTCTAAGTCATGCTTTAAGCTTCGTTGGTTGAAATTACTAGAGCCAATACAGGCCCAGCTATCAATAATTAATGTTTTTGCGTGAAGTATGCCAGCTTGGTATTCATAGACCCTGACGTTTGCTCTTAATAGTTGCCCATAAAAGAATGAGGCAACCCATGGCATAAAAAAAACATCAGATTGATGAGGCAATACAATTCGGACATCGACGCCTTTTCTACTGGCTGAAATTAAAGTGCTGAGGAGTTTTGAGTCGGGCATAAAATAGGCGTTAGTAATCCAGATAAAATTTTGCGCAGAAGATATTCGCGATAATAAGTTCTTCCGTTGTATTTGGCGTAAGGTACGGCTGAAGTTTAATAAAAATGGGCTTGAGGGAAGTTGTTGAGTCAGGCGCTTTTTCTCTTTACGTTTTCTTTTACTCCAATTGAGGTTGTATACTGATTGAACGACACTGGTATCAATGTTATGCATTGAAATAGCAGTATCTCGCCAGTTTTCGCCACCTTGATCGCGTGCAAAATGTTTCTGGGTGACGTTCATACTGCCTAACCATATCGCATGATGATCAACAATTAATAACTTTCGATGATTACGCTGATTGATGTAACTGAGTAAATACCAGAATTTTTGCAAACCTTTGAATGATGAGATTGAGAATGTCCATTGTTTGAAGTGCCAAGGAAGCGGGCGATGTATTCGGACGAGTACGCCTGCAGCCTTAAGTTGTTTCGCAACCGGTACAAAGTCTAAATTAGCGCCCATACCATCCACCAGTAGTTTGGTATTTACGCCACGTTGTGCTGCTTGTATGAGCGCTTGTGAAATGAGCTTGCCGATGGGGTCTATGTCAAAAATATAGACCTCCATATCAATGCTTATTTTTGCCTGGTTAATGGCTTGAAGTACGCTGCTAAAATACGTGTCTGCTTGACAATAAATGCATTCCTGAGGCTTGTTATTTTGCATAAATAATCACGCCATGCGGGCGCTCCTACTTTCTGTTTCGTATATCCTATAGAGAATGCATCAATAATTTAGCATGTACTTTAATGGTTTTGGGCGATCAACTTAACGCGTTCAATCATCGACCTAAGTCCATTACCACGTGTTGGGCTGATGTGGCGTATTAAATCCATTTTTTCAAACAAGGCATTTACATCTAAAGCGCTAATTTCATCGGGTGTTTTCATGTTCAGTGCTGCTAGTACGACCGCTGCAAGGCCTTTAACGATGATCGCATCACTATCAATTAATAAATAAACCTTATTGCTGGCTTCGTCTACGCGATGAATAAGCCAAACTTGGCTCTGGCAGCCATGAATAATATGTTGATCGGTTTTTTCACTTTCAGGAAATGCCGGAAGTGACTTTCCTAAATCAATAATGTAGCTATAACGCTCTTCCCAATCATCTAAAAATTCGAAAGCGTCCAAAATATCAGCCTGGCAGATTTCGGTACCGAAGGGGCTATTTTTAAACGTTGCTAATTCTATTTCACTCATAACAGACCTAATTCAAGTTTTGCTTCATCACTTAGCATATCGTTATTCCATGGAGGATCAAAGACTAAGTCGACTTCTATTCCGTCTACGCCAGGCACTTGTGTAACTGATCTCTCTACATCCGCAATAATTGACGGGCCCATGCCGCAGGCGGGTGCTGTTAAGGTCATTTTGACCTGCACAATATGTTTGCCTTCATCATTAGTCGTGATCTTCACGCCATAAATTAAGCCTAGCTCAACGATGTTGACGGGGATTTCTGGGTCGTAACATTTGCGTATTGCCGCCCAAACGTGGTCTTCATTCACACTGCCATCATCCATGACGTCAAAGAGCTCTACTTCGATGACTTTACCGAGTGCGTCAGCATCTTTACCATCAATTCGTGCAAGATTGCCATTAACAGCAACGGTAAAGGTTCCACCTAAGGCTTGCGTAATCGTCACAAAGCTATTTTTGGGGATCATGATTTCAGTACCGGCAGGTACTAAGCGAGCTTCGCAGTCTCGCTTGGTTACTACAACTTCTCTTTCCATTTTATTTGTCCAAACCGTCGTGCAGTACGCTGAATAGTCATACGTCTAATCAATGAAAGTTTTAGTCTTCTGTGACGGAGAAGCTTTCTCCGCAGCCGCATTCGCCAGTGACATTCGGGTTTCTAAATTGAAACATTGAATTTAGACCAACGGTGATGAAATCAATTTCAGTGCCATTTAATAATGGTAAGTCTTTATTAGGAACATAGAGGTTTAATGCATCGTTGATTAAAAAAACTTTGTCTTCAGGTTCGGGGCCTGCGGTTAAAGCTGTTTCATACATAAAACCTGAGCAGCCGCTGGTTTCTAAAAATAAGCGAAAACCATGCTTTTCGGGTAGCTTACTAAGCTCCTTTTGTATATGGGTGGCCGCCGTGTCAGTGATTGAAATACTGACTTTGGGGTCGAAAGTAGCAATAGTCATAAGGTTTCCTATATTTATGTTTGCTTTGTTTGTTAAGCAAGCATACGTTGTATCTTGGCGAGACCAGCAAATAACTGGTCAACTTCTTCTAAGGTGTTGTAAAACGCAAAGGAGGCTCGGGCCGTGCCAGGAAGCTCAAAATACTCCATCAGAGGCATTGCGCAATGGTGCCCGGTACGAATTCCAATTCCTTGCTGATCTAGAAGTGTGCCGATATCGCTTGGGTGTAGACCTTTTATTTCAAAAGACATTACGGGTACTTTTTGTTTAGCCGTGCCAATGATGCGCATGCCTGGAATGTCTTTCGCGAGCTCATGAGCGCGAGCTAATAGTGCTTGTTCATGAGCTTCCACAGCATTACGATCTAATTGGGTTAGGTAATTAATGGCAGCAGCTAAACCAATTACTTCGCTAATGGAGGGAGTGCCAGCTTCAAATTTGTACGGGAGTACGTTATAAGTTGTGCGCTCGAAACTGACGCGCTCAATCATTTCGCCACCACCTTGATAAGGTGGTAGTGCTTCCAAACGTTCCGTTTTACCGTAAAGTACGCCTAAGCCTGTTGGGCCAAATAATTTATGTGATGAAAATACATAAAAATCACAATCTAAGTCTTGAACATCAACTTGAAAATGAGGTACTGCTTGTGCACCATCAATCACCGTAATTAAACCGCGATTTTGTGCTTTTTTAATGAGTGACTTAACAGGGTTAATGGTTCCAAGCACGTTGGAAACATGGGTAACGGCCAGTACTTTGCTGCGTTCATTTAGGAGTGAGTCTAGTTGGTCAACATCGAGTTCTCCTTGCTCATTAATATCAAGCACTCGAATAGTCGCCCCACATCTTTCAGCAGCCATTTGCCAAGGCACGATATTGGCATGATGTTCCATGCGACTTACGATGATTTCATCGCCTTCTTTCAGACTATGGCTTAGGCCACTCGCAATCAGGTTGACGGCTTCAGTGGTGCCTTTCGTCCAAATAATTTCCTGTCGTGACTTGGCGTTGATAAACTTTTGAACAGTATCGCGTGCAGCTTCAAAACTCAGGGTTGCCCGATCTCCAAGCGTATGCGCACCACGGTGGACGTTGGCATTATCATTACGATAGTAATGATCCATTGAATCAAGTACGGCAAGTGGTTTTTGTGCACTGGCAGCACTATCTAAATAGATCAACGGTTTGCCATGAACTTCTTGGTTTAGAATAGGAAATTGATTCCTGATTTCTTCCAAGTTTAACGCGTTCTTACTCATCGTACTTTCATTACCTCGCCATAACGGCTCTATTGATTACAGTGTCCCAGTTATTAGCTTGCTTGAAAACTGAGTATTTCTGTTAATTGTTGCTCCCAGTAATCAGCAATACTTTCAATGGGAGCGGATCTTACAACTTCAAGCACAAAACCGAGTGTTAGCATTAATTTAGCTTGCTCTGCTGATATACCTCGTGTTTTAAGGTAGTACACTTCTGTTTCGTCTAACTGGCCCATCGTGGTGCCATGCGCACACTTCACATCATCGGCATAAATTTCTAACTCAGGCTTTGAGTTGATTTCTGCTTGTGATGAAAGTAGTAGATTTTTGTTACTCATTGAACCGAGTGATTTTTGCGCGTCAGGATGAATATGGATTCGGCCATTAAAAACAATTGACGATTGCTGGTCAGCAATGCAGCGATAAGTCTCGTTGCTAGTGCAATGAGGGGCAATGTGTTCAATGCAGGTGTGGTTGTCGTAATGCTGACGGTCACGCGTGACGCACACGCCATTTAAATCACATTCAGCACCAGGCTCTAACATTTGAACGTGTAGGTCGTGCCGTGCTAATTCGCTTCCTAGTGCCATGCAATAGCTGTTAAAGCGAGCATTACGAAGCATTTTTACGCCTGTCGCGCCTACGTGCTTGCATGCGCCTTGATCTATATTCATTCGGATATAGCGAAGTTGGGCATTTTCAGAAACGGTGATATCGCAAACGCTATTAATGAACGCCTCAGAGGCTTCATCAGCTGTGATGTTAAGCTCTTCGATCAATTCAAACGATGCATTCTTTCCAACAAATACAAATATTCGAGGGAAGCTCATGCCGTGTCCCAGGTGCTCTAAAACAACTTTGACCGGCTTATCTATTTGAGCATTATCTTCAACGTTGAGGAAAATACCGTTATGAAATTGCGCAGCGTTAATGTCTGCAAGGTGAAACTTATCCGACTCTGCAATGACGCCTGATAATACTTGTTCAGTTTCCGCGTCGCTTAATTCTGAAAACTGTTTAACAGTTAAACCTTGAATGGCTGAATCGTTAAGTGTTACCTGTCCGTTACTGATGAGTATTTGGTGGCAATCTAAATCATAAGCGGCTTGATAGCTTGACGCTTGCTTCGAAAGCGCAGGGTATTGATCTGCTAACTTTAAACGCTTAGCTGAGTATTTCCACGATTCTGTTTTACGTGTTGGAATGCTCACTAAGGCAAGCTTTTCTTTTTTAACCCGACGAAAGCTTTGTAATGACGTATTTAAACTTGATGTGCTTTCATCGAAAGTAATAGAGCTTAACATTTGCGCGCCTGTCTTTGATTTAGACCCTGTACTTAAGTTAGACATAGGGGCTCCTTTTAAGCTTCTTCGTCATCAGAAAGGCCTAACCAGCCATAACCTTTCTCTTCTAGCTCAAGGGCTAACTCTTTGCCGCCAGATTTAATGATTTTACCGTGCGCCAGTACATGAACAAAATCAGGAACAATATAGTCGAGCAGACGTTGGTAGTGAGTAATCATAATGACCGCTCGTTCAGGTGAACGTAGTGCGTTTACACCCTCCGCGACAACTTTTAACGCATCGATATCAAGCCCCGAATCGGTTTCATCCAAAATTGCTAGCTTAGGCTCAAGCATTAGCATTTGCATGATTTCATTACGCTTCTTTTCGCCGCCAGAGAAACCTTCATTCACGCCGCGTTTTAGAAATGACGGGTCAAGGTTTACTTGTTGAATTTTCTCTTTTGCAAGCTTCATGAAGGTGGCGGCATTCATTTCATCCAAGCCTTGGTGGCGACGGATATTGTTCATTGCTGTTTTCATGAACTGAAGATTGCTCACACCTGGGATTTCGACAGGGTATTGGAATGCAAGAAAAACGCCTTCTCTTGCACGGTCTTCTGTTGCCATGTCGAGCAGATTTTTAGCTTCAAAAGTAGCTTCGCCACCCGTTACCTCGTAAGCGCTATTTCCTGCCAATACTTGAGAAAGTGTGCTTTTCCCTGAACCGTTTGGGCCCATGATGGCATGAACTTCACCGGCTTTTACTTCAAGATTTAAACCGTTAAGAATCTGTTTATCATCAACACTTGCTTGTAAATTTTGAATATTTAACATCGTTATCTCTCTTAATCTGTGGCTTCTGTTGTTTGGTCGAGGCCACCTTGCGCAATCTTGTAGTATCTTCACGATAATGTGAGGATACAATATTTTAAGTTATTCTGAATTCAGGGTTGGCTGATTTAGCCGACAGAGCCTTCAAGGCTAACTTCTAATAACTTGGTAGCTTCAACGGCAAATTCCATAGGAAGCTCTTTAAAGACTTCTTTACAGAAACCGTTTACCACCATGGCAACCGCGCTTTCAGCATCAATACCGCGTTGTTGACACAAAAATAGTTGGTCATCACTGACTTTTGACGTGGTTGCTTCATGTTCAACGATGGCAGATTTATTTTTAGTTTCAATATAGGGGAAAGTGTGTGCACCACATTTGTCGCCAATTAGTAGCGAATCGCATTGTGTATAATTGCGGGCATTCTCCGCATTAGGGCCGATACGTACCAATCCACGGTAACTACTGTCGCTCAAACCAGCCGAAATACCTTTTGCGATAATCGTACTGGAGGTGTACGTATCGGCCCTAATGCGGAGAATGCCCGCAATTATACACAATGCGATTCGCTACTAATTGGCGACA
>Ga0105352_1002029_pt1 | contig 9905 bp, 11 predicted proteins | sample EN8Hudsemesocosm_FD_83507 | JGI IMG/M metagenome (GOLD analysis project Ga0105352, IMG submission 83507) | Methane-oxidizing microbial communities from mesocosms in the Hudson Canyon - EN8B Hudson Canyon | ecosystem: Environmental > Aquatic > Marine > Cold seeps | place: Hudson Canyon | collected...
AAGCCTCAACTCGCAAGAGTCTTCGTTCATCAACCTTATTCTTAACAACGACCGCACAGAGGCGATGAGCAGTATTGCTAACACCTTTGAAGCTGCGGTACTTGCTGCGAACCAAGGTAAGAACTTCACTGTTGTCAGTGCATATGAGTTAAGTGATGCAGAAGTTAAGGCAATCGTTGGTGACTTGTCATCTAAGCACAATACAACAGTTAATGTCGACACACTTGTAGACGACACACTTACGGGTGGTGTTGTCATTAGAGAAGGCGACAAAGTAATCGATACATCAATTAAGGCAAAAGTAGACGCGTTGAGCGTTTGTTTGTCTGTAAATTAATTTTATAAGAGAGGTTAGTCATGCAATTAAACGCTTCTGAAATCAGTGATTTAATTAAAAAACAAATAGAGGGTTTTGACTTTTCAGCAGAAGCCCGCACAGAAGGCACAGTAATTAGTGTGAGTGACGGCATCGTTCGTATTCACGGTCTAGCTGACGCCCAGTTCGGTGAAATGCTAGAATTCCCGGGCAACACGTTCGGTATGGCGCTTAACCTTGAGCAAGATTCAGTTGGTGCGGTTGTACTAGGTGATTACCTTCATATTTCAGAAGGTGACACGGTTAAATGTACAAACCGAATCATGGAAGTCCCAGTTGGTCCTGAGCTTCTCGGTCGTGTTGTTAACCCTCTTGGGCAACCTATTGAAGGTAAAGGCGATGTTAACGCATCTGGCTCACGCCCTCTAGAAGTTGTTGCACCAGGCGTTATTGAGAGAAAATCAGTTGATCAGCCAATCCAAACAGGTATTAAAGCGATTGACGCGATGGTGCCAATTGGTCGTGGTCAGCGTGAGCTAATCATTGGTGACCGTCAAACGGGCAAAACTGCCGTTGCAATTGACGCGATCATTAACCAAAAAGGCACTGGTGTTAAATGTGTTTATGTTGCGATTGGTCAGAAAGCATCATCAATTGCTGCAGTTGTACGTAAACTTGAAGAGCACGGTGCATTAGAGCACACGATTATCGTTGCTGCAGCAGCATCCGATTCGGCGGCACTACAGTACATCGCTCCATATGCAGGTTGTGCAATGGGTGAGTATTTCCGTGATCGTGGTGAAGACGCACTTATCGTTTATGATGACCTTACAAAACAAGCATGGGCTTACCGTGAAGTATCATTACTATTGAAGCGCCCACCGGGACGTGAAGCATACCCAGGTGACGTATTCTACTTGCACTCACGTTTGCTAGAAAGAGCATCACGTGTGAATGCAGAGTACGTAGAAATGATGACTAATGGTGAAGTTAAAGGCCAAACAGGTTCTTTGACAGCGTTGCCTATCATTGAGACGCAAGCGGGCGACGTATCTGCTTTCGTACCAACAAACGTAATTTCAATTACAGATGGTCAAATCTTTCTAGAAACTGACTTATTTAACTCAGGCATCCGTCCTGCGATTAATGCTGGTTTATCAGTATCACGTGTAGGTGGTGCAGCACAGACTAAGATTATTAAAAAGCTTGGTGGTGGTATTCGTCTTGCACTAGCACAGTACCGTGAATTGGCAGCATTTGCTCAGTTCGCATCTGACCTAGACGCGGAAACGAAAGCGCAAATCGATCGTGGTCAGCGCATTACTGAGTTGATGAAGCAAGCACAATACACTCCATTAACAATTGCTGAAATGGCGACATCTCTGTACGCTGGTAACTCTGGCGCACTTGATGACATTGAAGTAAACCAAGTTGTAACTTTCGAAGGTGCACTTCTTGCATACATGAATGCAAACCAAGCAGAGCTAATGGAAACTATCAACAGTACTGGTGACTATAACGACGAAATTGAAGCCCAAATTAAGGCGGCAATTGCAGACTTTAAGGCCAACCATACTTGGTAAAAATAATGACAGTAGAGTGTACACAAACTAACTGGTAGACGACGATGGCGGTAGGAAAAGAAATTAAGACGCAAATCGCGAGTATTAAAAATACTCAGAAGATTACTTCAGCTATGGAAATGGTTGCTGCGTCTAAAATGAAAAAAGCACAGAACAGAATGTTGGCGTCTCGCCCATTCTCTGAGAAGATTGCTAAGGTGATTGGTCACTTGGCGCATGCCAGCTCTGAGTATAAGCATCCTTATATGACGACACCTGAGAGTGTGAAACGCATTGGCGTTATCATGATCTCGAGTGATAGAGGTCTGTGTGGTGGTTTAAACACCAACCTGTTTAGAAGTTTTTTGAAAAAAGTGCTTGCTTGGCAGGCCGAAGGTGTTGCAGTAGAGCTTTGCACCATTGGTAAGAAAGCAACATCATTTTTCAAAAATTCTGGTCTTGAAATCGTCTCGGTATTAACCGATATTGGTGATACACCACATTTTGACGACCTACTGGGTACCATTAAAGTGATGTTGGATCGTTACGATGCAGGTGAGCTTGATCAAATCATGGTGGCTTATAATCACTATGAAAATACCATGACGCAAGTACCAACGGTTAAGCAAATTGTGCCGATGGAATCGTCAGAGATGGAAGACATGGGTCATCATTGGGACTATATCTATGAGCCAGATGCAGAAGCCGCATTGGGTGCATTATTGGTTCGTTATATCGAAGCATTGGTTTATCAAGGAATCGTTGAAAACATTGCTTGTGAACAATCGTCACGAATGATTGCAATGAAGAGTGCAACTGATAACGCTGGCGATATGATTAAAGAGTTAGAGTTAATTTACAATAAAGCAAGGCAAGCTGCAATTACTCAGGAAATTTCTGAGATCGTTAGTGGCGCTGCCGCTGTTTAGATTTAGAAAAAGGAAAAGCAAATGAGCACAGGTAAAATTACACAAATTATTGGCGCGGTTATCGACGTTGAGTTTCCAGCAGACGCGATCCCAAAAATATACAACGCCCTTCATGTAACTGAAACAGGTCTTACGCTAGAAGTTCAGCAACAGCTTGGCGACAACGTTGTAAGAGCAATCGCAATGGGTGGTTCCGAGGGTCTTAAGCGTGGTCTAGAAGTGACAAATACAGGTAAAGCAATTACTGTTCCTGTAGGCACGAAGACACTTGGCCGTATCATGGACGTTCTGGGTAAGCCAATCGATAATGCTGGTGACATTAACCCCGAAGCAGAATGGGAAATTCACCGCTCTGCCCCTCCATACGACGAACTGTCCCCTGCAGCGGAATTGCTTGAAACAGGTATTAAGGTAATTGACTTAGTATGTCCATTTGCGAAAGGTGGTAAAGTTGGTTTATTCGGTGGTGCTGGTGTTGGTAAAACAGTAAACATGATGGAGCTTATTCGTAACATTGCGATTGAGCACTCAGGTTACTCTGTATTTGCTGGTGTTGGTGAGCGTACTCGTGAGGGTAACGACTTCTACCACGAAATGAAAGATTCAAACGTATTGGACAAAGTATCATTGGTATACGGTCAAATGAACGAGCCTCCGGGAAACAGATTGCGTGTTGCTTTGACTGGCCTAACAATGGCTGAGTACTTCCGTGACGAAGGTCGTGACGTACTACTGTTTATTGATAACATTTACCGTTATACGCTAGCGGGTACTGAAGTATCAGCACTACTAGGTCGTATGCCATCTGCGGTAGGTTACCAGCCAACGCTTGCATCTGAAATGGGTGCATTGCAAGAGCGTATTACATCAACTAAGACAGGTTCAATTACATCAATCCAAGCGGTATACGTACCTGCGGATGACTTGACTGACCCTTCACCTGCAACAACGTTTGCTCACTTAGACGCGACAGTTGTACTTTCACGTCAAGTAGCGGAATTAGGTATTTACCCTGCGGTAGACCCACTAGATTCAACTTCACGTCAGCTAGACCCTCTAATCGTTGGTCAAGAGCATTACGATGTTGCTCGTGGCGTTCAAGGTGTGTTACAGCGTTATAAAGAGTTGAAAGATATTATTGCGATTCTTGGTATGGACGAGCTTTCTGAAGAAGATAAGCAAACTGTATCACGTGCTCGTAAAATTCAAAGATTCTTGTCACAGCCTTTCTACGTGGCGGAAGTATTTACTGGTTCACCAGGTAAGTATGTATCATTGAAAGATACGATTTCAGGTTTCAAGGCTATCCTTGAAGGTGAACTAGATGCAATTCCAGAGCAGTCATTCTACATGATGGGCTCTATTGATGATGTTAGAGCAAGAGCGGCGGAGACAGCGTAAATGTCAGTAATTCATGTTGATGTAGTTAGCGCAACTGAGGAGATATACTCAGGCGATGCAAAGTGTGTGTTTGCACCTGCCAGCATGGGTGAAATCGGCGTCTATCCAATGCACGTTGCGCTAATAAGCACCTTAAAGCCAGGCGAAGTACGTATCGAGACTGAAAACGGTGTCGAATCTATCTATGTTTCTGGCGGTATTGTTGAAGTTCAGCCACATACAGTGACGATCTTTTCTGATACAGCCATCCGTGCCCACGACTTAGATGAGTCTAAGGCAATTGAAGCTAAACAACGTGCAGAAGAGGCTATGGCCAATGCACAGTCTGATCAAGAGGTTTCATCGACGCAGGCTGCGCTTGCAGAGTCAATGATGCAACTGCAATTGATTAGCAAAATGCGCGGCAGGAAGGGCTAAAGCACCTTAAAAAGGACTTTTTCAAAGTCAACAACCTTATTGCCAGACACTAAGACGCCTTCTTCATGAAGGCGTTGTATTTTGACGCTGATGTCATCAGCAAAACCACCAAGGTCGCCGTTAGACTTCACCACCCGATGGCAGGGCACTTCAGGGGCAAAGGGATTTTTATTCATTGCACTGCCGACAGCCCGATGCGCTTTCGGTTTTCCTATCATTTCGGCAAGTCCGGCGTAAGTAATCACCTTTCCGCGTGGAACCCTCTGCAGGGCTTCATAGCACTTGAATTGGAAGTTTGTCATTCCAAATAAGAGGCCATTAGATCGTCATATTTATTCTGAGAAACAAGCAGATAATCGCAAACCTCTCTCACTGCACCATTACCGCCAGTGTTCTTAGTGGTAAGAACGGCGTGCTCTTTGACAAAAGTATGAGCATTGGCAACAGCAATTGGCAGCGCCACTTTGGACATCACCGGTAAATCAATCACATCATCGCCAACATAAGCAACCTGAGTGGAGTCTAAACACAAAGTCTTTAATAGCGCCTCAAAGGCGACAACCTTATTCGTTTGCCCTTGGTAATGGTGTTTAATGCCTAAACCCTCCAGTCGGTGGGCAACAGGTTTTGAATTTCGAGCTGAAATAATCCCAACCTCAATACCAGCATCCATTAGCATTTTGATGCCGTGACCGTCTAATGCATTAAAGCGTTTGAGTTCACCGCCGTTGTCATCAAAATACAGGCCACCATCGGTCAACACGCCGTCAACATCTAGGATGAGAAGCTTTATTGATTTAGCGTTTTCTAGGGCAATATTGTTAAAATCCATAAAACAAGAAAGGTTGAAATTTTGGGTTATTGTACCAAGGGATGGCGTTGGTTATTTTGCCTTTTAATAATTGCCCACACTATTTTTGTATCTACCTCTGAGTAGCTTGCGTTTTTGTTGAGCGTTATCGACAAATGCAGAGCGATTGTGCAATACGTTGTTGCAGACCAGCCCTTCGCCAGCAGCCAACCTGTATTGATGGTGAATTTCTGAGTCACCGGATAGAAAGTCATTTAGCTCGAGTAGCGCATCGCTAACGTCTTTCGACTCAAGCCAGTCAATATTTCTCTTGCGCTGAGTAAACCGCATTTTTGCTTTTTGAGACCCCTTTTCCATAAAAAATACGGGCCCAACAGAGGTCTCTCGTACAATTTTATTACCATCTCGACGCGCGGGAATGGTCAGCACCTTTGGCTGTGATAACGCACTAATAATATCAGGGTTGAGCTCTCTAAAGTGGATATAGAGCATCTCAGGGTCTATCCATTGATTTTCTCCACCCTCAGTGGCTGGGCGAATACAATACAAAGAGAATGCACTTACAAGCGAATCCATCTGGTTGTAATAGCCATCGGTATGCCAATTAAGGGCTTTGTTGGTATAAGGTACATAACCGCCCTTTTTTTTAGCATGGGTATCCTCAATGACAACAAGACCATCGTCTTCGGCGCAGAGGTGTTGATCAAAGTCAACCAGGCCCAATTGTGAGTTAAGACAGTTTATTGCTTGTCTAGTGTTGTCACAAGGCGCAACTCTTATAAATGAGAGGCCGTTGTGGCGGCAATTATTGGTAATCGCTGTTTTTTCAGCGCTCGAGAGCCTAAAAGGGTCGTTAATCCCCACAAAAACAGACTCGGGTTTTGCCTGATAATTGGCGAGCTTTGCATCTCGCCAAGTTTCGTATTGTTGCTGTTGGAAAGCTTCCGACATCAATTGCTTTTAGGCTTCCTTCTTCTCCCCATAGCGCTTGTTAATAAACATTTGTTGGGCGATAGAGAGAAGGTTATTGGTCACCCAGTAAAGCACTAATCCTGCTGGGAAGAACAAGAAGAACACGGTAAAGACTATCGGCAGCAACTTCATAATTTTTGCCTGCATTGGATCAGCCGGCGGTGGATTAAGGCCTTGTTGAAACCACATTGAGGCGCCCATGATAAGCGGCATGATGAAGTAAGGGTCTCTTGCTGAAAGATCTGGAAGGTAGAAGAAAGATGCGTGTCTTAATTCAACCATTTCTTGCAGCACCCAATACATGGAAATGAATACTGGTATCTGCACAAGAATCGGCAAACAGCCCGCAGCAGGATTCACCTTTTCTTTTTTGTAAAGCTCCATGGTCTTTTTGCCAATTTTTTGCTTGTCGTCACCATAAGTTTCTTTGATCTTTGTCAATCTTGGCGCCAGTTTTCTCATGCCAGCCATCGATCGATAAGATTTCTCAGAGAGTTTATAAAAAGCCAATTTAATCGTTAGTGTGACCGCAATAATGGCAAAGCCCCAGCTGTTAATAAAGCTATAAATCCAGTGAAGGAATGTTGATAACGGCTTGGCGAAAATGTAGAGGAAACTGTAGTCAACGGTCTTGTCCAGGCCTTCGGCCAAATTCTCGAGTCGAGCGTGCTCCTTAGGTCCAACGTAGAGTTCATTGCTTGCCAACACAACCTGAGTGCCCGGTGCAACACTCACGCTTGGGTTGACTGTTGTCAACACATATTTGCCTTGCTCGGTTTTCGCAGTGTAGGTGCTAGGCATACTAGCATCAGGTATCCATGCAGCGAAGAAATAGTGCTGAATCATTGCCGCCCAGCCGCCAGTTGAGATTGTCTTGGCTGGTTGCTCGTCAAACTCATCAAAGTCAAATTTTTCGAAAACGCCGTCATCTTCAGCGTTCTTGACATAAAAAGCGCCACCTGCGAAGTTTTGCATCATTAAGCTTGAACCGCCTTCAACCGCACTGCGTGTTAAGCGCGTATAAGTGCCAGCAGACTGCGCTTCAGCACTGTTGTTGGTAACGACGTAATCCACTGCAATGGTATAACTGTCAGGCGTAAATCGGTAGTTTTTAGTAACAATGACACCGTTATCACCGTGCCAAGTTAGCGGTACAATTAATTCATTACTATCGCCCAAGAAGTAACTTTGCTTCTCAGAGCTATATTCAGCACGTTCGTCAGGCAATTGCTCAGTTGGCCACAAACCGCTTTGCGCCTGGAAAATATTACTAGAGTCATTGCTTAGTAACTGAAACTTTGACTCAGAATCGAGCTCGTTGTCGTAGGTACTTAAGTAGGCGCTCTGAATTGTGCCGCCTCTGTGTGAAATTTCAACGGTTAATAGATCTGTTGTTACCGTTGTAAAAGCACTCCGGGTTATTGACTCGTTGCTGCTGCTTGGTACCGAGTCTGGCGCAGTAATTGCGCTAATTGCAGTAATGGGGATATCGCTCGCTTGCTCGTCAGAATCGAAAGCAGTAATATTGGTTTGAGTGATGACGTTGCCGTTAACATCTGTTGTTTGCTTAACTTCCCATTGGTCCCATAACAGAAATACAGTTACGCCAATAGCGATAACAAGAAAGAGTTTTTGATTGTCCATAATAATTCTGGTTTATATTAATTTGATAGTTTTTTAGGCACCGGGTCGAAGCTTGCTTCAGACCAGGGATGACATTTGCTAATACGCTTAGCACCCAAGCCAATTCCTTTGATTGCGCCATGCTCTTGAATTGCCTCAAAAGTATATTCAGAGCAACTCGGTATGTGTCGACAATTACTGCCAAGCAATGGACTGATTAGCCATTGATAAAGCCTGATTGGAATTAGGAAGAATGCACGCATACACTTAGACCTCAGAGACCTTGTTGAGCAAATTCGACAAATCATCCACCAATCTTTTATTATTGGCATGGCGAGACCTTTTTGCCATAACAACCATGTCAAGACCCCCAAGCTGCGTTTGTTGCAGTCTAAACGTTTCTCTTGCTAGGCGTTTACGCAAGTTGCGGTCGACGGCTCTTTTGTATGCTTTTTTTGAAATTGCCAATCCAAGTCTTGGCTTTTGCTCGCTCGAGGGGCTTACAACAAGCTGCCAAAATTTCCCCTGGACGTATTTGCCCTTTTGGAAAATATGTGCGTAATCTCTAGCTTTTGTGATGCGCGCACTTCGAGCGAGCAAGCAGGTCATTTTATTATGCTGCCGCTAGACGTTTACGGCCTTTTTTTCTGCGTGCATTGATGATAGCTCGACCAGAGCGTGTTTTCATTCTAGCTCTGAAGCCATGTGTACGTTTACGTTTTAATACGCTAGGTTGAAATGTTCTTTTCATAATGAATATTTGTTAGCAAAATCTTGCAATTTTACCATAGTTGTTTCGGCCACACACCTTTGTTAAACCATGCTTTCACTGTCATAATAAAGAAAAAATTATTAGTCTTATGAATCTGGCATTTTGGCTTTGGTTGTTGAATGCGCCTCGAATAGGGGTTAAGGCCTTTTATGACGTATTAAAAGTCTTTGAGACCCCTCAAAACGTCTTTGATGCAGGCACCCAAGAGTTAAAACAAAGCGGCCTTTTTTCCAATACTACGTTGGCGTATTTAAGCAATAAGGACATGCGCTGTGTCGACAAAGATCTTGAATGGGCAAAAGGTGATTGTTGTTATATTGTTAGCCTACTAGATCCCAACTATCCAGAACTACTTAAGCAAATATCAGACCCGCCACCGTTGCTTTATATTTTGGGCGATCCAGAGGTGTTAAATACAAGCCAATTTGCCATTGTCGGTAGCAGAAATCCAACAGAGGGCGGCAGAGTAATTACTCGTGAGTTGTGCAGAGACTTAAGCTTAAGTGGCCTGGTTATTACCAGTGGCATGGCCACCGGTATCGACGGTGAGGCGCATATTGCTGCGCTTGAGGCTGGCGGTGAGACTATTGCAGTTTGCGGCACAGGTTTAGACCGAATTTATCCAGCAAAGCACCGCGCCTTGGCGCATCAAATTAGCGGACAGGGCGCCTTGGTCTCTGAGTTTTCAATTGGAACAACACCAATGGCACAAAACTTCCCGAGAAGAAATCGACTGATTAGCGGCATGAGCTTGGGTGTGTTGGTTGTTGAGGCAAGCATTAAAAGCGGCACCATGATTACCGCGCGACTCGCCTTAGAGCAAGGGCGCGAAGTTTTTGCAGTGCCGGGCTCAATTCATTCGCCTTTATCAACTGGACCGCACGAATTGTTAAAACAAGGCGCCGTATTGACAAGGAGTGCTGAGGATATATTAGACGAGCTGTCTTTTGAGACAGAGCCTTGCATTCCCCCGATTAAACAGTACAATGGCGACAAAGATGTGGATAATGAAATCAGCGAACTATTAAAATTCCTGTCATATGAAGCAATATCGGTGGATGAGCTAGTTGAAAAAAGCAAACTGAGTCCCCAAGTAGTAAGC
>Ga0105352_1002042_pt1 | contig 9865 bp, 10 predicted proteins | sample EN8Hudsemesocosm_FD_83507 | JGI IMG/M metagenome (GOLD analysis project Ga0105352, IMG submission 83507) | Methane-oxidizing microbial communities from mesocosms in the Hudson Canyon - EN8B Hudson Canyon | ecosystem: Environmental > Aquatic > Marine > Cold seeps | place: Hudson Canyon | collected...
CCATACGCCATCAATAATTGGAAGTATTACGAATGGGAGAAAGGATGGGATATGGCTAATAATTCTCCTGATCTTGATGAATCAGCCAGTCGATGAAATACTTAGGTTTCAAATTTAATTCGGGAAAACCATGGATATTCAAGAGTTCAAAAAAAGAAAGGCAGAAATGGAAGCTGATATTGTTTGCGCAATACAGGGGGTTGTAGGAGCGTTTAAGAGAGATACTGGCTTTGCCCCACGCTCGATTGAGGTTGAAATGGTAGATGTGACTGAGGTTGGTGATGTTAATGATGATTTTGAAGTTGCTAACGTGAAAACCTTTATCGATATCTGATCAGGTCGGAACTAACCCAACCCAACCCAACCCTTAGTTGCTAATTACATCCTGCAACATTTATATCATCCTTTGTGCATATTACTTTTGTTTAATCTCTCGGATTCTATATGGAGTCCGGCATGAGAATTATAACTTCATTCATATTTATGCTTAGTGCACTTTCACTGTTTTACTTCATCTGCAATCAGGGTAATAAGGTGTCAACAATGCTTACGCATCCATCCTATATCGATGGCAGTTATCTTCTCTCGCAATAAGTAGGTTTGCTTTATGGTGGAGGTATCAGGGCAGTTTCTCCCCGATACCGTGGATTATCACTATGCCTACGTAGCTATGCATTATGAAGCTATGTCTTAGATGGAGGTGGGTTACCCGCACTGTGCAATCTGGCCTTTCTTCGTGGCGGCCATAATACATCCACGCTCTTGGTCGGTTGCTTTTTTACAGTCTGACATCATTTCTGAATATTTGGGGGCAAAACTACCTAATACCTCTTTTGCATGCTTTACGACTTTTTTGCATTGGCTTGCGGGTACAGGGTCATAACTGCTACATCCTTGTAGTATTAAAGCGCCAACAAATATTCCAGCTATACAGTTTATAGATTTCATTTGTTTTCCTTGTGCCGTTATTCTATTTTGCGGAATGATTAAATTGAAGTCTGATCGTTTTATATTATAGTGCAGTGATAAAAGGCGGCTGGATTTATTGGGCTGGGTCGGATATAAGTTTTTCTATCAGGTTAAGCTGCAGGTGATGAAAATCGTAGGTCATAATCTATCAGGAAATAAAAGGCTTTTATTATTACTGCTCCTGCTATGGATTTGGCCCTTCGGCCTAGCTAATTTTATGGGGTTTACCGTGTTTACCATAATGTTGGTGTTAGGTTTATTTTGGGTGGTGGTAGGGTATAGGCATTAAATGCTAGCCAGATCGTAGTGGGAAATATGTAGATGCAACAAACAAGAATGGATAGCGTGCTAGAAGCACTGACTAATATGGCTATTGGTGCAGGTGTCGCGCTATTAGCTCAAGTTATTTGGTTTCCTTTTCTGGGTAAGGTGTTCACCCTTGAAGAAAACTTGGCAACAACCGCATTCTTTACCGTGGTTAGTTTCATTAGGTCCTACAGCATTCGAAGGGTTTTTAACGGTCGGTCGGTGTATCAATCCATTAAGCAGCTGATGCGTTAAATTTGAATTAAGGTTGGCCAATTGCCTGCTAAGCTATATTTATTAATAGGGAGTGTGTATGAAGATGGGGCTGGTTCAATTTCTAATGGTTGCTTTAGTCGCCATTTTAAGCGCTATACTGGTAGGGTGTGGCGGTGATGAAAAAGCTACCTCAGAGGCATCTGGTGGTGACCACTTCTTAAAGGATCAGCAGCAGGCTATTGAAAAAGCGAAAGACGTAAAGCATATGCTCAAAGATTCAGCGCTGGAGCAGCGTAAAGCTATTGAACAACAGAGTAAATAATATCGGAATTTGCGGTATAAGATGTTAATCTCGTGCTAGCAAAGTGGTAAAGTACCAACTTCCTGATTTTATGGCGTGGGTTCGGTTCCTGTATCCCGCGAAGATAAGCCCAACGGAAATTCCGTCAATGTGATGAAGCCTGGCTATTGGAGAGATAGAGGTAGGTCTTCGGAGGTAGAGTTTTGCAAACAGTAGTAAAAAAATGGTTTCGTGATAAGGACTTTGGTTTCCTCGAAAATGGAGGTGGGCCTGATATCATGGTGCGAAAGGATGATCTTACCAATTGTCAGTTTTTGAAGGTTGGCGTATCTGTTGAATTTGAATGTCACCCTGATAAACGAGGTCTAATCGCCAGAAAGGTTAAGCTTATGCCTCAGAACAAGCATGGTGGCGGCCAAGGCCAGAATGCTAAACCATATCCATTCGGTGTTATGACCTAGGTGGATGTTTTCATCCAGAGTCTTGTTTAGACCCTAAGCACTCGCTTTTGATTTGCTCATAGCATCGCTGCAATGTAACGGACCCTTATTCACTCTGAATGGTGAGCAAAAGGGTTCGTAGCTGTGTGACCGCTTTATCTGTGTTATTCAGTTAACAAGCGTTAGTAGGAATCCAGATAGTATGGCCATTCCTACGACAACGATAAGAAATGCAGCGATCATCCGGTTCTTGAACAGCGATTTCAGCAAGATTACTTCCGTTAGGCTAGCTCCAGCACTTCCTATAATGAGGGCCATGACGGCACCTAGCCCCATGCCTTTGGCAACCAAGGCCGCACTCAAGGGGATAACGGCTTCAGCCCTGATATATAGTGGTATACCTATGATTGCGGCCACCGGGATAGCAAAGATATTGCTCTCACTGGCGTATTCGGCAATAAATTCTGTGGGCACAAAGCCATAGATAACAGATCCCAAGCTAATACCTATGAGCAGATAAGGTAAGGCTTTGCGGAAGTCTGTCCAGGTTTGAGTCCATATTTTTCGCCATTTATGGGTAGGTTTTCTCCCATCAACACAGCCCACAGAACAGCCTGGCTCAGGTGCTTGATAGGCAGATGGCTTAACGTATTTTTCGAAACCTAGCTTTTCTAATGTATATCCTGCTAACACTGAGACGGTTAAAGCCACGGTAAAGTAATAAGCAGCGATGCCAAGCCCAAAGGTGGCAATAAACAAGCCCATGATGATGGGGTTCAGAAGAGGGCTCGCGAACAAGAAGACCATCATAGTGCCAAACCCCGCATTCGCTCTAAGTAGCCCCTTCAGGAAGGGAATGGTTGAGCAGGAGCAAAATGGTGTTATTGAGCCGAGGAATGCCGCGATAACGTACCCTTTACCATTTCTTGAGCTTAGTGTGCTTTGTATTTTTGAGGCTGGAATGTACTCCTGCAGCACGCCAACCAGGTAACTAATCGCTAGAAATAGGGCGGTCAGTTCAACCGCTAAAAATACAAACATTTCGACGGTTTGTTTGATAATAGCGAGTGTTTCAGGTGTCATGTTTTAATCCCTATATTTCTAGAATAGTGGAAATATAGGGATTAGCCTCTTGTGTGTCAATATATTTCCGGTAATATCGAAATATTCTAGTATCTGAGAGAATGATAGTCAGAGTAAATAATCGTTGGAGTAAATCATGGAAATAGAGCTAGCTGCGAAGGCGTTCAAGGAGTTGGGTCATCCATCACGTTTGAGTATCTTTCGGTACTTGGTCAAGGCTGGGGAAGAGGGTGCTCCTGTAGGTGATTTACAACAGGCTCTTAATATACCCAACTCGACCTTGTCTCATCATATATCGGCGTTGATTGGTGCGGGGCTCATACGGCAGCAACGTGAGGGAAGAACCTTGTATTGCATTCCACAGTATGAGGCTTTGAATGACTTGATTGAATTTTTAAATATGGAATGCTGCCAAGGGAATTAGTCTATAGGTTAAGGCATAGCTTTAAGGCATAGTTTTAAGGCTTATATATGAAAGCCCTAGAGTTACTCTAGGACTTTTTCCGTTTTACGGAAGGTTTCTTAGTGAGCGTAGATAGAAGTAGTACCTTTGAGTTTATACTGGAATAATTGTTTTCGATATTGTCCTGAAATGACGGGTCTGTGACGTGTGCAGACGCTAATAATATATACTCATCATCAAATAAACATTTTTTGTGTTTCCATGTCCGCGCAGAATTATTCATTTTAATATTCGGTATTATCTCGCAGGAAAGTATGCGTATCTCGCTGGTTAATTCTTTCACCGCCGTTGTAGATAACAACAAATAATTTATTGGTCTCAATTTGTGTAAAGAAGAGTAGATTGGTTTTGTAAATAGTTGAGGTAGGTGGTTAGTAGGTGTAGGTAATTGCTGGGTGTAGATAATTAAGTTACTAGTTTGTAGCGTTAAGCTCAGTCGTTAATTGACGGCTTCTATATTCACCCGGAGCGCATCCATACCAACGCTTAAAGGCTCGATAAAAGTTGCTGTGGTCAGTGAATCCTAATAAAAACGTTATTTCCTGTAAGGTAATGGAATTGTTAGTGGTGTAGCTATGGGCGAGTTCTTTTCGGGTGCTGTTAAGTAAGGTCAGAAATGATAGGTGCTCTTCTTTTAAACGGCGCTGTAGTGTTCGAGAACTTATATTCAATAGGGTAGCAACGCTGTTGATTGTCGGTTCGCCGCTAGGCAGTTTTTTGTGGATGATATCACTGACTTGTTCACTTAACTTTGCAGTGCTATGTGATTTTATGGTTTGAATTACCATTTCCTCGTGGTGAATAGCCATGCTTTCATTAGCGAAAATCATCGGTGTATCAAGATCTTCATTTATTAAGCAAGTGCTGTAGCGAGCAGCTGAAAATCGTAGGGGGCATTGGAAAAAGCTTTGGTACGGCCTTATATTTTGGGGTTTATCGTGCATAAACTCCACGTAAGTAGGCGTGATTTGTTTCTGGGTAAAAAATCGAGTCGCAAATAGGCGTAGCGCTAACGCGGCGTCAAATCCCTGATAGACCTCAGGTGCTTTGTTATCGTTATTGCTTAAAATAATGCAGCAACCGTCCTCGGTGTTCTCGGAGGAAAGCTGAGCCGCAGACCCCATTATTTTTTGATAGCGAATAGCGCGCTCCATGCTCTCGCGAAGAGTAGCGCTAGACATTAAACTATAGCTATAGGCATCAAAGGCACTGACCGTTGGGTTTTCTCCCATTCGTAAACCAATGGCGAGATTACCTGATAATCGACTGGCTTCCTGCCAAAGGCCGGTGAAGCTGTCTTGGTTAAAATAGGCGTTGGGATTGCTGAGTTGTGCTTCTTCTAAATCAAACTCCTTGAACAGCTCACTGGCATTCAAGCCTTCTCGCTTTAAGAGTTCAAATACCAGTCTGGCCCAACCCACTGATAGTCGTTGTGCATTTTTCATTATCTTACCTATGCCAAGACTCGAGATTACAGATCTAGATACTAAGTGGGTATAGTTTAGATTGCATGGCGTACAGAGACAATCGCTTGGCGTAAGTGGCCAAAGCCTATATTAGGTTGCCTAAGTAGCATGATGCTCGGTGTGATTGTGTGAAGCTATTTTATAACTGTCTGAACTTGTGTGCTTTGAACCATTTAATGAATCAACCAAGTCGCTTTCTCATAATTTGCACATGGCTTTGATCAATTTTAGGTCCTGCCTATCCTGGTCTATGCTATTTCTAAATGCTAGTCAGCTCCCATAACCCTATATTTAAAAAATGAACTTTGGAATTAATGAACATGAAATTGAAAAAGTTGGCGTTATCCAGTTTGTTTCTAGCAGTAACCAGTGCATCGGTTTCTGCCAGTGAATCTACCAATTTGTATTGGGGGGACACGCACTTGCATACATCCTACTCGTTGGATGCTTTTCTGAATGAGAATCAATCGGCGGATCCTGATACAGCTTATCGTTGGGCTAAAGGCCAGCCGGTGATACATCCTTATAATCGAGCGCGTGTACAAATAGAAACGCCCTTGGATTTTCTCGTGGTTTCGGATCATGCGGAAATCATGGGTGTGATACGGGCCATTGTAAGGGAGGAAGAAGAGCTGGGGGATGTAGGGTTCTTTGGCACAATTAAACGTTGGTTAGCGCTAGGGTTAATTCGTGATGCCATCGAGGACGGCACTGGTGGCAAAATATTTCATGACGTTCTACCAAAAACGGCTCTAAATCCTGGTGGTGACCCAGTAAAGGATCCTGCAAATACACCCCATGATTCAGTGTTAGGCGACACCAGTAAAACAGAAACAACAGCCTGGAATGATATTGTTGATGCGGCTGAGCGTCATAACGAGCCGGGCAAATTTACTGCCTTTTTAGGTTGGGAGTGGAGCTCAATACCTACCGGAGCCAACCTACACCGGGTGGTTATTTCGCCTGATGGTGCGGATAAAGGACGTCAATATTTACCCTATGGCTCTGATCAAAGTAAGTACCCGGAAGATTTGTGGGCCTGGTTAGATAAAACCTCCAAGGAAACCGGCTCTGAATTTATTGCCATTCCTCATAACTCAAATATATCAAAAGGGTATATGTTTGCAGAAACCACGTTACACGGAGAGCCGATTACCGTTGATTATGCGCGTACGCGTATGGCTTGGGAGCCTGTGGTTGAGATGACTCAAATTAAGGGTGACTCGGAAACACATCCAAGCCTATCACCGGATGATGAATTTGCAGGCTTCGAACCCTATGAATTCTATATTCAACAAACACCGGGCGAATTTAAACCAACCGAGGGGGATTTTATTCGTTCAGGATTACGCCGTGGTTTGGAGATTGAAAAAAATATAGGCGTTAACCCCTACAAATTTGGCCTGATTGGCGCTACCGATTCTCACTCTGGATTATCGACGGCGGAAGAAAATAATTTTTGGGGAAAAATGGCCTACGATTCAACCCCGGAAACCAAACGCAAAGAGTTGTTAGGAGGGAGTAAAGCATCAGGTTGGGATATGCAGGCAGCTGGCCTTGCTGGGGTGTGGGCTAACGAAAACACACGCCAGGGAATCTACTCTGCCTTTAAGCGTCGAGAGGTTTATGCAACCACAGGGCCGCGTATCAGTGTGCGACTGTTCGGTGGTTGGGATTTTGAAAAGGGTGCTGCCGACGCCAATAATCTTGCGGAAATAGGTTACGCGCAAGGGGTGCCTATGGGGGGTGATCTAACCCGCCCAGCGACCTCTGGTGATAAGGTTCAGTTTCTTATTCATGCGGTTAAGGATCCAAATCACGCAAACCTAGACCGCGTACAAGTGGTAAAAGGTTGGCTGGATGATAATGGGAAAAGCCATGAAAAAGTTTTTGATGTGAGCTGGTCTGATGACAGACAGCTAGATACCAAGGGTAAATTACCGGCGGTGGGTGATACCGTAAACCAGGAAATCCCTAGTTACACGAATACAATCGGAGCGGCTGAACTTTCGACGGTGTGGGAAGACCCTACTTTCGATGTCGATCAACGTGCTTTCTATTATGTGCGTGTCTTACAAATACCAACACCACGTCATTCTTTGTATGATGCGGTTGCTTTGCAAATTGATCCGCCAGAGGAAGGACCTGCGATTATTCAAGAGCGGGCCTATACATCTCCGATTTGGTATACGCCTTAATGTATGGCTGAAATTCTTACCACTATTTTTAATCGGTTTCTTCTTTATAGGAGAGGCCGATTTTATCTATAAAGGTTTCAGATAATTAATGCGTTTCATCGTATTTTTACAGAACACTACATTGAATGGAATAAATTGGAAGTAATGTTGTGTTCAGTAAAATATTCCCAGCCTAATAATTTATATTCTTTTATTTCTTCTCTTCGAAATACCGGCAGAATAGCTCTGTTTGAATTTGTTGAGATACCTATTTTTGGCTCTCGCTATTAAGTACAACGAATTCAGCAAAGTAACACCCTCGTAATCATTAGTAGGCATGTAATGCTATATGGCCGCAAATGACCATTCTATGGCCAGCCATACACTGTCCTCCTTTCGGCATGTAAGTACACTGAAACTACGAGTATTGGCCGTGGCTAGCTATTGGTATCTATAGCAGATGATGGCAGAGAAAATTCCACACATTCGGATACGCATCCTTACTAGTAAGAGAATACCGATTCATGAAATACGAGATTCTATGCGGACATGGGGATACCCAAGAAAAACGCACCTTTGATTATGATAACGATGAATCCAAGCGCCCGATGGCGTTGGATGTTCTACTTCAGGCCAAGGCAACCACAGAGCCAGACTTGGCTTTTCGCTATGGCTGCCGCAATGAGTTGTGTGGAGTATGTACCATTGAGGTTAATGGTGAGCCACGGTTAGCTTGTCGTTGCCGTGTCAGTGAGGGTGACGAGCTGGGTCCATTGTCCACACTGCCGCAGCTAAGGGATTTGGTCGTAGAACGCGAGAGCATCAATAAACAACTGCAACGGGTATCAACGCCCACGCCGGTTGATCAACAGCAAGCACCATCGACTGAAGTCTCCAGTCTTAATCGCTGTATCGAATGTTATGGCTGTCTTTCTGGCTGCCCTATGCATGAGCGTAATGCGAATGAAGCCCCCAATGAAGAGCAAGGATTTCATTACGGTAACCCCTATACGCTATTGAAGTTGCGTCGTGCCATGCTGGACCCGTTACGTAATGAAGAGGAGAAGCAGGAGATCCTTCTTAAAACCGCAGACTTGGGACTAGACAGCTGTCTCAACTGTGACGGCTGTAAATGCCAGGTAGGTATCAGCCTAGTTGATGAAGTCATCGAACCCTTGCTTGGCGAAGCTGCCGCTGCCGCGCTACTAGGCTATTGAAAGGCTACTGAGCAGCCTCCACTTTATAGGATTTAATAGCATGCTAAATGTGATCGAAAAAGAATTTGATGTGGTTGTTGTCGGTAGTGGTGGTGCGGGCGGTGCTGCTGCGAGTGAGGCGGCTAAAAATGGCGCACGTGTGCTGGTGGTGAGTAAAGATCCGCTGGTCTGCAGTGACAGTAAAATTTCAGAAGGCATCGTGACCGTGCGCAAAAGCGGTTCGGATAAAGACAGTGAAAAAAACCTTGCCACTAACATGCGAGTAGAAGGCAGTGATATGGGTGATCCTGCACTGGTGCAAACCTTTGCTCAAGATTCCATTGGCGCATATGACTGGCTGCAGCGTTGGGGTCAACGCGCAAATCGTAGTGAGGATACGGGTAAACGGGTTAACTTCGCTCTTGGCGGTCACAATACTCCGCGTTCAGTGTTACACCCGCAGGGTGGACTAGATTACGGGCATTCAATCTGGAATGCGATGCTACAAAGCGAGAACAAGATTACTTGTATAGAAGACGCTTGGTGTCTTGAGGTGCTTGTTGATGACGGCCCGTCACGACAAGTGCTTGGTTGTTTAGTTTATCACGCTGCCAGTGGTGAGCTTTGGCGAATCCGTGCCCCAGCAGTGGTGCTGGCCTGTGGCGGGTTGAGCACCTTGTATTTTCCGCACACTGATACGATGCGCGGCAATACGGGCGATGGTTATGCCATTGCTGGACGGGTAGGTTGCGAGCTGGTGGATATGGAACAAGTGCAATTTATTCCTTTCGCTCTTGTCGGCCCCAAAGCATTCGAAGGTTTGGTGGTGGGTGAGCCGGCCAGTGCCGGACCCTTAGGTGTGCTGCGTGATCGTGATGGAAAAGTCATAATGACCGGCATCATGCGTCGCAATCGAGCAGAAGTTGCTACAGCCATTGCGCTAGCCGTAGACGAGGGTCGAGGCACAGAATCTGGCGGTTGTTATCTTGATCTGTCTCGTAATGTTGAAGGTGAAGCCGGTAAACTTTTCTATGAGATATTCAGCACCCTTGGCCATGCATTTATCAACACAGTAAGAAGTGCGCAGGGACCTAAAGCGGCGGCGATGACAGAACCCTGGGAAGTGCGGCCTTCTGCCCACTATTGTATGGGCGGGGTACGTGTTAATGCCGATGGCGCAAGAATGGGTAATGGCGCTGTGCAAGGTCGTCTGGCCGCGGGTCAGGTGATGGGTGGCTTGCATGGCGG
>Ga0105352_1002043_pt1 | contig 9864 bp, 9 predicted proteins | sample EN8Hudsemesocosm_FD_83507 | JGI IMG/M metagenome (GOLD analysis project Ga0105352, IMG submission 83507) | Methane-oxidizing microbial communities from mesocosms in the Hudson Canyon - EN8B Hudson Canyon | ecosystem: Environmental > Aquatic > Marine > Cold seeps | place: Hudson Canyon | collected...
AATAACGCTCATCCTCTATATCAGTTAATGAAAAAGGAAGCGCGAGGCATTATGGGAACGCAGCGCATCAAATGGAATTTCACTAAGTTTCTGGTGGGGCCAAATGGTCAAGTGTTGGATCGATTTTCTCCGACAACCAAACCTGAAGAGTTAGAAGCTAATGTTGAAAAGTTATTGGCATAGATAAGTGAATGTTTTTTACTATTCGCTCTTTGAAGGTATTGTAGTTACGTTAGGAATTTAAATGGCATTAGATGATTTGATGGATCAACTTCCAGATGACGAGCTTTTAAGGCTCGATAACAAACTATGCTTTATGTTGTATGCCTGCTCGCGTGCCATGACGAAGCAATACCGCTCATATTTAGAGCCCTTAGGATTGACCTACCCTCAGTATTTGGTGATGGTCGTATTATGGGAAAACCAAGCTGTTTCTGAGGGGCTTAGGGTTGCGGAGTTGGGTGAGAAGCTTCATTTAGACTCTGGCACATTAACACCATTGCTGAAACGGCTGGAGACGGCAGAGCTCGTTATTCGTAAGCGAGGTGTTCAGGATGAGCGCGAAGTATTCGTTAATTTAACGAAGAAGGGGAATGGTTTGCGGTCACAGGCGGCTGATGTATCTCGTCAATTGCTCTGTACCTCCGGTGTTAGTGTGGAGCAGGTAAAGCAAGCACGAGGTTTGTTAGAGAAGTTATTAGTGAAAATTGAAGGGGCATAAGCTTCTTTAGGTATTATTTTCACAGAAAATAAAAAGGGAAGACCTGCGGGCTTCCCTTTTGAATGCTGATATTGATTAATGTGCTTAATAGCTGCTCAGCATTTATTCATCGTATTGTTGTTTTTGTTTCCAGTCTTGTTCTTCTTTACCAAACTCATCCCACTCTGAACCTAAGTTTTCATCTTCCGAAGAAGCTCGTTCTTTCTCTTTTAATTCTAATTGCTGGATGGTTGCCTTGTACTGAGCAATGAGCTGGTCATAGTGCTTGTCTGAATTGTGGGTAAGCAGCTCTTTTAACGCCAAACGATATTGGTGGATCGCCAGTTTTAATTTTCCATTACGCTGTGCCTCTTGGGCTTTATGCGTTGCTAGGTCCAGTCCGGCTTTTAAGTACTGATGCTTCAGGGACTCCATGTGAGCACTAGCATCTTTTTTGCTGAGTGACCCTTGTTTGGCTGCCGTGACTACAAAGCGATTTAGTTCATCCAGTAGGCGACGAACCTCATCAGCTTCTTCTTTGCTGTGTAGCTGGGCTGGATTGGGTTGTTGTGCAGGCAGTGAGTCAACATGTTGTTGCTGTGCTTTGGCTTTTTTTAGTTGGGCTTCAATGCGTTCGTTCCCTGGTGATAGCTTTGCGGCCATTACCAGGTTCGAGGCTACGGTATTGGCTAATAGGGATAATAGCTGGGTATGTACATAATTAGGCGGAAACCCATTTAATAAATAACCGTAACGTTTGGCACGGTCTACACATTCAGCAATTTTCCGTGCTTTATCAAGCTTGGCGCGTTCCATTGATTGGTTTACAAAAGCAACGCCAATAATGAAAACAACAACACCTAAAACGAGACTGCCAATCAGTACAGGGGACATAGTCTATTCAGCATAATCTGTTGGATTAATGGGTACTTCTCACATAACTGTATGCAAGTTTAGCTGTTTTTTAAAGGCGTGCTACGACAAGATGACAGATTAGGGGGCTGGATAACTTATTGTCTTTCAATATAAAAACTGCAATTTGATAGTAAAAGGGCTTGACTCAGAATCAATGGGTTCTTAGAATGCGCGCCTTGCTTGAGATTGATGCCCCAAGGGTCGCTTCAATCGATAGATAAGAAGTGTGTCCCGTTCGTCTAGCGGTTAGGACACCGCCCTTTCACGGCGGTAACAGGGGTTCAAGTCCCCTACGGGATACCATATTTCAATGTTTTGAAGTATATGGTATAAATACTGTGTTTTTTAAAACATGTAGTTTTAAGCGGGAATAGCTCAGTTGGTAGAGCACGACCTTGCCAAGGTCGGGGTCGCGAGTTCGAATCTCGTTTCCCGCTCCAAATTTAAAACCCAGCCTAGTGCTGGGTTTTTTTATGCCTGCTAGAAACTGTCTGGGCCATAGGTTGTGCTAAGTAATGACGTTCGTATTTAGGGGGCGAAAAGGTGGTTTTTGGGTTCAGGGGTGAAAAGTGTCGATGTTTAATGCCACAGGCGTGCAGAACGCCTTTATGCTTTAGGCACCTCTCTTGTTGCGGCTACCGATGAACAGCCTAGGTAGAGCTGCGTGTGCAGTTCTACCTAGTCGTGGTATCTAAGGTGCGCTTTCTGCCGGTACCTCTATCGAGGGCACTGTATCTTTAGATTCTTCCTCGTTCTTGTCAACTTTAAGGAGCAAGGTGGGGAGGAAGAAGAAGTCAAAGATTAGTGCGATAGCAACAGTCATCGCCATCATGGCGCCAAGATTGGAGTTGACGGCAAAATCAGACCACAGCATTACTGAGAAGCCGCAGACAATAACCACTGTTGTTACTAGCAGTGCTTTGCCCACTGTTCTAAAGGCGTAGTCCACGGACTCTCTCGGTGACTTACCATGTGTACGTCTCGCTCTGAGATACTTGCTAAGGAAGTGCACAGTATCATCTACCACAATGCCAATAGTGCCGGTAAATACGGCAGCCACGCCTAGATCAACCTCGCCGACAAAATAGCCCCACATGCCGAAAGCAACTGCGGCAGGGAAGGCGTTGGGTATGAAGCTTAAAAGTCCCCACTTAATGGAACGCAAAGCAATAATGAGGGTTATGGTAATTAATATTACTGAAATTACAGATCCCTTAAGCATGCTGTGAATATTGTTTTGACCTACATGGGCAAACATAATTGATGGGCTAGCCCCAAGGGTTGCTAATTCCGGTGCATTTTCTTTAAACCAAGTTTGGGCTTTTTCTTCGGTCGCGAGGAGTTCTTCTGCTGACATGTTTTTAAAGACGACGGTAATTCGTAGAGCTGATTTATCGACATTAATTTGATTATTTAAGTCCATGCCAAAAGGTAATGATAGCTCGTACAGTAACAAATACTGCGAAGCTAATGCTTGGTCATCGGGTAATTTGTACCAAGCCTGATCATCAGCATGCATGTTCTTATTCAGGTTTTTAATGACGTCGGTATATGTCAGTACATGGCGGGTTTCAGATTGGCTGCGATACCATTCAACAAAAGCCTCTACCTTCTTTAAATATTCGGGGTTATTGATGCCGCCTTGATCACCTGAATCCAGTGAATACTCAATAACGTCAATACCTGTTAGGTGTTTTTCTGCGAAATCGGCTGAAATTCTTAGAGGCACCTTTTCGTTAAAGTAAGCAATAGTATCGTCATTTAGATTGTTGCGTGGAATAAAGCTGACGATTATTCCTATCACAATAATTGAGCCGTAAAATAAAGGTGTTTTCTTAGCGATGACAAACTCGCTGAGTTTTATCATCAGTTTTTGACCATCGTGTTTTTCCCGCACGGCTTTTACGGGGAACCAGTAAATCAGAGCGGGTAGCATAGTTAGGGTCAGAACAAATACTGCCATTACTCCGAAAGCAGCAATAACACCCAGGCTCGCAAATGGAGGTGAATCACTACTGGTCATGCCTAGGAAGCCGAGAGCGGTGGTTAAGCTGGTTAGGAAGATAGGTTGTAGATTGATAGTGATGCTTTCTTTAAGGGCGTCTATTTTTGTACGACCTTGGCGTAATTCGGTTAGGAAATTTGCCAATAAGTGTACACAGTCTGCAACTGCCAGCGTAATTATTATATTCGGAGAGCCTGCATTCACGTTGTTTATCGCCAGTCCTGTCCAGCCCATAAAGCCGAATGTTACTAATACACCGCAAAAAATCACAATAACTGTGGCGAAGGTTGCTGCTGCAGAGCGTAAAAACACTCCTACCAGAACAACGATAATGAGTAGTAAAGCAGGCATCAGGTGAGTGCTGTCGTAAACAGCGAGTTCATTGAACGTTCTATTAATAACTGCCTGGCCAATCATATGGATTTCAAGATCGGGGTATTTTTCCAAGAACTCTTCACGTAATTGGCGCGCATAGTCTACTGCTTCAGGTACGGCCTTATGGTTGGGTTCAGGCATGGATAGCTGCACATTAATACCTGCCACATGGGCTTGTGGCGAAATCAGTCGATTGACTAGCTGGTGCTCTGTAACGGCTATTTGTTGTTTTTCTTTTAACTGTTTCGATGTCAGGCTGTAGGCATCTTCAACTAGGTTTTCAACTAAAAGGTCATCGCCTTCTGCGAACGTGTGTTGGTGGTTGGTGATGGATTCAACGCGGGTAGAATAGGGTATTGTCCAGGATTTCTCTGTTAATTCCTCAATGGCGGTTAGGGTCTCTGGTTTGAAGATTTTTCCATCTTTGGGAGCCAGGATAAAAAAGACATTGTCTGCTTTTGAATATGTATTTTGGATGAGTTCGTGAGCGAGTAAATGTGGATCATCTTTTTCAAAAAATATTTTATAGTCAGTTTCAAGTTTGAGGTAGGCTGTGCCCTTGGCAATTGCCAAAATGGTGATAATGCTGAAGAAGAAAAGCCAATTACGCTTTTCAACCAGCCAGTGCGCAAGCTGTTCGCTACGAGTTGCCTTGGTCATTATTATCTCTCTTTCTATAATAGTTTTAATAGGAAAGTTGGCTGTATTGAAATCAATTACTAAAGTTTATTGCTTAATAATTTATTAATTGCTGCTGTGCTTTTTATATAGTCAAACTCGGCACTATTTGGCTTCCATTGGTAGCCATCAAGCAGAAAATTTATTTGTGTCTGAAAGCAGTGTTTTATGGAAGTTAGCCTAAATTGCTCCTGGGTAGTAGGGCACTTTAAAAGCTTGAATGTGCCAAAGGAGAGGGACCATAATCCAAAACAGAACTCATGCACTGTAAGGTTGCTGGGTAAGCAGAGTTCTTTGTTTTCAATGGCACTGGCTACCAAACTAAATACGAGCTCATGGCATCGAGTTTCTAGCTGATCAAGCTCAACCTTGCGTGACGCATGTAGCTTAGATCTAAAATCATCTAGGTGAGAGCTCAAGATAAGTTCGAATAGATCAGGGTATTTGGCTGCGAAGAGCTGGTAGCTGGAAGTTATAGCTAATAGTTTTTCCCGTCGGTTGCCGTCGTATTCTGCCGCAATCTCCAGCAATGAAAGTAATTGTTGTCTGGCGGAGCAGCATATAGCTGCCAGCAAGTCTTCACGGCAATCAAAATGGTTGTAAATGGTCCCCTTGGCATATTCCGTCGCAGTCGCAATGCGCTCCATGGTAATGGCAGCTGCACCTTCTTTGGTTAGGATTGCGTAGGCGCTATCGATAATGAGTTGCTGGCGCTGGACGATCTCACGCTGTTTCCGGGTTAGGGTAACCATGAACGTTATTTCGTTATTTAATTGACAGTGTGTCGTAGTTTGACGCAGCGTCAAAAAAAGTCAACAATCCAGTACCTGCGTACAAGTTTAGGTTGGTGGTTAGAATCCGCGACTTGCTGGTCTAGGTGGTTGTCAGTTGTAGGTCAGCTAGTGCAGCTTGAAAACAGACGCTTTAGCTTGTTCCCAATCAAAGGGCTGATCCTTGGCTTCAGCTTCGAAGCGCAAATCATCTAGCTGCTGAAAGCGTTCAATTTCATCATCAGGCATGAAATGAAGGCAGTCACCACTGAAGTGCCAAAAGAGGTCTCTAGGGATAACGGGAGTGATGTGAGGGTAGGCGCTGACAATGCGGGATAATACCTGTTGGCCCTGATAGAGATAGTCGCCCTCATGATTTTCCATGTCTTGAGTAAGTCTTATTAATGAGTGAAAGAATTCTTCATCGCTTTCTGCCATGGGGCTTGTGGTAAAAGGCTCAGTTTGTTCCACTAGCGCAACTAAGCGTTTCAGTAACGAAAGCTGCAATTCAAAGTAAGTTGGTGTTGAATTTCGCATCTTGAACCTACATGTATATGGGCCAGCCATTTTAACACCAAAACAACAAGTGGCGAGCTTATGAATATAAGATTTTTTAAATGGCTAGATTACATCCAGAGTTTGAAGAAAGTATTGAATTACTACCGCATGAGCACCCTGTTCATTTGCTAATTCGGCATTCTGTGCGGGAGCAGCCGGATAACCCGCTTCCAGGAATGGACTGCCCTCTGACATCGGAAGGTGTTCGATTAGCAACACAATTTGGTGAAGAATTGCCTCGCACATTACATCGATTTTACTCCAGTCGATCAGGTCGTTGTGTAGATACTGGCGGAGCTATTGCAAAAGGTGCAGGAATAGCGCGAGACATTGAGGTGCATCCCTTCTTAGCAGAACCAGGTTGTTTCGTGTCAGATATTCATAAAGCCGGGCCTTTGTTTCTTGAACTGGGGCCTATAGCCTTTGCCAATGAGCATTTAAGTGTGGGTGTTGAAGGGCTGTTATCTCCCGAAGAGGGGGTGCGAAAAATTGTTGCGCTCATGCAGCAAGCTGAAACACCGAAAGGGCATCTATCTGTTTTCGTCACCCATGATACGATTTTGAGTGGTTTTATATACTCTTTACTAGGGCATGAAACAATCTCACAGCAAGATTGGCCGTGGATGTTAGAGGGTGTCTTTGTTTGGTTTGAAGATGATGATTTGTGTTGGACATGGCGTGGTGAATTAGGGCGTAAATCGTTATTAGTTGCTTGAGACGATAGTTATACCTAACCTCAGAATATTCTTAATTTAACCCTTGGTGAACAATGACAACAGCACTTTCAATTAAAAACCTGACCAAAACATACGCTGGAGGCGTTGTTGCTCTAAAAGGAATAGACCTTACGGTAGAAGAGGGGGATTTCTTTGCGCTACTTGGGCCAAATGGTGCAGGTAAATCAACCACCATTGGTATTATTTGCTCTTTAGTGAATAAAACATCCGGTTCCATTCAGATTTTTGATAAGAATATTGATCAAGATTTCTCCGGAGCTAAGCGCTATTTAGGGGTTGTACCTCAAGAGTTTAATTTCAATCAGTTCGAAAAAGTGCAAGATATTATTCTGGCGCAGGCGGGATATTACGGTATTCCTGAAAAGAAAGCCGCTGAGCGTACGGAATATTTTTTGAAAAAACTGGGATTGTGGGATAAGCGTGACGAAATATCGAGAAATCTGTCTGGCGGTATGAAACGTCGTCTTATGATTGCGCGAGCTTTAGTGCATAAGCCAAAACTATTGATATTGGATGAGCCCACTGCAGGTGTTGATATCGAGTTGCGCCGTTCAATGTGGGAATTTCTGACCGAGATTAATAATGAGGGTACTACCATAATTCTGACAACCCACTATCTGGAAGAGGCGGAAAGCTTGTGTCGAAATATTGCCATTATTGATAAGGGCGGCATTGTTGAGGATACCAGTATGCGTGAGTTACTGAAAAAACTGGATACAGAAACTTTTATTCTTGATCTTAGTGAAAATATTGAGAATGTGCCTGAAATAGATGGTTTTAATGCCAAGCTGGTGGATAGTCATAATCTAGAGGTGAGCGTCCATAAGGGGCAGTATCTGAATGATTTGTTGGCTAAATTGACGCAACAAAATATTAATGTGATCAGTATGCGTAGTAAGTCCAATCGATTGGAAGAGTTATTTGTGTCTTTAGTGGAAAGCAATTTGTCATGAAAATTTCAGAAAACTATATCGCCTTTCAGACAATAGTCGGGAAGGAAATCAAACGTTTTACCCGTATCTGGACTCAAACCTTGTTGCCGCCAGCAATAACCATGTGTTTGTACTTTGTTATCTTTGGCAACTTGATCGGTTCGCGTATTGGTGAAATGGGCGGTTTTGACTATATGCAATACATAGTGCCGGGCCTAATAATGATGTCTATTATTACCAGTTCCTATGGCAATGTAGTGTCTTCGTTTTTTTCGACCAAATTTCAACGTAGCATCGAAGAACTTTTAGTTTCACCCGTACCGGACCATGTTATTTTAATGGGATATGTTATTGGCGGTGTCGCTAGAGGATTAGCCGTTGGGTTCATCGTTACCTTGTTGTCGTTGTTCTTCACTGAGTTATCTTTACACAATCTTGGTATCACCATACTCGTGGTTGTGTTAACTGCAGTACTGTTTGCTATTGGTGGATTTATTAATGCGGTTTATGCAACTAAGTTTGATGACATCGCTATAGTGCCAACATTTATATTAACGCCGTTGACTTATCTTGGAGGCGTATTTTATTCCATCAACCTATTGCCGGAATTTTGGCAAAAAGTGTCTATGCTGAATCCCATTCTCTATATGGTTAATGCCTTTCGCTATGGCATCTTAGGGGTTTCTGATATTTCTGTAGGGTGGGCCATTGTTTGTATTTTGGGTTTTATCGCTGCTTTATACCTATATGCGATAAAACTTCTTCGCAGTGGCAAGGGGTTGCGGCAGTAACCCTACTATTAACGCCGTTTATCCGCTTTTTCTGGTCAGCACTAAGACCCTAGACTTACCCTTTTATTGTTTAAGGTAGGAGGTTAAGTGGACTCAAGTAAGTTAGGGCATATCCCGTTAGGTAAAAGTACCGATTACGTGTCTTTGTATACACCTTCACTATTGTGTGGTGTGAGCAGATTGGATACACGCGAGTCTTTGGGGGTGCCGGAAGAGCTACCGTTTAAAGGGGTCGATATCTGGAATGCCTACGAAGTCTCATGGTTGAATAGCCAGGGTAAACCGGAAGTGGCAATTGCAGAGATCGTTGTGCCTTGTTCCTCGCCCAAGTTAATAGAATCGAAATCTCTTAAGCTCTATTTTAATTCATTTAATCAAACGCCCTTTAATAGTTGGCAAGAAGTGACTCGGACATTGGAGTCTGATTTAACACTTTGCGCTCAAGAGCCGGTGATGGTCACCCTTCATCAACTGAGTCAGCAGTCTCAGTTAGGTTTAGGCAGTTTGCCAGGAACCTGTATTGATCATCTTGATGTAGATGTTGTTGCTTATCAGCCAGATCCTTCAAATTTATGTGTGGAGGAGGGTGCTGAAACCAAAGAGTCGCTTTATAGTGATCTGTTAAAATCCAATTGCCCGGTAACTGGGCAGCCAGATTGGGCCAGTGTTTCTATCCAATATATAGGTAAGAAAATTGATCAAGCCGGGCTGCTAAAATATATTATTTCTTTTCGCGAACATGCTGGTTTTCATGAGCAGTGTGTGGAACGCATCTTCCTTGATATTATGGAGCGCTGTCAGCCAGAGCAGTTAACCGTTTATGCACGTTATACTCGACGAGGTGGGCTCGATATAAATCCACTACGGTCTAGCGGTGCGTTTGATATGGAAAATATCCGCTTGCCCCGTCAGTAGTTGTTCGAGTGCACATTTTTACCATTGCTTGGTGTATTTAACCCCCCACATTAATACCTTGGTGCTGGATTCAATATCCAAACCCGCGTAGGGATTGGTCACTAGATTCAGTAGTGAGTCTGTGTTGGCGTTAATGCTGGTATTGGCATCGAGTTCACGAGAAGATTCCATATAAGACATATAAAAATCCATAGTGGATTCAGGGTCCCATTTATATTCAGCGCCAAGGCCAAATAGAACTGTATCGGACAAACCTGAATTTGCGGTCGCGTAATAGTTATCAACACTGTCTGGTCTATTTTCAATACCAAAACGTAGTTTAAGTCGGTCATTGACCTTGTATTCAACACCGATAGCCTGACTCCAAGTCGATTTCATATACAATTCTGTATCTTGTGAGTTGGGCCGAAGAATATCGGAGCGTAGTAGCATGGCGGCTGAAAGCGCTTCGATATCGCGATCAAGATTTAATGTCCATACATCCCATA
>Ga0105352_1002065_pt1 | contig 9797 bp, 5 predicted proteins | sample EN8Hudsemesocosm_FD_83507 | JGI IMG/M metagenome (GOLD analysis project Ga0105352, IMG submission 83507) | Methane-oxidizing microbial communities from mesocosms in the Hudson Canyon - EN8B Hudson Canyon | ecosystem: Environmental > Aquatic > Marine > Cold seeps | place: Hudson Canyon | collected...
CCATGTGCTCTGGATACTGGCGATCCCTGCCAGTATGACGATTGACTTTATATTAATTATTACTCGTAGCTGGGTGGCCGCCAGGGTTTAAAATGCTGATTACGTACGAGTCTCAGCCATTTTATAAAAACACCGATTCAACTGTTATACGTCATACCAGAAATTCCTGCTGGTATGATCTGGACCTGGTGTGCTGTATATGGCGGAAGCTCATGGGTAATATCAGGTATTTCTTTAGTTTTCTGACTCTATCTTATGTTTTTGTAAGACCCTTAGCCAAAAAGTACCGACAGATGCTTCCAAGCATCAGAACAATAGCGTTTTAAATTTTATTAATAACTTCATCTTCCTCAGCTTTGATATCTTCCCACATTTCATTTTGATGTAGCCATATTGGATCAGCATTTTGCTGGATGAACTCATTAGCATCAATTCCATCAATTGTGACTGGTCTTTTAACTTTAACTTGCTTGCCATTCATAAATACCCACATATACTTTTTTTGCCTTTCTGCTTTTGCCTTTTTTTAGCATGCTTCTGAGCAGTTGTAAGCTTCTTTTTTACTTTAGACATTATTTGAATATACCGTGTTAGTTTATATCTAGTGCTCTGTCAATATTTGTTCAATGGATAAAGGTAGTATTTGGCTCCCATGCTCCCACGTCACTGCCATTAAGTTAAGGGATTAGTCCGATGGGGCGCAGTGCTTTAGCCTGCATTCATAGCTAAAAATAGCAGGCTAAAGCACTGCGCCCCATATTGTATTTCTCTTAACTTAATGACAGTGATGCTCCCGCGTGGGAATTCATACCAGCCCAGGGTCACAGCCCGGTATGCATTCCCACCGAATACGGCACGAGAAAACATCCATCATGTAATAATTCCCCATACCTTTCCCTGACCTGGTTAAACGCCCAATTAGGACTTTAGTAATTCGCAAATGTCCCCAACTATTCTTTCTAAACGTTTGGATGACAGAGATTTCATTGAATACTCCTGCATTGAGCTTTTAGCATTTGAGCTACCGTTGAACATCTCTATAAGCTGCTTTTTCGTCCACTTTTTAAATAAAAAGCCAGGTGATAAAACACTTTGCTCAGGTTCATACCAAAATTCCTCGCCTGTGAAGTCTATAACCTGAATATATTCTTTACCTTCAACTGGTGTAGAAAACACACAACTTTTGGCCACCTGTTTCATATTGAATGCAGAATGAAGTCTTTCAGACGAAATTATTATGACGGGGTATTTCGGCTTCCGCATTATGATAGTAAAATCTAATTTCTCCATAAATCTGTTAATATATTTTGTGTGGGAACAAGTAATTTACCCCTTAGTGTCTCTTCTCTCTAGCCTCATTAGCTGTTAATAAAAAAACTTAAGTCCAAAGACTCTATACTGGATATATTGTGTATATTACTAGATAAATAGGCCTGACTATAACAAATCTAAATATTTGTAATTTTTCCAAATACCCAGCAAAGGAAAGATTCACGCTCCTTAAGCTCCCCCATTAGGAGTAATATTAATGCTTAAATCAAACAAATAATTTTCCAGAACGGTATCTATCATTTTATGCTGAGTAAAGACAAAATCAGCTGATTTTAAAATATAACCTTCAAATAAAGATATGACTAATAAAGCTAACCGAGCAAGCTGTTTTATCGATATGCCCTTTGGCAAAAAGATAGATCCAATCTCAGGAATCAAAGTCGATTTTGATCAGGTTTTTAATGCAGGCATTAAACCAGCCGTTGAAGCTACTGGTCTTGAGTGCATTAGAGGTGATATGGAGAGCAATGGTGGAATCATCCATACTGCCATGTTTGCTCGACTGCTGATTTGTGAGTTTGTTATCGCCGATCTCACCCTGGCTAATCCCAATGTATTTTATGAATTAGGCGTTCGTCATACAGCCAAGCCTTATTCTACTATCCCCATTTTTGCAACAATCAGTGACTTACCCTTTGATGTAAGTCTGGTGCGAGCGATTCCTTATGATCTGGAACAGGGAAAATTAACTGAGCATGCGCAAGATCTGCTGATATCAGCAATTACAGAGCGCATTAATAACATGCTTTATGGTCCTTTATCTAAAGATAGCCCGTTGTTCCAGTTATTTACTGATTTTCCTGGCATTCAGATGAGCCATGAAGTCACCGATGTATTTCGAGACCAGGTTGACTATTCTGAGGCGTTTAAAAACAAGCTGGAAGATGCTCGCATGCTAGGTTCAAAAGATCTCGTACGCGATCAGATCAGAACTATTCAATCTGATCTAGGTAATCTAAAAGTCGTAGAGCGAGGTATATTGATCGACTTGTTTTTATCCTATCGAGATGCTGAAGCTTTCGATGACATGCTATCGCTATATGATGAGTTTCCATCAGAATTAAAAAACTCAATCATTGCCCGTCAACAATACGGCTTTGCATTAAATCGTAAAGGAGAGTGGCGTAAAGCAATCACCGTGTTAGAAAAAGTAGCGACAGAGTTCGGCGACAGTGCAGAAACCTACGGCTTGTTAGGGCGTGTATATAAAGACCGTTGCCAGGCTGATGATGAAAGCAGGCTTGCCAAATCAGGCTTTATGGAAAAAGCAATAAACGCTTATACCCGAGGCTTTGAAGCCGAACCCATGGATTATTACCCCGGGGTTAATGCCATTACTTTATTGCTGATAAAAAACGATACTGATTCAGCAGCTGAAATCAATCGTCTTTTACCTTTGGTCATGTTCGCTGTACTTCGTCAGGGCGGCGCCGATTCCAGTGATTATTGGACATTGGCAACGGTATTTGAGCTAGCGATGGTAGGAAAAGACACCAGGTTGGCAACAAAAGTATTGCCACGCCTGTTATCAACTGATGCTAAAAACTGGATGTTTCAGACAACGCTGGATAATTTAACGCTCATTCTGAAACAACAGACAGATGTTGAATACAAGGCATTTATGCAGGAATGTATCACTGAAATAACAAAGCAACTTTAAAACTACCGATTAACTATGAGCAGGCTCTAATTATTTAAATTGTTCTAACACTTTATTCAGTTTATCAAAATCAAGGCGTAGCTCAGTTAAACCCTCTCTTGCTGCAACAAGCCCCCCTGATTTGTACTTCTGCATCAAATCAAATGCTAGCTGATGCATCAATTGATGAGCATGATCAAGCTGTTCTAACCAGCTTGGATCAAACAGCTGTAAATGTTTTTTTCTCTCAATCCATACACCATTGTGACATTTGTTATGCTCAATTTCAGGCCATTTTAAATGACTATCAGCTTCAGCCAGCAGCTTAATTTCAAACTGCTCAAACCAATAATGAGTCATCAGCTTGAGTAACAAGATCTTTTTTTCTTTTTCACTAGGGTCTGTATTACCGTATGCCAACCAGCGTTTATTTGGCTGGTAATTCTCTACCCAATCAGAAATTTCACTTGCAGGCATAGGTCTGGCTATGCCATAGCCCTGTGCATTCTCACAGCCCATAATCTGCAATACTAAGCCATGAGCTTCTGTTTCTACACCTTCTGCGATGACTTCACGATTAAAGGAATCTGCCAAACCAATAACACCATCGGTAATAATGAAGTCATCTGGATCATCAAGTATTCCCCGGATAAAACTCTGATCAATTTTTATCGTATTAGCGGGTAAATTTTTCAAATGGGTTAAAGAAGAATACCCCGTACCAAAATCATCCAGAGCAATCTGTACGCCTAGTTCATCTCGGCTTGCTTTTATTATGTTACTGATTGCATAAATATCACCCAGCGCGCTACTCTCGAGTATCTCTAATTGCAAGAGACCTGACTCTACATCTGGATAATTTGCTAGAGCTCCTTCAAGCTGAGCAATGAACCGATCAGACTGTAGATGATAGGAAGATATATTTATACTCACCTGAAGCTGAAGTCCTTGCTTAAGCCATAGCTCAAGTTGTTTCAGGGCTTCATTCATAACCCAATGACCGATCTGAATTTCTAGCTCGGTACTCTCAATAACAGGTAAAAAAGATAACGGAGGTAGTAAGCCTTTTTCTGGGTGTTGCCAACGAATTAAAGCTTCAAGCCCAAAAACAGCCCCTGTATTCATATTGACTTTTGGTTGATAAAACAGACAAAACTCATTATCCTCCAGCGCCTGCTGAATTTCGTGCAATCGATTATGTTTAACTATAGTTTGCTGGTCTTCCGTGGTATTAAATAACTGAAAGCCATTTTTCCCCTCTTGCTTGGCCTTATACATTACCTGATCTGCATGGCGTAATAAAGTATCACTATCACTGTCATCTAGCGGATAAATGGTCGCCCCAATAGAGGCTCCAATCTTTAAAGTTTGCTGATCGATTAAATAAGGTTGCGAGAGTGAAGCGACCAGCCTTTCCAGCATCTGTTCACATTCCTCTACTTTATCAATCTCCCCCAGAAGAATAACAAATTCATCCCCCCCTAACCTCGAAACCGTATCATCACTTCTAATATTACTTTTTATTCGTTTCGACACTTCAATAAGTAATTGATCCCCCATATCGTGACCATGGCAATCGTTAACAGGTTTAAAATCATCCAAATCAAGAAAACAGACTGCAAGTAAAGACTTAGTCCGTTTACTATGAGCAATGGCTTGAGTAAAACGATCAGCAAGTAATATTCGGTTAGGCAACTGAGTAAGCACATCATAATGAGCCATGACCTCCAGCTCTTTTTGTTGCTGTTTACTCAGTGTTATATCTGTAAACAGCCCCACATAATATGTTGTCGCGTTATCTTTGCTCTTAAGTGCAGAAATGGTCAGAAGTTCTGCATAAAGCTCACCATTTTTCTTTCGATTCCAGATTTCACCCTGCCAATGTCCTTGATCAAGCAAAGAATCCCACATAGCAGCATAAAACTCAGGATCTTGTTTTCCTGAACTGAGAATATTTGGTTTTTTACCAATGATGTCCTCGGAGGTATAACCTGTAATTCGGTAAAATGCAGGATTAGCATCAACAATAATACTATTAGCCGTGGTAATTAAAATACCTTCATGGGTTTCATTAAACACTTGTGTTGACAATAAAAGCTTATCCTCCACCCCCTTCCGTTCAGTGATTAAATTATTAAATGCCCTTGCCATTTCAGAAATTTCATCGCCACCTGATACTTTTAATTGTTGATTAAAATGCCGCTGCTCCTGACTCTGCCGCATAGTATTTGCAATGTATTTTATTTCCTTCACCAGTCGTGATCGTAGGCCGAAGCCAACAAAACTGCTGGCTAAAATGATCGTTGCTGTCAGTGTAAAATAGATAATCAGTAATTGCTGAAGTTGATACTCAGTTTGCTGTCCTGATGTGTTTATGTCTTTTATTATAGAAATTGAAACTTCAGAAATAAGCCTAATACGCTCAGTTGCCTGTTGCCACCAATACTCTGGATTTTGTGAATTTAAACTATGACGCAGGAATTTAATGGCATCCAAAGCGGGTTGATCATCAACAAAAACGAGTTGATCAATTTTGTTAACAGCAACTTTCTCTTTCTTCATAGCAGCAATAGCGGCTAGCTGAGAGTGGTATTGCTGAAAGGTCTGTTTTATTGAACTAAGCGCATCCAGCTCCTCAGCGCTCATATTGGGTAAATGTCGGTAATCGTCAATTTCACGAAGAGCAGCACTTAATTTTTCTAGAAATCTGGCGGTGTATTGACTGTCACCTCTAATAACATAATTTTTAAAATCATGTATTAAGCCCCCATAACCAATTAAACTTTGAATTCCATTTAAAGCATCATTCCTTAAACCTTTATTGAACACAATTTCACGTGAATGCAGAACAAATTTTCCTGCCGGATGAGACTGTATTAAACGAAGTTGTTCCTTATGCCTGTTTAAAGCAATATTGTTAAAACTCCGCAGCGCTGCTTCCTGCCCTGCTACATAACTAGAAATAGAGCTAAACTGAACTGCATTAAATTCTAAAGAAGAAAACACACCATTTAAGGCGCCTCGTTCTTGCCCTGCATATTCCCCTAGCCATAAGATATCGATATAAGAAGAGGCAAGGCTGTCATATTCAGAAGAGACATTAAAGGTTTGTAATAAACTAAGAGCATTTAAAACATCTCTAATCACATCACTATAAAACTGAAAGAAATCTCTCTTTTTTTGGTCAACTTCACTACGAATCATTGCTAAGCGGGAAAATTCGCTTTGTAGATTACTCAACTTATCAAGATTATTTTGTGTCAGATAGTCTGCAGGACTAGAAAAATATTGATTTAGCAAACTAATTTTTTCATCTGTTTGCTGCCGCTGCTTTTCTAATGCAAGTTGATAAACCTTACCCTTACTCCCAACCAGACCCGCACTCAAGCCGCGCTCAGCCTGCAGTTGATAGACCACATCAGCAAACTGACTGGCAACCCCCATATACTGCAAAGCATTCTGTGTATTGAGCAATTGTTGATATTTCTCAGATACGGTGTTGTAAGCGAAAAATACTAGCGTTAAAAGAGGCAGCAATAAAAGTATGCTGAGTTTGGAGCTAATACTGATATATCGCTTAATACTCATAATAAAAATACAAGTTTTAAACTACACAAAGCTAAGGCTTTATAATTAAGGAGCTGCTTAAATTTCATCAAATCAGGCTCAATATTACTCAATCTATCGTGACTAGCCATAAACATAAAGTAAGGTAATGACAATATTTTTATTATAGTCCTATATCGCGCTGAAAAGCTATGTGTAAGCAAAACCTTTCAATCATTAGCATCAATCATTAGCTGACTAAATAGCCTTACGATGAAACTCCCAATCATTATCAAGCAATAGAAAATAGCCAAATAACTGGTACTTGTATTGCTCCGGATCAACCGCTGTATTAAATGGCTTAACGGGGACAGTAGAATAAATTAATTGCCCTAAATATAACCCTTCTGCGATCTCCACTAACTCATCCAGGCAGGTTCCTATAGGCGCAGCTCCACCTATCATAGGATATCTATAGTGAAACTGAAAAACCTGTTTCTTTTCATCCAGGCTATTGTTCATGGGTAAAATTGATTGTTGACCAGCAACCCCAAGAAAACTATAGCCTTGCCGTACGAAAGGTGATGGACCTGCTGCCGCCAGATCCAGAATTGACTGTTCAGGTGTACGATAATTCATATCCAGCATACGAAATAATAAATCAGCATCCAAAATACGTTCATCCTGAGTATTATTACCAAACACCCAGTTTTGTTGCGCCTGCTGTTGCCAAAATTCCTTATCGATATTATTCATGCCATTATCCCAGCTTCCACTACGAAGGTGCTTCATTAAAGGGCCTTGTTGATCCCAGTAATGTTGTTCATTTTTCAATACCAGATCATAATGAGGCCAGCTAGCGGGATGATTTTTTAACTCTTCCAGCCGTTGCGGATAACGTTTTTTTAAATCATCGCTTTCATCCACCAACATACTCAATTTACGGGCACTGACTTTTTCAAAGGATTTCCCAGCCCAGGGAAAAATAAAGCGCCCAATACTGGCCCAGAACATATCCAGCATACCTGACTCGATATCATCCTGTTTTAATAAGCTAGCCAGTGAAGTAGGAAATAAATAAGAATCTGCTATTTTTTTAGCAAAATCAGGGCGAAAGCTATCGTTAAAGCCCCAGTGCAGATTCAATGCCATACCATGATAATAATCAAATCCCTGCAACGGCTCAGGCAGGCCATACCACTGCCTATCTTGCGCCACATTGAGCCTTGTATTGTAGCCTTTTCCAATTCCTTGAAAACAACCATCAATCACTTTAGGGGCAATACCTAGCCTAAATAAACGATGTAATTTTTCAAAATGCTGAAGATGGTCTTCATACTTAACTTGCTGACTAATTTCTCCCTGTATTCTGAACAACATCTGTAGGATGGACTCACCTTCATTTAACAACTCATGCTCATGCTGATCCTGTTTACAAGGTGATTGCTCAAAACAAAACGTGCTGAATTTTTTTCTCAAGGAATCATTTTGTAACCATCCTGATTTCCAGTCCTCAAGTGGCGGCTTATCCTTAATAGCAGTTGTAGCGCTTAGCGGCTCCCTATCAGCAGCAATCTTGTCATACCCCAGCTTTTTATAGCCCATTTCCCCCTTACGCGGCCTTAATTGAGGAAATGCATCATCAGCATAAGCTTGTTTTGCTACCGCTGGGTCTATCATTAGAAAAAAACCATTATTCTGATAGCCATATTCTTCTTGCTGATCACTAGCTGGCTGATATGGCTCGCCCAGCTCACGCTCTATACTGTCCCCCAACAGTGAAAAATTCAGCTTTCCAACACTGTAATGCTGAGTCGCCATAATCAATTGACCCAAATAGATACCGTCATCAACCTGAACAAGTTCATCCACTAATCGAGTCATGGGATAAGCGGGGTTTAAGTTTGGCCAACGATAATTAAGTTGATAGACCCTTTTCCCATTCATCTCGGCTAAGGCTGAAGCAGCAGAATTAGCTAAAAATATCCCTCCCGTTTTGATATAGGGAATGCTTTGCTCTTTTTCCAAGTTTTTATCCAGTAACATACCGTCAAAACCCGCTGTAGCACTGCTCATGGGGCGTTCTTTTAAATTCCACAATTCTGTTAATACAGGCATTCCTGCCAGTTGCAGAAGACTTGGTTGATGTGGGTTGCGAAAGAAATTACGACCAATACGTGTAGTTTCGGGATCATAACCCTCCATAAACAATGGATTGTTACTGCATTTTTCTGCAACAGTTTCAGCTGAAACGGGTTCAAAGCTTTTCCCCATCCAGATACCGGTATTCACAAAAGTTGAATTCCAGACCGAAGCCATCCACTCCATATTAGCGATGGCGGATCTTTCATGACCAAATAGTCTGGCAGAACTTTTAAAGTAATCACTGTCCCTTATAGACATGGACACGCCTATCATAGGCCCATCCACCACAGGAATGCCTTTACCACATTTAAAAAGTGTATCGAGTTGTTTATTGACCGCACTCCATTGATCCGAGCGCTTGTTATCAGCCAAAATATTTTTATAGTCGGCGAACAGCTTAAAAAAACTGCCGGGGAAGTTGCTGTCCAATATCTGTTTGAGCGATAAATCGAGTTGTTGCTCTGTGTCAGATGATAATGCGGGGAAGTTTTTACTACTGAGATAATCGTTCATGATCTCCTCCTAAATGAATGAGATATTTTTTGAAGATTGTTTTTACGAAGCGTTACAACTAAGTTCGAGTATCGCATGGCTTTAAATGCAATAACAAGGTTTTTTATAAGGTAATTTTTCACTACTCAGCGTAATTTGAAAATGTAGTCATATTCTGTCAATGTTGTTTTAATAGAGCTTGCTTTTAAGTAAGCCCTTGCTGCATAGCTATCTACACAAACATTCGAGTTTCACCTAAAACAGTTGATTTTAATGGGTAGGAGAGGCCTCTAGGCCGCGACCGCGACAAAAAAAGATCTAAGATCAAGAGCAATTCAGGAGCTATTGCCGAGAGGAGGAATTAAACAATTCTCTTTTGCAAAATAGTTTTGTCTTTATTTCTAAAGGCAAAAAAGACTCAAAGCCTCACTTCCTAAGTCAACAGACGGAGACTAATTAGGTTTTTTATATCTTTCAATTGCCCGGCTTCGCCACTAACACCCTACAAGCCAGATAACTTCCTGATTACCCATAATCTTCAGCCAATTTCCATAGACAGTATTGGCTGCTGATAACGAACAATGCAGGAATGATTTCCAGGACAACTCTGATGTAGGAGCGTCCGCCCTCGGCGCGAATATAA
>Ga0105352_1002066_pt1 | contig 9797 bp, 9 predicted proteins | sample EN8Hudsemesocosm_FD_83507 | JGI IMG/M metagenome (GOLD analysis project Ga0105352, IMG submission 83507) | Methane-oxidizing microbial communities from mesocosms in the Hudson Canyon - EN8B Hudson Canyon | ecosystem: Environmental > Aquatic > Marine > Cold seeps | place: Hudson Canyon | collected...
CTTTGGCTTGATCGATAGGCAAGTGACGATGAATCAAGGACGAATCGTGGCACATGCAGTGAGTCCCCATACTCCGCGTATGGCCAACCCCGACGGCGCGCCAGATTTCCTCGAAGGGGTAATGGACGGTGCGAGAGAGATGGGTGAGGTCATCCGTTCACTCGAACCCGATCTTTGGGTTGTTCACTCGACACACTGGGTCACTACCTTTAATTGGTACGTCACCCATCAAGCTCGGCATGACGGGATGTGTGTCGGAGAGGAGTGTCCTGACCTCATACCGGGTATCGATTATTCTATTCAGGGTCACCCAGAATTTTCTGCGGCGCTGTCTACAGCAATCGAGGCGGCTGGATTTCCTGGTGGGCAAAGCCGAACATCAAATCACCGATTTGACTACGGTTCCTACGTACCACTGGTCTACCTCGATCCGGAGTTCAGTCTTCCGGTTGTGCTACTGGGATGCTGTGTGATGGCAGATATCGGGGAGTGTATGGCTGTGGGCGCTGCTGTTGCACAAGCGGCGAAGGAAAGTGGCCGGCGAATTGCATTTCTGGCGAGCACGGCGTTGTCACACCGACTTGTACGTGGACCAGACCACTGGCCGTCGGATGACGAACAAAAGCAGGACCATGCATTCATTAATCTATTGTGTTCCGGTCATGTCCAACAGGCTCAGCGGCAGTTTTCGGATTATGCCCGGGCTGTTACGGCTGAGATGGGAGGGCGCAATCTGGCGACCTTCCTGGGAACATTTGATAATGATACGCAGTATCACGGTCGTCAGTACGGTAGTTATGGCCAATCATCCGGTAGCGGTAACGCCAGCATTTTATTGACGGAATCGACTGAGTAGTCGCTCTTTTAGGTCGTCTTCGGCGTGGGTTTGACTGGTTAGGACGAATTTATAACTCTCGGTAACGAATAATCCGGAGCAAATTGTTGTCGGGCAACTGTATCAAACATTTCTTTTAAGGCCGAATGCACCCCTCGCGTTGGTGGCGGGCAATCATGTTTAATCTCGTTGTGCAGAGCCGGTAGTGCATGAAATGGCACCATCCGGTACATATGATGTTCGATGTGATAGTTCATGTTCCAGTAAACAAAGCGCAGTAGCGGGTTTACCAACATCGTACGGGTAGTCATTCGATAGTCGCGTGCATTCTGCGCCAGTCCGATATGCTGAGTGGCAAGGATTACGCCGTGTACTGGCGCACCGGTGATCCGGGGAAAAAGAAAGATCAGGACGGGCCACCAAGTGTGTAGCAGAATCGACCAGAGAATAACCAGGGTATATACCAGCAAAAATGCCCGTGCCTCCCAGCAAGTTCGTCTGAGCGCGATTTTACTGAGGCAATCTCGGTGTTCTTGATCAGGTTGCCCAATAGAAAGCAATACAACCAATTTAGCGTAATAGAAGATACTGTTCACATCACATAACTGACCCCAAAGGAAACCGCGCCATGACAATGGATTGGTCAGTACCAGTTCTACATCTTTATCCGCCATGCCCGTGTGATTGTGATGCCTGGCGTGGGTCCAGCGCAGGCCGGTTGGAGTTTGTTGTACTAATGCTCCGGAGAGGAACAGTACAGTTTCATTCAGCCAGTGACTGCGAAAGGCGGTACCATGACAGGTTTCATGCACAATTGACGTCGCGAAAACCCAGACTCCGCCGTAGGTAAGAAACGCTGGGATGGACCACAGAGTATTGATGCTCAGGAAAGCGAGATAGCCGGAAAAGCCAAGCGCTACGACAAACCCACCGAGGTAAACAAGTCCGATCCGATCATTGGTCTGCACCAGGCGCTTCAACGTTGTGTGATCTACAGGTGTTCTGTACCAAGGTGCACGCCCTTTTGGGGTATTGCTCATGATTGTTGGACAGCCCGAACTAAACTTTAAGGCAGATATTCTGCAGTTCAGTATAGAACTCCAGAGAGTACTCTCCACCTTCACGGCCGATACCCGATTTTTTGGCGCCACCAAACGGGGTCCTGAGGTCGCGCAAAAACCAACAGTTCACCCAGGTAATTCCACAGTCGATCCTTGTCGCAACCTGGTTTGCTTTCTTGACGTCCTGAGTCCACAGCGTGGCAGCAAGGCCGTATTCTGTATCGTTGGCGAGGCTGACTACTTCATCAATGTCGTCAAATGGTCTTACGTGACAGCACGGCCCGAAGATCTCCTCTTTGACAATCTGGCTGGTTTCGTCCAGTCCGGTCCATAGAGTGGGTTCTATCCAGTAGCCGTGTTGCCACGGTGCTGGCATTTCGGGAGCGCCCCCACCCACGATCACATTGGCGCCGAGTTCTGTCGCGTGGCGGTAGTAGCTAAGAACTTTGTCCCGGTGGACGCTGCTGATTAATGGGCCCATTGACGTTTTTTCAGCAAAGGGGTCACCGCGGACGAGACTGGATGCACGTTCTGCCAACGCTTCAGTGAAACGGTCGAAGATGGGGCGCTCAACGTAGATCCGTTCAGTGCTTAGGCAAACCTGACCACAGTTTGCAAATATAGAGCGACTCGTTCCCTCTACGGCCTGTTCAAAATCGGCATCAGCAAATATCACGCCGGGATTTTTGCCACCCAGTTCAAAAGATACGTCCTTGATATCGTCTGCCACAGACTTCATTATCGCGGCGCCAGAGCTGGTCTCACCTGTGAAAGTCACCGCATCAACATCAGGGTGGCGAGCCAAGTGCTCACCCGTCGAGTTGGGTCCGAAACCATGAACGACGTTGTAGACCCCCGGTGGGATTCCGGCCTCATTCATAATCTCGCCTAGCAAAGTAGCTGTTGCTGGGGTTTCTTCAGAGGGTTTCACTACCACGGTGTTGCCGCAGGCGAGTGCAGGCGCGACTTTCCAGGTCATCAACAGAAGCGGTAAGTTCCAGGGACAGATAACGGCAATAACGCCTTTAGGCTTGCGCACGGTGAGATTGATGGCTTCACCCCCATCGGGCGTCGACATACGGAACGTCTCGTCAGACTGGCTTTTGATGATATCGGCAAATACTCGGAAATTAGCTGCTCCGCGTGGAATGTCGATATGTCCGGCCAGTTGTACCGGTTTGCCGGTGTCTGAAATTTCGGCAGCGAGAAATTCATCGCGACGGCTGTCGATCAAGTCGGCAACCTTGTGGAGTAGGCGAGCACGTTTATCAACATCGATGCCAGCCCAAGGGCCGGCAAGCGCAGACCGCGCTGAGTTTACTGCGTGATCAACGTCGTCAGCGTTACTCTCGAGCACGTCGAAGTTCAGTGTTCCGTTTACCGGGTTAATGTTTTCGAAGGTTTGGCGCCCAGTTGGCGACACATATTGCCCATTGATAAAGAAAGGCAGCGGGTTCTGATTCAGAATCGACATGTGAGTTATCCGTGAATTGCCGAGCGCGTTGCCGAGCAAACCGCCCGGGGCGTTTCCACCAGGAATTCTAGTGGCATCTTTTATAGGGCTCTATTCGTCGAAGATCTTGTTGATTACTTCAGCAGCTAGATTAAATGCCGGCAGCCCTCGAAACAGGAAAGCAAGTCCTGCAACGCATGGAGTTCCTCTTTAGTAGCGCCAGCGCGAACAGCCCCTCTGGCGTGAAATTCCGATGCCGGTGACACATGCGAGATTAACACCGCAAACAAAATCATCTGAGCTGTTTTGACATCAAAACAATCCGGATACATTGCTTTTTCGCGAACATTTTCGACCACCTCCAGTAGCTCTGGGTCAGTTTCGAGCCCCAAGCGGATGCGATGCTGAATCTTGGGCGGCACAAAGCCAATGAGGTCTTCATAGATTTTCGAATATGGGTCGGAACCAGTCATGGTGTTCTCCAGGGCAGTGGGTATGCGGTTTTTGGGGCAGCGCGGCAATGAGTTACAGGCTGTATGGCCCATTTATACTTGATAGGACTCTAAACGCCAACACCACGCAACCGGTTGATACCCGATGCGGTCCAGATCGCGGTTCTGTTGGGTAATGCTGACCGGTAGACTATGGGCCGGTCTTATTCAATGAGAACACAGCATGTCTTCAAAAACACTGCGTGAAAAAGCGACACCTCGCGGCACATACCCTCATATTCGTCGAGCCGGGGATTATTTGTTCGTATCGGGCATCAGTGCGCGGCGAACAGACAATTCTATCGCCGGTGCGCAGGTAGACGACCAGGGTACCACTCGGCTGGATATTCAGATGCAGACTCGAGCAGTCATTGACAATATAGAGGATATTCTTAAAAGCATGGATTGCACATTGTCCGATATCGTGGATGTGACGACTTTTCTGGTCAATATGAATGATTTTGGAGGCTACAATGAAGTGTACGCGGAGTACTTCAGTGAGAGTCGACCTGCCCGTACCACCGTGGCAGTCCATCAGTTGCCCCATCCACATCTGGTGATCGAAATTAAAGCCACGGCCTACAAGCCTGAATAGGCTATGGTCAATTTGTGGTTGTGCGACGGGGTCAGCCCGGCTCTTCAGATGAGTGGACCAGCGCCGAATTAAACGATCAGTCCGGACTGAGCAACAGTGCTGCATTGCGCGCTCCGGTAGGACTCTATCTTCCAACATCAAAATCACCTAGGTTCCTGTTTGCGATGCAAGAGCGATATCGGTGTGGACTCGATAACCGATCTGGCTTTTTACAGGGTAGGTGGCTATGGTTTAGTATTCACCAAGTTCTCTTGGTATTCTTGAGGCAATATCGAATTGAGGCCAGATAGAGCAACTTTCCGAACTAAAAAAGGAGGAATGCACATGAAATACAAAAAGGAATTACTGGTTATCGTTGCGGCGGCAGTCATTGGAGTATCAGCAGTTGCTGAAGCAAAAAACGTTCGGGTTGGAGTCGTATTGCCCTATACCGGTGGGGCTGCCCAATTTGGACAGCAGATCGACCGGGGTATGAGCCTGTATTTGAGTTTGCATGGTGACCAGTTGGGTGGCCACCAGATCGAACTAATTAAGCGGGACTCCAAACGGCCCGGTGGCGATATCGCGAAGACCGCAGTACAGGAGTTGATCACGCGCGAAAAGGTGGACCTGCTGACGGGGTTTGTATTTTCACCCAATGCCATGGCCAGTGCCCCGTTAGTGACGCAGGGTAAAGTGCCGATGGTGATTATGAATGCAGGTACCGCATGGATCCCTAATCTGTCTCCCTACATTGCGCGGGTTTCATTCACTATGTGGCAGGCCGGTGTGCCGATGGGCGAATATGCCAAAAACACTCTGAACTGTACTAGCGCCGCGAGTGGCTATACCGACTACCCACCCGGCAAAGACAGCGTCGCTGCTTTTAAGTTCGGTTTTGAAGGTGCGGGCGGTAAAGTCGTAGATGCCATCCCCATGGGCGGACCGCGAGAGGTCCCAGACTTCACGCCGTTTTTCCAGCGTGTTAAAGATGCCAAACCTGATTGTTTTTATGTTTTTGTTCCGGCGGGTAATCACGCCAGTGCCGTAGTCAAGACGTTTTCTGATCTGGGCATGGCTGGTGCAGGTATACGTCTGATTGGTCCTGGCGATATCACCCAAGATACAAAACTCCAGGGAATGGGTGACTCAGCTGTGGGTATGGTGACGGTGCACCACTATTCAGCCGATTATGAAACGCCAGAAAACCAAGCCTTTGTTGCGGCCTGGAAGGCGGCCTATGGTGCTGATACTACGCCCGATTTTATGGGTGTGGCCGGTTACGACGGTATGGCAGCAATCGTGGACGTTATCCGTGAACTGGACGGGAACATTTCAGCTGATGCAACCATGGATATTCTCAAAGGTTGGAAGTTCGACAGCCCTCGTGGACCCATCATGATTGATCCGGAAACTCGCGATATTATTCAGGATCAACATGTTCATGAGGTAGTGAAGTCCGGTGGCCGACTGAAGATCAAAGTACTGAGTTCTATCTCTCAGGTGAAAGATCCCTGCAAGGCGAATCAGCTGGGCAAGTGCGCCAGTAACTGATTTCGATCCCCGTCGGGTGAGAGACTCGGCGGGGTCATCGGATTGTTCCAGCAAGTGTAGGTACGCTGGCGACATCCGGTCGCAGTCATTTCTGACATAGTTTCGATTTGCTGGTGCCTACGTGAGTCAGCTTAGCAACATCATTATCAGCATCATATTTGATGGTCTGGCCTACGCGATGATTTTGTTCATCATCTCCGTCGGTTTGTCTGTCACGATGGGGCTTATGGGTTTTGTAAATCTTGCCCATGGCGTATTTGCGATGGCTGGCGGGTATTTTGTTACCAGCCTGATGTCAGTTGCCGGGGTTCCGTTTATTCCTGCTCTGCTCATCGCTGCTGCGGGTGTGGCTGTCGTCAGTCTTCCTTTTGAACGCTTTCTTTATGCGCCGCTGTACAAGGCCGGGGAGCTTGATCAAGTCCTAATGTGTATCGGTCTGGTATTTATGGCATCGGCCAGCTTTACTTACGTTTTTGGTCCTGACCCTGTCCCCATCAAAGTACCTGACAGTCTTCGTGGTCAGGTCGATCTGGGATTTCGGAGCTTTCCAGCCTACCGTCTGTTTATGGTTGCTGTTGGGCTGAGTATGGCTGCCGGAATCTGGTACGGATTTGAAAAGACTCTAATAGGTGCAAGAGTCCGTGCTGCTGTAGATAACCGTATGATGGCTCAATCGGTGGGTATCGATGTCGATAGGCTGTTTCGTTTTACCTTCGCACTGGGTAGCGGCCTGGCGGCGCTGGGTGGGGGCCTTGCTGTTGATATTCTTGGGCTGAGCCCCAGTTTCGCCATCCAGTACTTGGTGCTTTTCCTGATTGTGGTCGCGGTGGGTGGCTTGGGCACGATTAAAGGCACGTTCGTCGCAGCTTTGGTACTGGGCGTGATCGACAATGGTGGAAAGTATCTTTGGCCTGAAGGTGGCGCTTTCTTTATATATGCCGTGACTATTGTGATTCTGCTGTTAAAGCCGGCAGGACTGTATGGTCGACAGGGATAAAAACCATGACCCCGGACGCGGAAGCTAGAAGTTACTTTTCCCGGCGTACTCGCCTTAAGTGGTGGGAAGGTTTACCGTGGATACTGGCCGTTGCAACATTTTTTGTATTGCCGGATTACATGGCATTTGGCACGCAAGTACTCATCACTATTATTTTTGCACTTTCTCTCGATCTTGTGGTTGGATTTGCCGGCATAGTAACTTTGGGTCATGCTGCCTACTTCGGCGTGGGCGCCTACACGGCAGGGATGGTGTCGGCCCATCTAGGCTGGACTGAGCCAATTTCCGCGTTACTGCTGGCAGGGTTTGTTGCGGCAATTGTCGGATTCATTACGGGTGCTGTGCTGCTGCGCTATCACGGTCTGACGTTACTGATGTTGACGCTGGCAACAGCAATCTGCCTGCAGGAATTTGCGAATGTCAACGAAGATGTCACAGGCGGTTTCGATGGCCTGACTGGAATCAGTTTTGCGCCATTGCTGGGTCTGTTTGAGTACGATCTTTGGGGTCATACCTATTATTGGTATTCGATGGTTGTACTTTTTCTGGTATTTGTTGTGGTGAGGATTATGGTGAATTCTCCCTTTGGGTTGTCGTTGGTCGGCATTCGCGAAAACTCTGCACGGATGCATGCAATCGGTACGCCTGTTTACCGTCGCCTGGTTACTGTCTACGGTGTTTCCGCGGGCATCGCAGGACTGGCTGGTGGTCTGTTTGCGGAGTCCAACGCCTATGTAACCCTAGATGTTTTGAGTTTTGCTCGTTCTGGTACGATCCTGATAATTCTGATTCTAGGTGGCGTCGGTCGATTGTACGGAGCCTTTGCCGGCGCGGTGGCCTATTTAGTTCTAGAGGATGAACTGGCCAAAATGAGTCCGGAGTTCTGGGAATTCGGTGTCGGATTACTTCTTGTCCTCACAGTAATGTTTGCCAGAGGAGGGTTGCTCGGTATCTTTGACCGATTAAGAAAGCTATTTAGCAGGGCAACATCATGAGTGATCCGGTGCTTGAGGTCATTGGGTTATGTAAGAATTTCGGCGCTCTGGACGTAGCCCATAACATTGATTTCACACTGCAGCGGGGTGCCCGTCATGCGTTGATAGGGCCTAATGGTGCAGGAAAGACGACATTCATCAATCTGATTACCGGTGTTTTAGCGCCATCGGGTGGCCAAATCCTACTAAACGGTCAGGATATTACGGGGTTAGGTCAGGCAGAGAGAAGTCGACGAGGTATAGCCCGGACCTTTCAGATCAACCAGTTGTTTCGGGGCCTAACTGTTCTTGAAAACGTGGCTTTGGCGATCGCCGAACGTCAGGGAATTGCATCCTCAATGTTTCGGCCGTTGTCTTTTTATTCTGAAATAACAGATGAGGCAATGGAATTATTGGGTAATTTTGAGCTGAGTGACGATGCTCTGCGACGGATTGATGAGCTGCCCTATGGCCGGCAACGTCTGGTTGAAATCGTTATTGCATTGGGACAACGACCAAGCATTTTATTGCTTGACGAGCCGGCCGCCGGCATCCCATCTTCCGAGAGCCAGCACATCCTGGACGCGGCCAGCGCTCTGGCCAGCGATATCACAGTGTTGATCATCGAGCATGATATGGAAATTGTTTTCAGCGTTGCGGATTACATCACTGTTCTAGTCTCCGGTGCTGTATTGATAGAGGGGGAACCAGAGGTCATTGCAGCAGATGAGAGGGTGCGTGCGGTCTATCTTGGAGAAGCCAATCGTGACTAATGCGGGCCTGTCGTTGATATCTGTCACTGCCGGTTATGGCGAGACCATTGCCTTAGAGAATATAGACCTGGAGATTCGGGCGGGGGAAGCTGTCAGTATTATTGGGCGTAACGGGGTGGGCAAATCAACCTTGCTGATGACTATCATGGGGCACACTGATCTGCATAGTGGTTCAGTACACCTAAATGGGAAGGAAATCACTGCTGCCAAGCCGTGCCAACGTGTTTGGAACGGACTGGGACTGGTGCCGCAGGAACGGGTCATATTCTCCTCTCTGACTGTTGATGAAAATTTGGCGGTCGCGGTACGCGCCGGCCCGTGGACTGGCGAGCGCGTATATTCAATGTTTCCGCAACTCAACGCTCGCCGACAAAACCTCGGCAACCAGTTGTCAGGCGGCGAGCAGCAGATGTTGGCGATAGGTCGAGCATTGGTCGGTAATCCAAATGTGTTGTTGATGGACGAACCTTCAGAAGGTCTTGCACCGGTCATTGTTGAAGAGCTGCAGTCAGTGATGAATCTTTTACGCGAAGAATCGTCGATGACGATTGTTTTGGTGGAACAAAATAGTCGAGTTGCACTGGAATTCTCTGACCGTTGTATCGTTATGAATCGTGGCCGGATTGTCCGAGATGGAAGCAGTGAGGCCCTCAGGCAGGATCAGACTCTGCTTGAACGTCTGATCGGAGTGGATGGTAGTTTGTTGTGATCTATGCCGTAAGGTACTCGTGTCCGAGCATGGGTGGATCGATGAGGTCAGTGCTCTAATTGAGTGTAGTACCGTTTATCGAATAGCCTGTTGAAACAATCTGTATCGACAATGTTCTCCACCCGCAGGACAGCTGCGACGTAGTGGTCGGGTCGTAACAAAATGCCAGAGCCGGGTGCATCGGAAAAGGCTTGCTCTATTTCACCATCTAGATCCCTTGCTTCGGCGATGCCGGAGTCCTTGGTCGCCATAAAGCGGCTTGGGGTGATCCAGAGCCAGTTTATCCCAGCGTTCAGACCCAGATAACATTGCGGGAGTCGATCGGGTTTGTCGATGGGATTTCCAAAGAATAGGCAAGTGAAGCGATTCCCTATCA
>Ga0105352_1002067_pt1 | contig 9793 bp, 6 predicted proteins | sample EN8Hudsemesocosm_FD_83507 | JGI IMG/M metagenome (GOLD analysis project Ga0105352, IMG submission 83507) | Methane-oxidizing microbial communities from mesocosms in the Hudson Canyon - EN8B Hudson Canyon | ecosystem: Environmental > Aquatic > Marine > Cold seeps | place: Hudson Canyon | collected...
ATAACAGGCTCTTGCTTTAGATCAAAAGCTCTATTTAAAATCGCGCCGAGGGCGGACGCTCCTACCTGTTACCCATTCAAATTAAAGGACTACACAGTGGCGGAAAGTGATGGGTAATCAGGTGTTTTTATAGCTAAATTATCATGATTGGGTATGAATATTTTTATGATATCTCTTAGCTATGTTTTTTGCTAAATTCGGCAATTAAAGCAGTCGGTTTTTTCTTTTTGTTTTTCTTGTTTAAGACATAGACCACAGTTTCACCTTTAGGACCTGAACCAATTTCAGTGAAACGGTAAGGTGCTTCTCCTACAGACAAAAATGATTTTAAATCTGCCCATTCACTAAACACATAGATACGACCATCATCAACCACTTCGCCATAAAAGCCTTCGTTGATACCTTCAGCAGTGCCTTCATATAAAGCAACTGAACCTAAACCAGAACGCATCTTTTTATCTTTTTTTCTTAAACCAAAAACCAGCGTTTCACCTTTAGGACCTGCACCAATACGGGTTAAACGATAGGCTGTTTCACCTACCTGGTTAAAACTGGCATAAGTTTTATAATCATCAAAAATGTAGATACGGCCTTCTTTTTTGACCTGATAATAATCATTAACATTATAGTGAGGTTCGGCTGCTACAGTTTGAGTAGCCATGGCCAATGTAAGTCCCGATAGGGCAAAAGCAATTTTTTTATACATAAACTATGTCTCCGGCAGTTTTGTAATATTGTCATAATAGACGATGAATAATGAAGCTATTATGGTGTTTAAATATTACAGAATTATGACTGCCGCGTGTATTGCTAGAGAAGGGTTAGGGCCCTATGTATTGTGCTTTTATTTTGACAGGCTCCTAGATCATCACTTTTTCTGTTGCTGAAGCTTCAACAAGCAGAGCCCATTAGTTTTCTTGATATTTTTCTTTAATACTCAAAATTTCAGGTAATGCTTCAATAAATAAACTAACCAGGTAGGGATCAAAATGTTTGCCTGCATCCTTTTTTATTTGTTCAATAGCATCTTCGACTGACCAGGCTTGTTTATAAGAGCGTTTAGAGGTTAAGGCATCAAATACATCAGCAATGGCAATAATACGTCCAATTCTAGGGATTTCTTCTGCTTTCAAGCCTTTGGGATAGCCAGTACCATCCCAGCGTTCATGATGAGTCATGGCGACTATTTTGGCCATTTTTAATAATTCACTAGAATCATCGCCAATGATTTCAGCACCGATTTTACAGTGCGTTTGCATGATGGCCCATTCCTCTGCATCAAGTTTGCCTGGTTTTAAGATGATTCTATCTTCAATACCAATCTTACCAACATCATGCATGGGTGCTGCATTGAGTAACATATCTGCTTGTTCTGTGTTCATCCCTGCTGCCAAACCTAAAACACGTGAATAGTGACTCATTCGAATAACATGCATGCCGGTTTCATTATCCTTATATTCAGCTGCACGCCCTAGCCGCTGAATTATTTGCATCCGGGTGTTATTTAATTCTTCTGTACGAGCAATGACTTTATGCTCTAATTCATTATTTTGGTCATACAGAGCCAGGTGGGTTTTAATTCTGGCTTTAATAATAGGAGGGCTAAAAGGTTTGGAAATATAATCAGCCGCACCAAGGGCGAAGCCTTTCAGTTCATCATTAACTGAAACTTTTGCGGTAACAAAAATGACAGGAATATGCTGTGTTGTATAGTCAGCTTTAAGTTTTTTACAGACTTGATAGCCATCCATTTCAGGCATCATCACATCCAGTAAAATAAGGTCTGGTTGTTTCCCCGACTGGATTATTTTTAGGGCTTTTGACCCATTTAAGGCGGCAATTACTTCATACTCATCTTTTAGAATGCCAACCAGAACATCGATGTTCTCGGGTGTATCATCAACGATTAAAATGGTTTGTTTTTTAGACTCTGTCACCAGTCCCTCCAGCTTTATTTGTTATTATTTTGTAACTATTCAGCGTAAAATGAGTATGTAGCTCTGAAGCCCTCTCCTGATGGAGAGGGTTGGGTGAGGAGAGTTTAAAATAAATTCTTTATTCCTTTTGCCTTTAGAAATAGAAAAAAAGCATTTTGCAAAAGAGAATTGTTTAATTCCTCCTCTCGGCAATAGCTCCTGCATTGCTCTACCTCCTGCATCCATGCAGTTGACCCAAACCCTCCCCAGCAAGGGAGGGCTTAAAAGCAAGCCCCGTTAATACAATAAGCTGGCTAGAACCTAAGGCACTAAATGACCATGCAGCTAATTTTGCTTTATGTTTTCTAAAATCCTATTCAAAATTTCCTGTGCTTTATCAAAATCATAGCTTTCGATTGCTTTTGTGATCTTACTTTCATCATTTCTTTTGAAAAAAGGTTTTAGCATCTCAGCATGCTGCTCAATAAAGTCAGACGCCCCCGTATTATACTGCTGTACCAGCTTACTAAGCTCTGTAAGGGTATTTAAAATGAGCTCATGATCCACTGGGAGGGACGGGGCATTTGTTTTAACAGTTTCAGGATAGTTTAGTTTGTTTATACTTTTTATCACAGTTTGCAAACTTTTATCCAACTTATCTAAAATAATAGAAAAGTTGACATTTTCTATTAAGGCTTGTTCCAGTTCCGTGGCTTCTTTATATATTTGTTCAGCACCTACAGTTCCAGCAATGCCTTTAAGGGTATGAACCTGGCGTTGTGCCAATTCCTTATTTTTATCAATTAACGCCGTTTTAAACGCTGGGCTGAAATCATCATAATTCAATGCAAACTTTGATAATAGTTTTTGATAAAGTTTTTTATTGTTATTAGCCCTGCTTAAGCCTTCTTTAATATTAATGCCTGCTATATCGGCTATGGCTGTTGTATCTTCAATGGGCTCTAAATCCTTAATAACCAAGGCTGGTTTTACACTGGGCTTGATCCATTTGGCCATGGTTATAAACATTTCACTGACATTAATCGGTTTGCTGATATAGTCATTCATGCCGGCCTCAAGAACGGCCTCTTTATCGCCAACCATGGCATTAGCTGTCATCGCTATAATGGGTAGCTTAATAAATTTTTCTTGTTTTCGAATTTCTTGGGTTGCAGTCATACCATCCATTTCTGGCATTTGTAAATCCATTAATACCCCGTCAAAAGATTCGGTTTTTAATAATTGCAATGCTTCCAGGCCATTATTGGCAAGCTGTACTGATATCTGGGCGTTAGTCAGTAATTCGATAGCCAATTCCTGGTTAATTTCATTATCTTCAACTAATAAAACCATAGCACCTTTTAAACTTGCTAAAGCAGCAATATCTGCATCAGATTTCAGCTTGTTAGGGGAGCTTGAATAGACTTCTCCTTTTAATGCCAGTAGTACAGAATCCAATAATGAAGAAGGGGTGACTGGCTTAATTAAAACCCCATTTAATTCTACATCATCTGCCTGGCTTAACATTTCTTCAACCCCATAAGTCGTCAACATAATAATGGTCGGTGGAGATTGGGTGTTTTTCTGAATGGTACGAGCGGCACCTAAACCATCCAGGTCAGGCATTAACCAGTCCATCAGAATTAAACGATAAGGATTATCCGTTGTCGATTTTTCCAGCACTTCTTTAATGGCTTCTGTGCCTGTATGCAAGACAGTGACATCGAAACCGTATGACTCCAGCATTTTTTGTAAGATCATACTGCTAGTGAAATTATCTTCCACCAGTAATATTTTGGTGCCAGAAAAATTATCAAACATGACCGTATCTAATCGTTCTCTCTCTGGCTTAAACGCTAATAAGCTGGTGAAGTAAAAAGTTGATCCTTTGCCAGGAGTGCTTTCTAACCATACCTCGCCACCCATCAATTCGACTAGTTGCTTTGATATTGCCAAACCTAACCCTGTCCCACCATATTTCCGGGTAATGGAGGTATCTGCTTGTGAGAAGGGTTTAAACAGTAGTTTTTGTTGTTCAGTACTGATGCCAACACCAGTATCATGTACAGAAAATTGCAGTTTTACATGTGTATCATCAATTCCTAAAACCTCAATAGCGAGTATTATTTCTCCGTGATCGGTAAATTTCACCGCATTACCACCAAAATTAAGTAACACTTGGCCCAGGCGTAAAGGGTCACCCACCAGGTTGTTGGGAATTCTGGGATCGATATCCAGAATAAATTCTAATTGTTTTTCTTCAGCCTTTAAGCCTAATAAATTCATCACATTATCCAGCATGCTATCACGCTGAAAGTCTATTGCTTCTATTTCTAACTGCCCAGCTTCAATTTTTGAAAAATCTAAAATATCATTAATAATAACTAATAATGTTTCCGCTGAGCGTTGAACTTTTTCAATGTAATTGCGTTGTTTTCGCGGTAACTCCATTTGTAATGTCAGGTGCGACATACCAATAATTGCATTCATCGGGGTACGAATTTCATGACTCATGGTGGCTAGAAATTCTGATTTAGCCACATTGGCACTGTTGGCCTGGTCTTTGGCAATAATTAAACTGTGCTCCACTTCTTTTCGATGTAAGGCATTAACGATTATTCGGCTTGCAGTATCAAGCAAGTGTACTTCATTCTCTGTCCATTGATGCTCTGCTTGTGTTGAAGTAAAACCAGCAAAACCAATGACTTTGTCTTGAAAGATCATCGGTACATCAATCAATGCATGTATCCCTAACTGTTGCAAAACAGTTTGTTCCTTTATTGCTTCTTGTGGAAGGGATTCCACCGTATCGATTAATACGGGTTTACCTGCCAGAAGCTTTTTCATAGACCAGGGCACTGATTTGATATCAAGCCGTTTGAAACCTCTTTTACCCGGTCTCTCATCAGCTTCAAACCAGGCATGACTCATGTTGAAATGTTGATTACTGTCTTCTAACAAAAAAACATAGCCTGCATCTGCATTGATAAACTGACATAATCGATGCAGACTTTGTTCTATACAGTTATCAATCTGCTCAAACTCAATATTAATAAAACGAGTGGATAACTCTGAAACAAGTTCTTCAAAACGGGCTTTATAATCCAACGCTTCCTGAGTCCGTTTCATGGGGGTAATATCCATAGCCCAACCGGCCATGGCATAAATATTGTTGTTGGTGTCTGTTAAGGCATATTTGGTAGACAAGAAGTGACTGGTGTGTTTTTCTGACCCCAGTGTTTCTTCAATTTGTAAGGGGTCTTTTTGTTCTAATGCCAGGCGATCATTGGCAATAAATTGTTCAGAAATCTCAGCAGGAAATAATTCCTGGTCTGTTTTACCGATAACTTGTTTAGAAGCCAATCCCGTTGTCCTTTCAAAGGCAGGATTTATATACAGGTATTTACCTTCTGTGTCTTTCTCAAAAATAATGACGGGGGCAGTGTCCAGCATATTGCTCAAATGATTTTTACTTTCCCTCAGTGCTAACTCAGACTTTTCCAGTTGGCTAACGACGGTTTCTGCACGTTGTCTTTGTATATCGATATCCTGCATTAAGCTATAAGCCGCTTTACGCGAATTTTCCAGATTGTTATTCATCTCTAACAGTTGATCCGCTCGAGCTTGAAGTTCCTGATTAATTCGTTTTCTGTCAGATATATCATTAATGATTGCTATCGCCTGCCATTCATCACTAATTTTTACGGATGATAAGGCTAATTCTATGCTTATTTCTGATCCATCCTTGCGTCGCGCAAGTAGCTCTCTATTTTTACCAACACTGGTCTTTTTTCCAGATGATAGAAATTGTAGTATATCTTCACTTGCGGCTTCAATAGAGTCGTCTGTGGTTAATAAATCATCAATATTAAGGCCAATGGCTTTATTAACAGACCAGCCAAAAATACGCTCTGCTGCACTATTCCAGAAGCTTACTAAATTATTTGAATCAATCATCACGATGGCGCTTTGTGCTGCTCCCGCCATCATGCGGAACTTTTCTTCACTTTCCTGTAAGGCAGATAATACTTTGTTTTCTTCGGTTAAATCCTGAATAATACCGACAAAAACAGTTCTGTTTTCAATCTTCGATTCGTTAACCCCTAAGCGCATAGGAAATGTACTGTTATCTTTACGCAAGCCTTCAACTTCACGTCCTATACCGATAACTTTGGCTTTTCTGCTAGTTAGATAATTAGTTAAATACTGGTCATGCTGTTGACGATAAGGTTCAGGCATCAGTATTTTGATGTTTTGCCCAATGACTTCAGCCGCTGAATAAGCAAACAATCTTTCGGCTGCCGGATTAAAAGACTCAATAATTCCTTTCTGGTCTATAGTAATAATTGAATCAATTGCATTCCCCAAGATCATCCGTAGATAAGCTTCTTTTCGCGATAACTCTGATTCTGATTTTTTATGAGTTCTGCGTAGCATGAACATAAACCAGATAGACACTAAAATAACGGTTGTCAGCACTATAAAAATGGCATTCCTGGCATGATAATAGAGACTTAACACTTCCGCTTCATCCTTCTCAACGGCAAAACCCAGGCCTAAGGTTTTATTCCATTGCCAGGCACCTAGTACCGGTACACCTCTATAGTCTCTATATGACTGGTAACTTTCTGAAATGTCCCCTGCAAGGGCTTGTTTTATCATTCGCGTCATAGGCCATTCTGGCATGGGAGTAACAGGTTTATAGCCTGCTAATAAATCCCCGCCAGGATCAGCGATTTTAAGATGAAAGGCACTCATTTCTTTTTTTGCAATCATGCCGTATTGCCTTAACTGCTCGGTAAAACGGCTTTCAGTGATCAAAAATCCTGATTTATCAAATAAATAGGCCTCACCACTTTGTCCGATTCTTTGAGCTGATACAATATAATTAAAATGCTTTAATGGATTTGTTTGTAGGGCAAAAGCAGCAATAACATGAGCATTTTTATTTTTAATAGGTACCGTGATAAAAAAATCAGCTTGCCCCTGATGAAATAAACCATTATTTTCCGCAAGCTTAATAAGCTGGTTTTCGCCACTAAAAACACGCTGCAAACGTTTCTTATTCGGTTCTGACAAAACAATACCTAGTCCAATGTCTTGTTGATCACTTGATGTCAGCGTTATCAGGTTTTTGTCTATTAATTTAAAGTTTGTAACCAGATGGTGCTGCAAATACTCTGAGAAAAATTTTTGTAACTGTTGCTGTGCAGGCTGTTGCGGTAGTGACTGGGGGGTATCCGAAAATGCTAGTAGATCTTGAGCGCTGTCTATAATCAGTTGATTATTGGCCCAGTTGTTTGTCGTTGCATATGATTTGTTTAACCAGTCTTTAGTGACCATGCTATACATAGAATCTAAGGATATTTTTAAATCGTAAACAGCTTGTTCTCGAATGCGTTGCTCAACAAGATTTAATTCATATACGGTGATCAGCGTTATTGCTAAAAGAATAACAGGTACACACAGTACTTTGGAGCAAGAGGAAATGACTGACCGGAAATTCTGTCTTATAGGGGGTAACTGGCTCATTTTAGCCTCTTTAGTGCGTTACTTTTCATAATAACCCTCTTGCCTATCATGTAAGAACTTTGGCTCTTTTGAATTTTTAGTTGTGGCTTAATAAACTCTTTTTTTCTAGCTGTCCCATACATTTGGATATACAGGGGACTCTCCCAACTTCACGTTTAAATCATTAACCTCTCGTTTCAGCTCAATGATTCGAAGCTCCCTATCCACCATAGTTTGATTAAAAAATTTAATTTCCTGCAGTTGTTTTTGTAATTGTAAATGTGTTTTTACTCGTTGCAGAACCTCTTGAGGTTCAAAGGGTTTTACAATAAAGTCTACAGCACCTAACTCAAAGCCTTTGACTATATTATAGGTTTCAGATAAAGCACTAATAAAAATTACGGGAATTTCAGCCAGAATGGGGTCTTCTTTTAATTTTTTACATAATTCGTAACCATCCATGGTGGGCATATGGATATCCAGCAAAATCAAGTCTGGTGAAACTCTTTTAATACTCTCAAGAGCTTGGCTGCCATTCGTTGCAGGCCGTACTTTATAATGGCATTGTTGAAGTATTTCTTTTAACAACTTTAAATTATTGGGATTGTCATCAGCTATCAAAATTGATTCTGTAAACTTGTTACTACTTTCATTCATTTTTATTTCCACGTTTTTAACAGGTCGGAAAACAGGAAGTACCGTGTAATTTATTTTTTAATTATTCCAAACAGCAGGGTAGGTGATAGCTTCCCCCATTTTTTCGTTTAAATGATTAACTTCTTTTTTAAGCTCAATGATACGCAACTCTCTATTGATCATGGTTTTATTGTTAGATTGTATTTCCAGCATTTGTTGGCGTAATTTCAGGTGCGTATTGACCCGTACTTTAACTTCTTCAAGTTCAAATGGTTTAACAATAAAATCAACGGCGCCCAACTCAAAACCTTTAACTTTATTATAGGTTTCAGATAAAGCGCTAATAAAAATAACCGGGATATCAGCAAGCAGGGTATCTTGTTTGAGTTTTTCACATAATTCATAACCATCTAGTCCAGGCATATGAATATCCAGCAGGATTAATTCTGGTGGTAATGCCTTAATACTACTATATGCCTGCTTACCATTGATTGCTACTCGGATTGAATAACCATATTGTTCGAGCATGCTTCCCAGAACTTTTAAATTATAAGGGTTATCATCTGCAATGAGTATACTTGCTTTAGTGTTGTTATCATCTATCGTCACTCAATTTCCTTTTCCAAAAGGTTTATCAGAATATCAAATTCATAATTTTTCCTGATTACCCATGAGCTTCCGCCATAAAATACGGAAAAGAATAAATCCAACTGCCACGCGTCATCCCCGAGGTCTGTTATCGGGGATCCATTCAGAGTCAATTAGATTCCTGCTAAGAGCATGCAGGAATGACGGGGTAGATAAGCTGCTTTTTTTAAAATGGCGGAGAGTCATGGGTAATCAGTTAATTTTTTACACAGTCAGCAAGCTTTTAGGCAACCGTGGGTGCATCTGGCTCAATTATTTCTGACTATACCCTTATTTACTACGAAAAAAAATATACTTAAATATATTGCCATATTCATATATGGTGATATTTCTAGGCTTGAGATCTATGGGTTAGAGCGGTTTTCTTATCAATATGGTTGCTGTTAAGCTTAAATTGTATAAGCTTAATAAAGCTTCTCCTGGCTTACTTGAGCACAGTTAATATCTCTTGCCAAAGTGATTGGTAGGCATCTACAGAGCGTGATTTATTCATATAGCCGCCCAGAGGCTGCGCTCCAGGCCCATGCGTTCAATATCGCTGGCATAGGGAATAATGCTTTGTAAAATATCAGGGTGTTTTTCTGCCAGGGTATCAATAATTTCTCTATGCATTCTTAAACCCAGGGGCGCAGACTTTAGTCTGCTTAGATAAAATGCAGGCTAAAGCCAGCGCCCCAGATAAACAAATACTGGATAAAGATGAATCAATCAATTATTTACGCATTAGATTTTGACGGCGTTATTTGTGATAGTGCCTTGGAAACAGGTATATCAGCCTGGAAAGCAGCAACACAAATCTGGGATGATTTTCCCACAGCTTTACCTACTGCAGAACAGTCTGAACAATTTCGTCAGATTCGTCCTGTAATGGGCACAGGGTATGAAGCGATATTAATCGTTAGATTACTTAATAATGGTGAATCAGTTACAGACATTATGGCCGATTATCAGGTTAAAACCCAAAAGGTCACCTGATTACCCATAAGCTTCAGCCAAATGCAATACACTGGGACCCACGTCATACCAGCAGGGATTGCTGGTATCCAGTGTATAGGGATGTACGATCTGAATAATTGCAGATA